>Ga0068713_1003743_pt1 | contig 12805 bp, 9 predicted proteins | sample MTBAKSrepl2MetaG_FD_62223 | JGI IMG/M metagenome (GOLD analysis project Ga0068713, IMG submission 62223) | Enrichment culture microbial communities om Arthur Kill intertidal strait, New Jersey, USA, that are MTBE-degrading - MTBE-AKS2 (Arthur... | ecosystem: Environmental > Aquatic > Marine >...
TGAACGCGACGAGGAAGTAGTCCTCCGACAGGGGCCAGGGACTGTGGAAATAGCTGCCCGGCCAGCCGACGCCCTCCGGGAAACACACCTCCGGCGTCAGCACGTCCAGCGACTCGAAGCGGTCCTCCGCCGTGCTCGCGTCGAGACGGTACTTGTCCGGATCGACGAGCACGAGGGAGCCGCCGACGTCGGCGTGGTGCGCCCCGGCGATGAAGGCGATCCGCTTGGAGCCCGGAACAGCCTTCGGCTGGAAGCAAGCATTGATCCGCTGCGTGTAGTTGCCGAAGATGATGCTTGGATTCGTCCCGTCCGGATTGCTGACCCACAGGCCGTGGTAATTCGCCGCGGAGCGATCCACATAGTCCCACCGCGCGTAGACGATCCGACCATCGCTCAGGACGGACGGATGCCACTCGTTGGTCTCGTGGAAGGAGAGCATCCGCACGTTCCGCCCGTCGGCGTCCATGCGATGCAGCGTGTACGCGGGCAGGGGTTCCCACGGATTGTGGCAACGTCCGAACCCGCCGCGACGCGTGGACATGAACGCAATCCCGCCGTCCGGCAGGGGACAGGGGTCGAAGTCGTCGTTGCCGCCGTCGGTGAGCTGTCGCAAGTTGGTCCCGTCGGCATTCATGGCCCAGATGTGAAAGCATCGTCGCTCGGGCGAGTAGTAATCGGGCTTGACCGGCGCCCGCTCGGCGAAGCCGAAGTACAGGGTCCGAGCGTCGTAGGAGAGGGCCAGTGTCGTGTAGTTGCCCTTCAGCAAGCGGCTGTCGATCAGGTCCCGAATCTCCCAGGACCGTCCCGGCTGCTCCAGAATATACACGCCGCCGCCGGCGATGTCGCCATAGTCGTAGAAGTAGCCGAGATACTCGTGCAGCATCTGGCAGACGAACCGGCGCCGCTTCATGAAAGCGATCCGTTTGCCGGCGAGCAGCGGGTTCTTCAGGGCCATTCCGCGCGTGATCGAGCGGACCTGATGGTATAGGGCCAATCGGTCTGCCTCATCGAGTCCCGCGGCCTGAGCCACCGACTCCCTGAGCGACTTCAGCCGGCTCTCCTCGGCCGTGAGATCGGGACAGTGGGGCACGGCACGCAGGCGTTCCAGCAGGCTGCCGGCCCTGCGATAGGCGCTTTCTATCGCCTGCGGGTCGCTCGACGACCGGCCCGACCTGCGCTCCTGAGCACCCCAGTCCTCGCGGATGACTCGGTCGAATGCGTCGCTTGCCGAGCCCGGAGTGGGGTACCCCAAGCAGGAGACCACGATGACGGCGAAGCAGCATTTCCGGCGGATCGTCGATGCCATTCGAACACCTTCCATAACCACCCGACATAGAATGTGCGGCACACCCTACTGCCTTAGACTACTCTATCCCGGAGGCGAAAACAACAGGTCCGTGCGACGGGATCGCGGAATACGAGGTTGCCGTGGAGGGGGTCCTCGGGTAGAATTTGTGCGGAATCGATGCCTTCTGGATAAGGAGAACGCAAAATGAGAACGCGCCTCGCCGCCCTATGTGTTGTGTCTGCCGTCGTTGCCCTGGTGATTGCGCTGCCTTTGCACGCGGGGGATTCCGCTGGGCTGAAGGCCGGCGTCGCCAGGATCGACATCACGCCCGAGAAGCCTGTGACCCTGGCCGGCTATGGCTCGCGCAAGGACCTGTCGACCGGGGTGCATGATCCGCTGTCCGCCCGGGTCGTGGCGTTCGAGGCCGGCGGTCGGCGCTTGGTGCTCGTCGCCACGGACATCATCGGCTTCTACGAGGATACGGCCGACTACATGCGCGACGCGATCACGGCCGAGTTCGGCCTGCGACCCTCGGAACTGTTCCTGACGGCCATTCACACGCACGCGGCACCGAGCCCCGCCCGCAAACGCGGCCACGCGAACAACATCGAATACACCGAGGGACTCAAGGGCAAGTACCTTGAGGTGATCCGCAGGGCGCTGGCGAACATGGAACCGGCGCGACTGGGCCTGGGGGTCGGCTCCTGCCCCGTGGGCTCGAATCGTCGGGAACTGCGGATCTCCGCCAAAAGCGAAAGCACCATTGTCCTGGGACGCAATCCCGAGGGGATTACGGACAAGGAGGTCCTGGTCATGAAGATCGCCCGGACGGACGGGACGCCGATGGCGGTTGCCTTCGACTACGCCACGCACGGCACCTCCCTGGGACCCGGCAACTACCAGGTCAGCGGCGACGTGCTGGGTCTGGCCGAGCAGTTCGTCGAGAAGATCCTGGGTTCTGGCGTGGTCGCCCCAGCGTTCGCCGGGGCTTCCGGCAATATCGATCCCTGGTTCCGGGTTCTACCGGCATTCAACGAGGAGCCCGGCTGGGTCCCCGAGCCGGTCCTGCTGGGGACGTTCCTGGGCGAGGAGGTCGTGCACGTCTATCGCGCCATTAAGGAGACCGGTCCGGCCGACAAGATCGGGACAGATTTCGCGACGCTGCAACTGCCGGCCAAGCCGAAAGAAGATGCGCCGGCGGAGAAGGCCGGCACGGCCGATTTCAACGTCACCGTGGCGCGTCTGGGCGACGTCGCCTTTGTCGGACTCGGCGGCGAGGTCCTCACGGAGATCGGAATGGCCATCAAGGCGGGCTCGCCCTGTAAGCACACGTTCGTCATCACGCACTGCAACGGCGCGGCGGGTTACCTGGCCCCGAAGGAAGCGCACGTGCAGGGCGGCTATGAGGTCAATAGCAGCCGTTTCGCCCCGCAGGCGGCCGACGTCGTTATCCGCGAAGCGATCCGCATGTTGCACGACCTGTGATCTTTGAAGTGTGAAGTTCCAAGTGCGAAGTGGGGAGCGACTCAGGCCAGTGCTCGTGCTTCGAACCTCAAATCCCGCACCTCGCGATCTATTCAGGATTGTATATGTCCCCTTAACGAAGATGAGCCTGAGCATTCCGTTTGCGCTACCCACCTCACGGGCCACTCCGCGCGACGGCAGGCTTTCCTTTCTGAACCGTCATGCCGAGAGTCTCGGCGAATGCCCTGATTCTTTCCTCGGGCAGAACCGCTGACAAAAGCATGGGCTCCCAGAACGCATCGTGCCACTGAAGCAGGACTTCGCCTTTGCGATATACATGGAAATGAATCGCCAGTTCGGGTTCCCGGTGAACCTTGGCGACCTCCGCGAGCGTTGTCAAATTCTCGCGTGTGCCTGGAACATGGTGGCAGGACGGTCTCGGCCAGAGGGTGCCGATCGCAACGTGGCTTTGCTCGGGGACTTCGTGCGCGCGGAAGAAATCGACGAGTGTCCTCGCAGAGAAACGGCCTTCGAAATAGAGGATACTCCCTTCGGGAAGAAGATCCCCGAGTGCGTTGAACAGACGCGGGAAATCCGTCTTGCCACGGAGTCCCCAGAATGGTCGGCGCATATCCAGGCGGATACCGTGCAGTTCCCGTCGCGGCGTGGCACCGAGCAACTTCACGAGCCATCCCACCTCAGTGTTCCTCCATGTTTGACCGATCCCGGTTGTCGCCTGCCTCGGGCACCGGCAGGGACCATGTCTTGGTCTTGTCTCCGGAGCCGGCGCAGAGAGATCTGACCTGTGTGAGCACACCCATACCGGGCCAGCTTGCTTCGTTCTGTTAGAGGTTTCTGTTGAGCTGTAGTCCTCTGTGTCTGTTGGGATCTTGTGCTTTCGCTTCTATCTCATTCTTCGCCGCCGAAGACGACCGTGCGAGCGTCGAAGACCGGGCCATCCTGACAGCAGAGCTTGTAGACCGTTTCCTCCGAGCCCTCGACCCGGCACTCCACGGCACAACTCTGGCACAGGCCGATCCCGCAGGCCATCCGCCGCTCCATGCTCACCTGGCAGTCGATTCCCTGTTGCCCCGCGACGTGGGCGACGGCCGCCAACATGGCTTCCGGTCCGCAGGCATAGAGAATCGTTGTTTCCGGCGACCCGTCCTGCTGCTCGTTGAGCCAGCGGGAGAGCCGCTCGGTGATGAAGCCACGATAGCCTGCAGAGCCGTCGTCCGTGGCCACGGCGGAAGGAATGCCGAATTTTGCGAAGGCCGGGATGAAGAAATCGACCTGCGACGAGATCTGGTCGAAATGCCCCTCGAATGGCAGCGACACGGCGCTCTTGGCGCCGACGAAGGCCACGGCTTGCATCTCCGGATGCTCGGCCCGGAGATGCTTCGCCAGGCAGCGGATCGGCGGAGCGCCCATGCCGCCCACGACCAGGAGGGCCAGACGCTTGTGTTTCGGCACGGAGAAGCCACTGCCCAGCGGGCCGATGATGCTGATTGAGTCGCCGGCCGCAAGCGTGGTCAGCCGGAGGGAGGCCGGTCCGAGCGCGCAGTAGAGAAGCTCCGCGGTGGTTCGATCTGCCTCCGCCGTAACGTCGGCGAAGCTGAAAGGCCGGCGCAGGAGCACACTGCGTCGGCACGTATCTCGCAGGTGGCGCGGGATCTGGTCCTCCGACGGCAGACTGAGGTTCGAAACGTCGATCTGGAGGAACTGGCCGGGGTGGAACTTCGCGAAGGCCCTGGCGTCGGCGCCGGTGAACTCCAGTTCCATCTTCCAAAAGCACTCCCGGATCCCGCGGTTGGAGAGGACCGTCGCGGCGAAGAGACCTTTGTCCATGGATGACGGATGATGGATGATGGATGATTTCATAAAGAGTCCGCGTGTCTTCTCCGGGAACCGACTGTCAAAGCACACCGTCATAGGTTCGGACGCCGTCCACCACTTTACAGACGTGGGCGGCGTACTTGTTCGCAAACGCCGGCCGGCTGCGCGGATAGGCGGTATCCACGGCTTGTCTGACCGCCTCGACGCTCTCGGCCCGGACCAGGGCGCCGGAGGCTCCTTTGTCGCCGCCGCCGAGCATGCGCTCGCCCAGCACGCCGGGGACCGTGCGGACGATGTCGCACATGGTTTCGAGCTCCGGTCCGGAGATCTTGTAGTCGTCCCGCAGGCCCAGGCCGTCCTGGCGGAAGATCTCTCCAACCGTTTCAATGTCCCCGGCCCGCCAGGCATCCATCATTTTGTAGAACCGGTGTTGGGCATGGTAGACGTAATTGAGCCGGTCGCAGAGATCCGGGTGCTCCCGGCCGAATCGGTTCATAATCTCATTGTAGAGAGCTTCCTCCTTGATGTCGGCCAGGTAGGCGATGTCCATACCGGCCTTTCGTAGAAGGGCCGGCAGCTCGGCACATTCCCTTCTGCGGAGGGGGTAAGTTGCTTTCTCCAGGCCGGGACGATGCGTGCCCGTATCGAGCACCACGATCCGAAAGTCCATCGCTCCCTTTCCAATGGGTATGTACTCGATGGAACGGTCTTTGGGATTGTAGTAGGTCCCCATGCCCTCCTTGGCGAACAGAATCATGATTTGATCGAGTTGGCCGCAGGGGGAGCCAATGTAGTCATTCTCGACCGCCTGGGCCAAGTCAACAATCCTCATCCCTTGCTCGATCTCGATGCCGTTGACGTCGAAAAGGGACAGGATTAGGTTGAGGGACAGCGAGGCCGAACGGCTCATGCCTCCCCCGGGAATGTTGCCGTACACCACCCCATCAATGCCTTGCGTGAGTTCAAACCCTTCGCGCCTCAGAACGAAATCCACGCCATAGGGGAATTTGCCCCACGTGTGGATTGCGCTCGAAGATTTGGGCTCGGGAATATCGCCGATCTCAAATTCAATCCGTCCGTCCTCAGGGTAGTTCTCGCTGAACAGCCGCATCCGGCGCGTGCCATTGGGTTTGTACGCCAGCCAGATGAACCGATCTGTCCCGACGCCAAAGAGGTCCGTGCCGTTGTAGTCGCCGTGTTCGACCCCCAAACAGAACCGTGATGAGGTTCTGCGGATTCGCCCGCCCTCGATGTCGAGGTTCTGTGCTCGTGCCAATCGGCTCAACTTGTCGATGCTGATCTGATCTTCTTTAGAGATGTCCATCTACCGTTCCTTGTCTGTGTCTGAAGTACCTGCGGCCAGGATCATACTCAACCGAGGGAGTATAACCCGATCCTCTCGACGCATCAAGTGCTGTTGCGGGCGGTTGTGCGACACGCAAGATCACGAGGGGAGGCCGGTGGGCATGAGACCCAGCTTGATTCCCCCGATGCCCCGGCAATCAGGAATCTCCCCGGGAATCATCCGGCGAGCCTATAGGGTCGTGTCCACCGGAGGCCTGAACGTGAACTCGTAGGGCACCAAGTCTGAGGGAAGTGACAAGACGCCCAGGATTGCCTCGGCCACACTTTCCGGGCTCATATACTCGGGATGCGGCGTGTCCCGGAACTCCGTGTTCGTCCGGCCCGGGTAGAACAGTGTCGTCCTGACTCCCAGGGCCTCCGCCTCCAATTGCACCACCTTCCCGAATCCCATCAGGCCCATTTTGCAGGCAACGTACAGACTCATCTGGGGACGGGGGGAGTGGCAGGACGTAGACAGGATGATCGCCAGACGCCGCACGCCGCCATCGCTACGCAGCTTCAGGAAGGTGCGGGCGCACAAGATCGGGGCGGTAAGATTCACGGCGAGCATTTCGGCGATTTCCTCGTCCGACCACTGTGCGGCATAGGCCTTCCGGCAGTTGTACCCCGCATTCAATACCAGGATATCGGGGTTCTCTTCCCGAAGGGCCGCTTCGACGCTTGTCCGCCCCTGCTCGCTGGCGAGATCTCCCACGACCGACCGTACGTCCGCATCCGTGAAAGAAGAGAGCGACTCCTGAACACGCTGCGGCGTGCGTCCGTGTATGATGATCCTGGCCCCTCGGTCAACGCCCAAGCGAGCCAGGGCGCGGCCGATGCCGCTGGTGGCGCCGGTGACGAAGAGCTTGCAGTTCCGCAGTTCCATCCCGGCGCATCGGCCCACCTCATGATGGTCCATCGGTTTTCACTCCCTCGTCACGCAACACGTCCCAGATTTGGGACAGGGACCGTACGGTATGCTTCACGGACTGGAGAGAGCTGTCCCGTGTGGCGACATACTTGCCGCGCCCCCTGTCGATCATGACGGTAATCATGCCGACTCGGTGCGCACCGTCGAGCTCCCCGTCATTGCCGTCTCCAACGAAGACACAGGCGGGAGCCTTGAGGTCCAGCCTTTCCAGTGCCATCGTGTAGATCGCCGGGGCCGGCTTCCTCACGCCCACGCGGCTCGAAACGACGATGCTGTCCAGGTACGCGGAGAGGCCCGTGGTTTCGATCACGATCTCGACCGACTTCGACGCATTCGTTATCAAGGCCAGTCGGAACCCCCGATCTCGCAACGTTCTCAGGGTCTCGAGGACATCGTCAAACAGCTTGATTCCGGTGCGCAGGAACTCATGCTCCGCGTTCACGATATCGGCGATGAGGCGATCGTTCTGCTCGACGTGCAGCGCCTGCAGGACCCGTCTCACGCGGTCTGCCGTATCGGCCAGTTCTCCCAGGTTGCTCTCCACCACGAAGCTGTTCCATACACGACGGAAGTCCTCGGGCGCGACGCCGCACCAGGAGGCACACCGGCTGACCTTTCCGGCGTAGAGGCTCCGGTCGGAATACGTCAGAGTATCGTAGAGATCGAACGCCACTCCTTGGATGCCAGACATAGCCTATGACCCCAGCAAGAAAGGCTTGAAGTGTTCCCGCCAGAACCGGACAAATATCTGCAGCTCGGGGTGCGCCGCAACATGATTGCAGGCCCCCAGGATCTCCCCGGGAAGCGGTTGGGCCGGTATCTGCGAGAAGTCGCCATTGAATATCTGGTTATTCATCCACACGTATGTCAGGACTTCGCCCACCAGGTTCCGCCAATCCTCGATTTCGCGGTGTTGTCGGATCGCCTCGAGCATCCCCTCGGCGCCGGGCTGCCGATCCCCGCGTCGGAATTGCACGATGGCGAGATATGCGCCTGCGGTTGCCGCTCTGCGTCGGTCGCCGAATTGCCGGTTCAGTTTCAGCCCCTCCTTCAGATCCTCTTTGGCCTGGGACCACTGCTGACAGGCAATGCAGACGGCGGCAGAGCTGACGAGCACCCGCCCGAGTTCCCGCAAGTCGCCGCGGGTGCTGAGCTTCATGCACTCGGCACGCGCTTCTCCCAGGCACTTCTCGGCCTCGGGAAGTTGGCCGGAGAAAAGAAGGGTTTGTCCGAGGCTGCACAAATTCTTGATGCAGTTCACCGGCGATTGGCATTCCTGGCTCCAGCGCAACGCGAGGCGCCCCCACTCCAGGGATTTGTCCATGTCGTGGAACATGATTTCGTGGGCAAGATACCCCATAACGAGGGCCCCAAAGGGAGTGAGTGAACCTTTCTGCAGGGCGTTCGCCATGATGTGGGAGTAGTTCGTGATACAGTCGATCGTACGACCGAGATCGCTGTTGGAGATGGCCGAGAAATGATACGCCTTCATCAAGAGCGCTTCGTGAACGTCACGGGGAATCTCCCGGCCGGCCGGTGTATCCAGAGGACCCATGGCGTTCTTCATGCATTCGAGACATTCGGGGTGACGGCTCAAATCATTGTGCACGCGGCCCATCTCGATCTTCACCCGCGCAGCACGCTCGGCCAGAACCGCATTCTTCGGATCGGCCAGACACTCGACCAGGGTCTTCTGTCCCCGCGATTTGGTTCCCAATTCGTCCAGGTGGCGTTCGAACTGGACCAGCACCTGCTGCAGTTCCAGGGATCGTCCCTGATTGTGGAACCGCTCCAGGAGATCGCTCTCGAAGACGTACTTGTACGCGGCGTCAAAATCCCCGCAACGCAAGGCATACTCCACGTAGTCCCGCAGCATGTCCAGAGCCGGTTGCTCCTCGTCTGCCTGGGCGAACTGGTTGCGGTAGTACTCGGAAATGAAATGATCGATGTATCTCGCTCGCTCTCCCCAGGCAGAGGCCAACAGCGCCTTTTCAAGACCCAAGTGGACGCCGGCGCTCAGCCGGAGAATGCGTTTGCCGGAGCCATCCTCGATGCTCAGCAGATTCTGTTCCAGAAGCAACTGAAGTACGCGGACGTAAACCTCCGTGCTCCCACCCCCCAAGCGATCCCACAGGAAGGCGAGAAACGGCTCTTCCATGCGGGGCTCCCGGAGCCGCCCCAAGGCCAGGAAATGCGTCAGCGGATGGGGAATCTTGGTGAGGACGGCCTCCACGGCGGCGGCGCCACCGCCGGGACCGCTGGCCTGCAACTCCTCGATCACCCTCTTCAATTCATCCATCGTCCGTGGACTGCGCCATCGTACGTAGAGCAGACGCTGCGGAGTTCCGCCCAGTCTACTCGCCAATTTCAGGATCTCGTCTTGCTCTTTGATCAGACGCACCAAATCCTCCCCGAGGAGGGCTTCGATGGCCTCGGGTTGGGTCAAGCCCTCGAGCGTGCAGACCCGGATCGGTTCTGAGGCCTCGTGGGACTCCGGCGGGATCTGGCGGCTGGTCAACATCAACACGGAACGTTGCGCACTCTGAGCCCATCGTCTTACGAATCCCACCAGACTCTGCCCGTCGGCAGGATTCCCCAGAACGGAATCAACGTCATCCAGGAGCAGGAGCATCTCCTGCTGCCCGGCTTGCCTGAGGATCTTCTGCTCCAGTTCATTCACACTCAGCCGGGGGAGGAACTGCACTTCCATCTGGCGCGCCGTGCGGATCACGGTCTGGCTCCAATCGGCCATGTAGCAGACAACGGTGGCGCGAACGGAGAACACACGGTTGAACGTGGTGTCTGCGGATGCACGCAGGACCTCGTGCGCCAGAGACGTCTTCCCCATGCCCGAGGGCCCGGTGATCCAGATGACCTTGTGCGTCTTCCGCTCGAGCGTGGAAATCAACCGCGATAGTTCTGTGTCCCGTCCCCAGACCTGGCGCATCTGATCTCTCCCTTCAACGAATCCGCGGTTCTATGGAACTACCTGTGCGCTGGAGAAGTGGCCTGGGTCGGCGTCTGTGCCGGCCATGTCGTAGGGTCCGGTCGGGCCCAGGTCTTCATGCCCGATACGCCAGGTCGTCTCGTCGAATCCGGCCAGTTTTCCCCCTGCAACCACGATCGCGTCCAACAGCTCATTGATGACTTGCTCGCCGGCATCGGCCAGCGCCAGCAGGGCCGGCGGCGGACTCTGTGCTTCCACGATACCGATGAATACGTCGCACAGGTCTCTGAACTCCCGTGCGTCCGCTTTCGCGATTCCCAGGACTTTGATTCTCCTCCCTTTCTTTTGGACGCTCCGGAGCGTGTTCAACACGGATTCCGTTCGGCCGGAGGCGCTCACGGCAATGATGCCGCCGCCCTTGATGCTGTGCGGCATGGGGATGATGTCATCCTGGATGTAGACTCGCGCTCCCCCATGCGCCAGTCGGTTGGCCGGAATGGAGCCCGCCAGTCGTGCCCTCCCGGCGCCGATGATACGGACAATAGCTCCCTCCAACATCCAATTGGATACCAGCCGGACCGCCGCCGCGACCTGGTCCCTGTCCGCTTGGGCCGTTGCGCATATGCTGTCGGCGATAAAGTGTATCCGCGCCGGGATCTCGTGCTGCACCCAATCCAGGTTTCGGAGGTCGTCGGACAGCCCGCTCTCCTCGTTGTGCTTCTGCAGGGTTACCTCTCTTGCCAGGAGTTCATTGACACGGTCAAGCGCCTGCTTTGCCTGCTCATCCATTTCCCACAAGCTCCCCACTCGCTGCGTTCGATTCCTGCGACTTCTCGTCTCGCCCCTACGCGGGTCTGCCATGCCCTGGTGTCGCGAATCAGAGCAAGAACTTGCTCACCACGGATGGGCCAGAGAACATTTCTCACTTCCCCCATCCTACCCACTCCCAGGACCGGTGACAAGAGCAGATTCCTGAGAGTGAACGGAAGGTGTCAGGTACATTTTTTCCGAATATGCGCGTAACTCCTTTTCAGAAAAGAGCTTATTTTCACTCCTTGCCTTGGCTGCCTATCGCTCGGGGGTACCATGCTGGAGGCCCGAAAGCGGTAAACTCTCCCGCGCACGCCCGCCTGGGGCGTGCCATCCCAAGAATGGTGTGCACGGCCCCCCCTACAAGACTGGGGATCTCCGAGGACACCTTACTTGTTTCATGGTGTTCTCAGATTCAGGGGCCACTGCGCCGACGTGGTTCTCGGCCGATCAGATGTCAGCGGCCGTTTGGTTGTTGCTTGAGCCCTCCGGAGAGTCGGCGAATGAGTCCAACAGGATCAATGATTGGCCCCAAAGGACGTTTCATACCTTCCCGTTCAAGCTCAATGGTTCGGTCGGTCCTGGCCGCCAACGCCCAGAATCTTCGGGGTGTGATGTCAGGATCGACCTGCACGGCCAAGGCATAGACACCGGCGATATAGGGAGGCGCCTTGCTCGAACCGCCTCCGCGATCAAAGACGTATTCATCGATGCCCTCGTCGCTTGCTGTTGTTCGTGAGTCTACCGGTACAAAGAAAGTGCCTTCCGAAGGGGATTCGTGGCCAGCCCAGAACGACTCGGCAGCAAACAATGCCGGTTCATAGGATTCGAAACCGTCCGGGTCCATCAGAGGCGAACGCCCGAGCACGTCGTAATCGCACCCGTCATGGACCAACTCAACAGCCGTACATACGACCAACATGCCTGCAGCTCGCGCCCTTTGCGTTGCCTCCGTAATCAAGCCGTCTCCTCCGTCCGACTGCGTCCAACCGTTCGATATAGAGATGACTCGAATCTTGCCGTCTTGTGGGAGTTGTTCGTCTATTTCCAGGATTCTGTGAATACCCCGAGCCAGATACTGCAGAGTCGGAATACCGGCTTCTTCCCCGCCCAATCGGTACGGAGCGACAAAGTACAGCTCGGCTTCCGGGGCAACACCCACTGTTCTGCCCACGGCAATAGAGGCAGCCATACACCCGTGCGACGCCGGCTCTTGTCTGTATTGTGTATGGATCTCCGTGACGGTTCTGTCCTTCTCATGGACTTCGAAACTGATACCTTTGTCCTCGTAGGTGAGATAAGCTCCTCCCTTGGCGCCGAAGACCTCTTTGACCTTGTCCTCCGAAACGCCTGCGCGCAGGCCGTTGGCGAGCGTGTAGGAAGGACTTTGGGTGTCGATCCTTCGGACCGCGCCGTCCTTGATGAATACCGACATGGGGCCAAAGTCCATGCCATAGTTTTCCGGGAGATTATCGAGAGTGTACCGGTCCTGCAAATAATAGACCACCTAGGGAACACGTTATCGCTGGATTCCCCGCCACGGAGGCGGTATGCTCGTCGCAAAGAAACTCGCGATGCTCCCGGGCGTAGGTCATATGGGAAATGTCGGCTATCAGTAACTTTCAACGACTTTCCTTTTGCTTTGAGGGGTTGAATCATGCGTTTTCTGGCTGCTTGCTGCCTGAGCTTTTCCCTGCTCTGCTCCACCGCCGCTTCCGCACCTACCTGGCACAACCTCGGGCCGGGCGGAGGAGGATGGATTGAGTCCATCTGCGCCAGCCCCCACGACCTCAACGAATTGTTCGCTGGCTGCGACATCGGCGGCTTCTATCGTTCGACCGACGGGGGCAAGAGCTATGGGATCTACAACACAGGCCTGCGCGGCTATTGTCCGGAACGCATCGTACCCCATCCGCGCGACCCCAACGTGATCTACTTGGGCTGCCAGAGCGGCGTGCACAAGTCCACGGACCGCGGCCGCACGTGGCAATGGCTCCGCGAGGGCTTTCCGCCCAAGCAGCGATATCGCTGGTCCGCGCCGATCGGCGCGCTCGCGATCGACCCGCGTGCGCCCGACACGCTCTACGCCGGCATTGGCCTGCCGCGGGGCGTCCTCTACGCCGGCCCTGGCGTGCCGATGGCCACTTTCGGCCAGGGAGCCGTATACAAGACCATCGATGGCGGA
>Ga0068713_1003748_pt1 | contig 12794 bp, 8 predicted proteins | sample MTBAKSrepl2MetaG_FD_62223 | JGI IMG/M metagenome (GOLD analysis project Ga0068713, IMG submission 62223) | Enrichment culture microbial communities om Arthur Kill intertidal strait, New Jersey, USA, that are MTBE-degrading - MTBE-AKS2 (Arthur... | ecosystem: Environmental > Aquatic > Marine >...
CTGATCCAGGAAATCTTCGATCAACGCCTTTTGCTGCCCTATCTGTTCCACCAACTGCTGGCACTTCAGAAACTCACTGTTCCTGGCCTGAATTTCCAGCGCTTTTGCTAATCTGGATGTTTCATCCGCGCATAGTGTAGCCGCTGCCCCTTTGATATTGTGTGCCAGGCTGGCTATCATTTCAAAATCACCCGTTGGCAGCACATCGTTTAACTGATCAAACTTAGAATTCAAATCCATTCTGAAATCTCGCATTAATTCATTTAAAAATTCCCGATCAATCCCCAATTGTTTAAGCGCTTTCTCAACATCAAATGGGGTCTCATTGTCCCTGTTGAGTTCCATTTTTCCTCCAGACGAAACTGTTGCAAGAGAATCAAAGGCGGCCCACGCCTCAATTTTATCCAGCACAGCTTTAGCCTCCAGGGGTTTTGAAAGATAGTCATCCATACCTGCTTCAAGGCAGCGCTCTTTATCCCCTTTCATGGCGTGTGCTGTCATCGCGATAACCGGTGTGTGGGAGTCCATTCCCTCATATTTTCTGATCAGCCGAGTCGCTTCCAACCCATCCATTTCTGGCATCTGAACATCCATAAAGATCAAATTATATCTTCTGAATTTGAATGCCTGCACAGCTTCGGTGCCGTTCCGGGCCAGTTCCACCGGATAACCAGCTTTCTGCAAAATTGCCAACCCCAGCTTCTGATTGACAGGGTTATCTTCCACTAGCAAAATTCTCACTTTTTGCCGCATTTGTTCCGATAAGGTATGCTGTGTGAGGATACTCTTTTTCTCTATCAGTTTCCCCGTCGACTTCTCAATAAACAGCGTTTGAAGAGCCTCATACAATTGCCGCATCTTTACTGGCTTCACCAGATAACCGGCGCACCCCAAATCCTGAAGCCTGGCCGCGTCCCCGCGATATCCCATTGAAGTCAAGATCACCACCGTTGTGTCGCTGATATCCGGATCACTTTTTATCTGGCACAGCGTATCTTCTCCATCCATCTCAGGCATTTGCATATCCAGCAAAACAAGATCAAACGGATTGGATTTTTCTTTTTCAGAACGGAGAACAGACAGCGCTTCTTTTCCTCCTACAACTTCTACAGCGTTACATCCAAAGTTCTCCACCGATTTTTTCATGATAATCCGGTTGGTGTTATTGTCGTCAACCACCAGAACAGTATATTCCGAAAAATTCACGTCCTGAAATGGTGTCGGGCTGGCAGGGTCTGGTTGTTTTTCCAGTTTCAAAGAAAACCAGAAAGTGCTGCCTTTACCAAAATCGCTTTCAACCCCTATCTCGCCCCCCATCATTTCAACAAGCTGCCTGGTAATTGCCAGACCCAAACCAGTCCCCCCGTATTTTCTGGTTGTGGAGCTGTCAACTTGTGTAAACTTTTCAAAAATCGCCTTTTGCCGTTCCGCTGGAATCCCGATCCCACTATCTGAGACCTCGAACCTCAAGAACGCCATTCTTTCGGTCTCTTCAATTTTATCTACCTTGACAACAACATCACCTTTTTCGGTGAATTTAATTGCATTGCCTATCAAATTGAACAGGATCTGCCTGATCCTGCCAGGATCACCAATCAAGTAAGCGGGAGTTTCCAGAGGAATAAAGCACGCCAGTTCAAGATGCTTGTTTTCTGCGCGGGGCACCAGCGAATAAACCGTATTTTCAACCGTTGTTCTCAGATCAAAATCTATTTTTTCAAGCTCGAATTTTCCAGATTCGATTTTTGCGAAATCTAAGATATCGTTGATAATCGCCAGCAAAGCATCCGCGCTTTCCCTGGCTGTTTCAAGGTAATCTCGTTGTTCACCAGTCAGTTTAGTCGTTAACACCAGGTCAGTCATTCCCATGATCCCATTCATGGGTGTGCGAATTTCATGGCTCATGATCGCCAGAAATTCACTTTTTGCGCGGTCTGCCGCTTCCGCTTCTCTGCGAGCCTGTACCAGGTCGGACACATCATGATACATTGCCAGAGCGCCGACATGTTCTCCGTCAATAACCACTGGCACGCCCAGTATCTCTACATCAAGAAGAACCCCATCTTTTCTGCGCCTCTGCCCGAAAAAGTGAACCTTCCCTCCTTGCATGACAGTATGTGTCAACTGAAGGGCCTTTTCATACTCATTCTCTACTGCTAAAAGCGTATCCAGGTCATGCCCCATAACTTCTTGTCTTGTGAAGCCAAACACACTTAAAAAAGCCGGGTTGCATGAAGCTATTCGCTGTTCAAGATTCAATGTGACAATCGCTACCGGGCTGTTTTCAATCAATGTCTGGAAATATTCTTTTTGCCTGATGACTTCCAATTCATTATTTTTTTGCGCGGTTATATCCCGGATAATATAAACAATTCTTTCAAGTTTTTCGCCAAAAGCTGCCGGATAATTTGAGATCTCAAACCAGCCTGGTATGGATGGCAAACGGATTTCCCCATCATACCGCTGGTTGATTGTGTCTTCTCCAAAGAATATCCTTGAAAATTGCTTTCCAATTACTTCCGCAAACGAGATTCCCAGGCGGTCAATCACCGCTTTATTGCACCGTACAATATTTCCTTTTTTATCTGTCAGCACAATCAGCTCAGTAACCGAGTCAAATGTAGTTTCCCATTCAAGTTTTGCTTTTTCTATGACCTGCTCAATCCGGCTGCGATTTTCAATTTCCTCCCTCAGTCCCGTGATTATTTCCGATAGGGATTTATTTTCATCCCCAAAGCCCAGGCGCATTTGCTTTCTGATCTGCACAAATTGATCCTGCCGGTTCCCAACCAGGAACGCAAACCCACCCAAAAACAAGGGCACTGTATCAATGATCCATAATAGCGGTATTGTTCTCTGAGTATTCCAAAAATTTGTCAGGTTAAACGGGATTTTCTCAACCTTAAAAACAATAAGCGTGGCAATTATGGGGAATAGAAGACCAAACATCACCCCAACAACGGCAAAGATAAGAGCGTAATGGTGTTTTCGATCTTTTTTCATTTGGCAATTACATCCAAAATCATCTATGTAATGAATTCAGCCTTACAAAACTCTGTAGAAATCTTTCATTCACCGGATATCCGTCTGAAATCAGGGCTTGTCTGTCAGAGTTTGCTAACGGCAACATCCAGGGTCAAAGTCCAATTACCAACCTGGGCAGACCAACTGGCGCCCTCAGTTTATGCCCGCCCTGGCTCGTAACCCTTTGATAGCTGTTCTGCATTCAGAAAGGAGTGTGTCCTCATCCAGCACAAGAACTTTTTTGTTCCGCATCAGCACTTTACCACTCACGATCACTGTATCCACATCTGCCCCATGGCTGCTCAGAATAATGGCAGAATCAATATCCTGAACAGGAACAGCTCTGGGATGATTGAGGTCCAAAAGGATCATATCCGCCGCCATTCCGGGTGACAGAACCCGATTTCCGAGGATAAGCTGCAAAGCTTGTTGGGGAGGGAGTTGCATCGCGTCCAGGTTAGAGACTCTTGCTAAATTCACAGCAGTTTTCGCCGCCTCCAAAATATCCTGATTATCATTGCTGGCCGGGCCATCTGTCCCAATCCGCAAGCTTACACCCCGCGCCAGCATTTTTGCCACCGGCGCGATCCCTGAGCCCAGAACCGCGTTCGCGACCGGACAATGGACAACCATCGCTTTCGATTCGGCAATCCGCTCGATTTCAGAGTCCGTTACCCAGACCGCGTGAACGATCTGAGTGTCTCTATCCAGAACATCTACCGTTTTCAGCCACTCAACAGGCCGCATGCCATATTCGTCCAGGGACATCTGGACTTCATCCTTAGTCTCTGCGACATGGAAATGAGTAAACGAGCCATAACGCCGCGCCATTTCATGTGCAGCAACCAGCGTTTCTCTTGAACATCGCCACAAAGCCAAAGGGCCGCTCGCGATCTGGATATGCGTGTGGTCCTTCCACTTCCGGAAAAGCCTTTCCATATCCGCGACAATTTCTTCGGCATTTTCCGCGTTTTTCCCCTTATCAGACCACGATCTTGCCAGGGTAAAGCGAAGGCCAATCTCATCCGCGGCCTGGCAGACAAGATCTGTATATACCGTGGATTTGGTTACTTTATGATGGTCCACTACTTCTGTTACACCGCATTTTAGATTCTCAACCAGCCCCAAATACGCCGCAAGACGAAGCTCATCGGGGCTGATAGCAGCTTGAAGCGGCCAGATCAGGTTTTTTAACCATGGCAAAAGTGCCCGCCCACCGGCAAGCCCCCTCATAAAAGTCTGGCTCAAATGAGTGTGTCCGTTGATAAAACCAGGCATAACCGCGCAGTGTCTGGCATCAATTACCTGTTGGGCCCCAAGTCCGTCAGGAGGCGCCCCTTGTTCAACCCGACTGATCGTATCCCCATCCACCAAAACATAGGCTGGCTCTTTCCACCCATCTGCTGTTAAAACCGCGGCGTTTTTAATTAGGATTTCAGCCATCATGCCACCTGTATGGATACGTGATATCAAATTATGTTTTTCAATTTAATCCATATGTCAGAATTTTTACTGCTGGGAAATTCTCCAAACGCGCCAACAAATAAACTCAATTTCAAAACTTGATTGATCTTCTGAGAAATAAAAAAAACATTCACAAAGCCCGGAAAACACGTTTTGATTATAGCATAAGGCCTGCCCGGATTAATTTAAACTCTTGATAGATATCGTTAGTCTGTGTTTAAAAATCACCATTAAATTCATTCGTTTTTTCGCTTGCAAATTAAAGAAAAAGGACCCGTAGAAGTCCAACGGGTTCTTCATTCAGCCTCAAAAAAATTTAAATCACAAGTTTCAAACCCATCATCTGGCAGAGGTTCAAGACCGTGAAAGCTTTACGCACATACATCGCATACTGGATGGCGTCTCTCACATCCCGTTGGGATAATCCCACCGCTTCCGGATGGGTGGCGCCACCCACTTTGGTTAATAAGGATTGGATTTCAGTGGGAGAAGGCACCTTACTGGCAATTTTCTGAATTTCTTCCCAGTGTTCAACAATCCGCGCTTTTAGATCTTCATATTGTGGCTCTGTCATATTTAAGTGCCTGGATTGAGCCTGTATAATTGAATCCGCGATTTCGTCTCCATAGCCTTCATGGATCTTCTGTATTTCCTGTTGCGGATCATACTTTGGGGTTTTATTCAGCCGCTCAACCGCCTGCTCTTTTGAAAGCCCTCGGATCATTTCATAATATTTCGCGACCAGGATCGAAGCCAGCCCGACCTTTGTGCCGTGGAAAATAGCCGGACGATTCTCTCGCAATAAACGCATTTCCCAAAAATGTGAAAACTGGTGTTCTGCGCCAGAAGCGGGCCGGGAATTGTTCGTTACCAGCATACAAATCCCTTCTTCGATTAACGCGTCCATCACGACCTGGATATCCTCTTCCCAATCCTGTTCAAGCACTTCCGCCCTTTGAGCGCACCGGTCTCTGGCAGCCTGAGAACGTGCCGCAATTTCCGGGTCATAAGGTTCACCCACCAGCAAATTTGCCAGCTCCCAATCGGCCAGCGCGGTGTATTTCCCAAACATATCTCCAAACCCGGAGGCGATCAGTTCACGCGGCGCGTCGCACAGCGTTTCCAGATCAGCGAAAATCGCGACCGGAGGGCGGGACTGAATAGTCTGTTTGTAGTCCATAATGGTCATCGAAGACCCGCTGGCCGCGAACCCGTCCACTGAGGGCGCGGTCGGCATAGAAATAAAGAATGATCTGGTGCGATAACTGACAAACCGGACGATATCTGTCAGGGTTCCCGATCCCACCGCGATATAGACCCGCTCTTCAAGATCCGCGGGGAGAAGCACCTGAACCACGTACCTTTCGTTAGCGCCAATCTCTTCCCCCCGCAAAATAATGTTCTTTACCTCAAACTTATTTTCGCGCAATGCTTCTTCAACGCGCTGCCCCAATGCGGTGTACTCATTTTCATCCGAAACCAGGGTAATATAATGTGCCCTGTTATCACGCAGGAATCCAATCAGTTCAGAAATCGCTTCTTTTCCAACGTATGTCTTCAAAATCTTATCCTTGAATCTGGTTACTGGATACCGTTCCGGTATCGTTCTTCAATCGCCATAATTTTATCTACTTTTGGCGCAGAACCCCCGCCCGCAAATTCTGAAACCAGCCATGCCTCCACCAGTTTTTTAGCCAGCGCGGGGCCGGTAACCAGCGAACCCATGGTCATGATTTGCGCGTTATTGCTTTTGCGCGCGCGCTCTGCGGAATATACATCATAAACCTGCGCGGCCCGGATTCCAGGAACTTTGTTGGCGGCCATTGCCATCCCAATTCCTGTGCCGCAGATCAAGATGCCTCGCTCGCATTCACCCCTGGCAACAGCAACAGCCACTTTTTCTGCGATATCCGGATAATGCACAGGTGTGGGGTCATTCACCCCAAAGTCTACTACTTCAACTTCTACCTGCTTTTGTTCTTTTAAGAACTCCATAACTGTATCTTTCAAACCAATGGCCAGGTTGTCACAACCGATTCCAATCTTCATCTTTTACCTCGCAAGAATATTTAACCCATTTATAGGGAAAGGAACAATAATGATCCCTATTATATCCAGTTTCGCAATCATGCGTCCAATAATATGGGATTGGTGAATACTAATGAGACCTCCTGCCCGACCTCAAAGGCGTATTTCGCCTGGGTAAGCACTCGTAAGCTCACGTCGCCGAATTGGACAACGCAGTCATTCCGGTCGCCAATATAGATCTGGCGCTCCAGAATTCCTTTGGTGCCCTCTCCACCATCCGATGGAAGCACATCAATATCCTCCGGGCGAACAACTACCACGACCTTCTCACCATAGGACTTATCCTCAAGAACAGGCACAGTGAGAAAATGTGTATTGAAACCGTCTTGCAATTTGACCCTGACCGCGTTTTCAGCCCGTTGAACAATTTCACAGGGAATAAAATTCGCCATCCCAATAAAATTGGCAACAAATCTGTTCACTGGGTTCTGATAAACAGACCGGGGCGCGTCAATTTGCTGAACCACACCATTATTCATCACGATAACCCGGTCCGACATCGACATCGCTTCAATCTGGTCATGGGTTACATACACCACCGTGATCTTCAAACGCCGCTGCAATTCCACGATCTCATAGCGCATGCTTTCCCGCAGTTTCGCGTCCAGATTACTGAGGGGCTCATCCAGCAGCAGCACAGAAGGTTCCATCACCAGCGCTCTTGCCAGCGCGACGCGCTGCTGCTGCCCGCCAGAAAGCTGGTGTGGAAAACGATCTTCAAAGCCTGTCAGTTTGACCAGTTCGAGCACTTTTCCAACCTGCTCCTTCATCTGGTTTCCGGATATTTTTTTGAATTTCAATGGGTAAGCGACATTCTTAAAAATATTCATATGTGGCCAGACTGCGTAAGACTGAAACACCATTCCCATATCACGCTTGTCTGGCGGCAAAAATATATTCTTCTCTGTTGAAGTGATAACCTTATCATCAATGTAAATTGAGCCGCTGGTAGGTTTGGCAAATCCCGCGATCATCCTCAGTGTGGTGGTTTTTCCACACCCCGAAGGCCCCAACAGCGTCACAAATTCTCCGTCCCTGACAGTAACAGTTACATCATCCACTGCCACACTGTACCCAAATTTTTTATGCAAATTAATCAGTTTTAAATCAGCCATGAAATCAGCCTCCCGGTTTGTTAAAATCCTAATTGGCCTTTGGTTACTTTATTCGTAATCATATTCAAAGTAACGACAATCACAACCACCATAAAAGCCAGAGCAGCGGTTAAGCCAATTTTTCCTTCCTGATGCAAGCCGTAAACCACAGTGCCAAGCGTTTCATTCCCTACCGAGAACAGCAAAATTGACAGTGTCAATTCTGTAAGCGCGGGCATGAATGCCAGGAACCAACCCGCAAACACATTGGTCTTGATTAGTGGGATCACAATATCTTTGTAGGCTGTCAAAAAATCCGCGCCCGAGATTCGCGCCGCGTCCTCAAGCGATTCGTGCACCTGCTCAAAAGCCGCACTGATCGACCTTACACCAAACGTAAGGAACCGTGCGATGTAAGCCACCAATAAAATCCAGATGGTATTGTAAATTGTCAGATTCAGGAGGGGTATTGGTTTTAAGAAAGCCAGGATCATTGCCAATGCCACCACCACACCAGGAACCGCATAGGGCAATAAAACCAGCGATTCAAGGACCTGCCCTCCCCTGATCTTCATTTTCACGGTCATGTAGGAAATAACCAGAGATATAAAAACAATCACTGACGCAGAACCACCGGCTAAAAGCATACTGTTCTTAATCGCCCTGCTCACTTTTGGAACTTCAAACAGCAGCCGTTCATAATGGGCAAAAGAAAGATTTTCTAAGGTAAAAGGCAGTCCTACAGCTTTGACCAATGAAGTTGCAAAAATTGCAAGGACCGGAAGGATCACAGTGCATAACACGATCAAAAACAAAAAAGTGACAGCGATATACTTTTTCCACCCCAATTGAATCAGTTGAGGTTGTGAACTTTTACCCGAAATGATCGCGTAGCTCTTTCCGCGTTGCAATAACCGCTGCGCTTGCATTGTCAGAATCGCCAGGACTACCAGCAGCATCGAAAGCGCTGCTGCCAGCTGGAGGTTATTGGCTTTATCAAAATTTAAAATATTCAGATAAATCTGGGTTGTCATGACATAATAACGTCTTGGAAAACCAATAACAGCCGGAATGCCAAAGTTAGCCATCATAGACATAAAGATCAATAACGCGCTCCCCCCGATGCTTGGCAGCATCAGCGGGGCTGTTATATCACGCAGGGTTCGCAAAGTTCCCGCGCCTGAGATTTGAGCGGCCTCTTCCAGAGATGGGTTCATTTGTTTGAGCGGGCCGAGGGTAACCATATAAGCAATGGGGTAACTGTACAGCATCATCACAAACACAATTCCCCAGTGTCCATAAATGATCCACAATGGCTGGTTAGATTGGGTCAACACCATCCAGAATTTATTTAAAAACCCCACCGGCCCCAATAAATATACCCAGGCGATCCCACCAATGAAGGGAGGAATTAAATAAGGCACAATCAACGCGATTTGCCAGAACCGTTTAAAGGGAATATCAGTTCTTGCTAAAAGCCACGAAACCAAAACGCCCAGAAAGGTCGCGCCAATCGCACCCAAAAAAGCCACAGAAAAAGTATTTCGGAAAAGTATGAAAGTTCTGCTCTCTGAGAAGAGATCAATATAATTCTGGATGCTAAAATGTCCATCAGCCGTGAAGCTGTTTTTCACCAGCGTTATCGAAGGATATACAACTACCAGGAAGATGACAAAGAAAATAATTGCTCCGGTAACATAAAGCGTCCACCGAAAGATTGCTTCTGTATTATCCCGGAATTTTGAAGTGCTCGTTTCCTCCACTAATCGCTCCTTTCAATCCAACTAACTACCAGCAAGAATCCTGAAGAATGCTTTCAATTGGAGTAATAAAATAAAGGGTTTGGGTGGGGCAGTTAAATCCCCACCCAAACAGTTCTGGATATGTTTATGCTTCAGGTGGAAGCCCAAACAGCTCTTCGTATTTCTGGCTGAGTTCTTCCCGGTTTTCGGCAATAAAGTCAACCGGTGGAATCAAGATATTCAATCCGCCTTCTGGATAAGGTTCAAGACCTTCTGGCTGTGGAGCATCCGGTAACACACTCAAATAATTCTGTTTAACAAAGAGTGCCTGTGCCCGGTCAGAGTACAGATAATCCAGAAAAGCCTGGCAGGCTGCCGGGTTATCCGTGTTTTTGTAGATCGCTACAGGAGTTGGGATTACAACGGAGCCTTCTTCTGGCCAGATCATCTCAACAGGTGAGCCGGAATTCTTCAGATCGCGGGCCATGAAGTCAATTAACTGACCCATAACGAACTCTCCAGACGCAATAGAAGTTCCAATCCCGCCATTTCCGCGGCCAACCACAACTTCATTCTCATTCAGCTTTTCGTAGAAATCCCAACCCATGCCAGGTTCATTCACCAGCGTACCCAGATTGTTGAAAGCGCCGCCAGAGTATAGCGCGCTGGCCATACCGATGCGCCCTTTGTATTCGGGGTTCAGTAGATCCTTCCAACCGGTTGGGGGGGTATCCACTAAGGTAGTGTTGTAGGCAACAATATTGAAAATAAAGCGAACTTCATGGGCTTTATTTCCAAAATAGTGATAAGTATCCTCAACTGCTTCTGAGCCCACCGGGGAGTATTCCAGCAGCATATCTTCTTCGCCCAGCATGCGGAAGAAGTCGAGGTCCGCGAACCACATCAAATCAGCCTGGATTTCGCCGCCTTCCATTTCAGCCTGAAGCTTGCCAATCACTTCACCGGTTCCGGTGCGGAAAATATCAACCTGAACATCCGGGTAGACTACGTTGAAATCTGCGACCATCTCGTTCACCTGATCTTCCGATTCGGACGTATACAGAGTGATCGTACCGGAAGGCGCTGCGGGCTCTTCCACAGCGGGCTCTTCAGCGGCGGGTTCTTCAGCCACTGGCTCTTCTACCGGTTCTTCAACCGCGGGTTCTTCAGCGGCAGGCTCTTCCACTGCGGGTGCTTCTGGTGTTGCCTGAGGGGCGCACGCTGTGAGCACTAGCGTCAGAACCAGCAGCATTGGAACTAAAAAGCGTAACATTTTCTTCATCATTAACTCTCTCCTTTTTAATTGTCCTGTTAGAAATTATTGTAACCAGAAATTATCTCTTACGATCACCTCCTCCTGAATTTTAAATTTATCTCCGTAAAATTAAACCAGCATTCGATCCATTTCCCGCTTGTTGTGAGATGCCAGCCAGGTATCGTTTTTATATTCCATGCCTTCAATGGCAATATCCACCTGCAAATTCTCCTGGATGTACTTCACCAAGGACTGGAAGTCTCGGACGCCGGTTCCCAGAGCGATATGGCGTTTCTCCGGTGTCAGATCGCTGATATGAATTTGCCTCACGCCTTCGACTTCCTTCAGAAATGCCAGTGGGTCCTTTTCAAGTGGAACATGCGCTGCGTCAAACGTTATCCCAAGATTCGGCATCGATACCGCTTCCAGAATACGTTTGCTGTCTTCGGGGTTGATAAAAAATTCTTTTGGGATATGTTCCATAATTTCTAAGGCCAGATCAATTCCTTTCGGATGGCCAAATTCGCATAACCTGTGAACACCGCTCGCCAACAATTCCCAGTAGTCCTCGGCGCTGTCTCCGGGAATGGTGATCCTGCCGGGATGAAAAACAACCGGATTTGCCCCCAGCGCCTCCGCAAGCGCAATACTCTCTTCCAGCATTTCCAGAGAGGCCTTCCGGACCCTTTCCAGTTTCGAAGTGAAATTCAAATCCCAGCTCAAAGCATGAACAGATAAAGAAAGCCCCAATTCACGGGTAAGTTTTCGCAGTTTCGCCGGGTCTTCCTCAGACTTTAACAATTGAAAATGCCAGACTTCAACACCTTCATATCCCAGACCTTGGGCGATTTTGAACACCTCTTCCATAGGGTACGCGAACAATAAAGGAGAAGAAAGAAAAATCTTCATCAGGCGCTCCGGTGATTCTCATAGGCTTGTCTTAAAGTCTTCCGGAAAGTATCCAGAACCGAGACCGGTGCGGCCATGCTTCCGATCGGAAATGATTTTTTGCGCTTCGGACCATGTGAATCGCTCCCGCAGGAAACAATCACATCATATTTTTTCGCAAGCTCAACATACTTTTTGATTTCTGCCTGGGAGTGCATCGGATAATAAGCTTCCAGCCCCTTCGCGCCCGACTGCAACAGTTTTTCAACCACAACATCATTTTCAACCAGTCCAGGATGAGCAATCACCGGCAGCCCACCAGCCTGATGGATAATATCAATCGCTTCTTCAGGTGTAAGTTTGTCGTGTGGAACATGGGCTGGTTTTCCCAGACCCAGATATTTCTCAAACGCCTCTTTTTGATCGGCCACGTATCTTTTTTCCACCATGGCTTCAATCACATGAGGCCGGCAAATTGCTCCATGCGCGATCTCCCGAACCCGGTCGTAAGAGATTTTCACCCCCACGCTTTCCAGTTTTTCAACAATTTTTTTTGCGCGAACAATGCGACCTTCCTGCCTCTTTTTCAGCATATCCAGAAACCGTCTATCTGCGGGGTCCCAAAAATATCCTAAAATATCAATTTCGGCGCCATACGCATCTGTATTCAATTCCACGCCAGTAAACAACTCCAACCCTCTTTCGCTGGCATACGAGCTCGCCTCTAAGGCGCCATCGATCGTATCATGGTCTGTAATCGCGATAGAAACCGCACGTGCTGCCACGGCCACATCAACAATCTCTCGCGGGGAGTAAGTCCCATCCGAAGCGGTGGAATGCATATGGAAATCAAAAACTAACTGATCATTCATTTTCATCTCCAATAAGTTCTTTTATGATCGGAAAATGCAGCTTCCCGAGTCTAAAAAAACAATAAAAGAGCGCCTTTAGAAAAGTCGCCCATTCATCAAGTCAGATAAACTTGTATACACGCAATTTATGCGGTTGTGCTGAGTGTTGAGTTGCTATTTGGAGGCTCTTCAAACCGTCTGGCACATGATTGGGCCGGATTGTCCAGGAATTCAAAAAACGACAACACCCCGCGCCAACATCAATCCACTCTACCAGTAACATGACCATCCCATGAAAACCTTGATTTTTCTGAATAAGACCAATTCGAAACCAATAAAACACAGAACAAACAACAAAACTTTTTTATTGCAGCAACAAAATACACCA
>Ga0068713_1003752_pt1 | contig 12781 bp, 10 predicted proteins | sample MTBAKSrepl2MetaG_FD_62223 | JGI IMG/M metagenome (GOLD analysis project Ga0068713, IMG submission 62223) | Enrichment culture microbial communities om Arthur Kill intertidal strait, New Jersey, USA, that are MTBE-degrading - MTBE-AKS2 (Arthur... | ecosystem: Environmental > Aquatic > Marine >...
TATTGAATAATATATCAAGATAATAATGATATATGTACGTACTACGCTAGCGCGCTAAAAAATAAATATAGATCATGAAATCAATTAGTTACCGTAGAAAGGGTGTTAAACTTGGGAGGCGTCTTCCCATAGCAATATTTCCCGGAATGTGTCCGCTCAGTATTATACTCTTCAATCCAGTTGTCCAGATCCTCCTGCAATTCCTCCAAGGTATGGTATATCTTTTTTCGGAAGGCTACTGAATAAAACTCCTCTTGAATCGTTCTATGAAAGCGCTCACAGATACCATTACTCTGAGGCGATTTGGCCTTGGTTTTGGAGTGATCAATGTCCTCAATGGCCAGATAAAGCTCATACTCATGGTATTCACGGTTTCCGCAATATTCCGTGCCGCGATCGGTGAGAACTCTCAAAAGGCCGACATCCTGTTCCTCATAGAAGGGCAGCACCCTATCGTTTAGAAACTCGGCGGCCACGAGGGCATTCTTGCGGTCATAGACTTTGGCGAAGGCAACCTTGGCATATGTGTCAATGAAGGTTTGTTGATAGATCCTCCCTACACCCTTCAATGTGCCCACATAATAAGTATCTTGAGCGCCCAAATAGCCGGGATGCAAGGTTTCAATCTCTCCATGGGCTTCTTTCTCAACCTTGGCCTTCTCTAAAGCCCGTAACTGATCCTCGGTAAGAATGAGGTTTTCCTGGGCCGCCTTGGCCTCCAACGCCTTAAGTCTCTTCTTAAATGTCTCCAGGTCATGGCGCAGCCAAACGGAACGCACACCACCTGGGGAAACGAAGACGCCTTGCTTTTTGAGTTCATTGCAGACCCGCAATTGGCCATAGGCGGGCTTTTCAAAAGCAAAATCGACCACCGCCTTTTCCACACGCTCATCAACTCGATTTTTGACGCATGGTTTTCTACGGCTGATCTCCTGAAGGGCGAGATCTCCTCCCTGTTCATAGAGCTCTTTAAAGCGATAGAAGCTGTCCCGAGAATATCCCATTACTCGGCACGCTTGGGACACGTTGCCCAGCATCTCAGCTAATTTCAACACCCCAATCTTGTTTTTGATGATTTTCTGATCGGTAGTCATCCGACACTCCTTCTTGGCTACTAAGCTCTTGACTCAACTCCGCTTCGGCTACGCCTTCGCTCCGTTGAGTCAATGCCCTGGGTTATCCTTTTTACCCGAAGTGTCAGATTAAGTCATGACTAATACACGTAGGGAGTGAAATGATACCGGTTCGTTAAACATGGTCAATAGATGCTTCAATCTTGGATTCCGCCTCGAACTCGATCCTAATGTTCAACTATACCGGTCCTCTTGTTGAATTGTTTTCTATCATCCTTTTTTGTATTTATTTCTGCAGTCCGAGTAGTGTCTTTTGTGAGTGCTGCAGCCAACTATGTAGCTGCAGCAAATATGCCTTTTGAGCAGTTGGTTGAAGCATGCTTTATGGCGTTTATACCTCGTCGCCGTGTTCGTCCAGGTATCTAGTTTAGGGTTCTTTCCTGTAGCTAAATCGGTTTGGTGGCTATTTTTTGTAGAACATTGTCTACCCGAGACGAGGCTCTGGTACGCATCCATAGTCTGTTCCAAACTTATCAACGTCTGTTTTCAGTCTTTTGACCGATTCTTGTGATGCATCCTTAATCTCCTGAACTGCCACAACATCAAACTTCGAGATCGTCGAAGCGAGCGATCTCATAACTTCCTGCTTAGAAGATTTCGAAGTTCCGAGTACCTAGAGGTTGAACGCCGCTATAAGGACTGTAGGATGAGATGCGGCAAACTCTGATGCAGATCTAGAATGTGATGCATTAGCATTGTAAACGTTACCAATTTGGTAATGTTCTTCGCACGCACATAGGAAGACTGCACTTGCGAGTAAGGATGCTACTAAAAACACACTAGGTAAGTTATTCATCTGCAACTTTTGCGAAGTAGTGTTAGGTTTTAAATGTTATGCTCGTTGCGAGCTATTTCGCTCGCTATCAAGATGGTAGATACTAGTTAGACTGCTAGACTATTCTAGATCAAGCACGTGATCGCAGTTCATTAAATTGGGATTATGCACCTTGTAAATGCAACTAGAAGTGCCCAGCTAAAATAATTAGTCAAGGCAGTTTAGAGAAACAAATTAAAACTTGTACACATTTTCACAAAATATTGCGGTGAAATGGATTGACTTGTATGAAGAATGCATGTATATGATTTAGCATCCACTGAAAGAGCAGATTCAAGAGACACTAAGAGGGAGCCGAAGAAGATGGGATTCGAACGGTTCAAGAAAAGGGGAAGGGGCTACAAACCGAAAGTTAGCATTTGGATGCGCGGTCAGATCGGCTTCAACCAGGGAGCCGTGGAGCGCTTCAAGATCAAGGAATACAAATACGTAATCTTTTTCTACGATAGGGACGAGAAGAAAATAGGATTTAAATTTACAAACGATGAGAACGAGGAAGGAATCTCTAAGATTAACATCCGGCCTACTGGAGCTACAATCTCGGCCAAAGCATTCCTGGACTTCTATGAGATCCCATACGAGAAGACCAAACAGTACGATATTTTTTTCGATGATAAGGAGAGGTTATACGTTATAAATTTTGAAAGTGAATAAAAAGAGAAAAAGGCTGACTTGCCTTTGGCGAGCAGCCTTTCTCAGAGGTTTTGTGCCAGCTTTTGGGAGCTGGAACAAGAGTGTAAGCAACTCTATTAATAATCAAAACTTGTCTTAAAGTCAAGAAATTATTAATGGTTCTTGCCTCCAAGCTGGTGCATCCTCTGAGCAATACAACGAGTGGCGGATGCCAAAAGGGGTATCTGCCAAGGAGGGTGCCATCATGGTCCTCACAATTAACTACGATCTCAAACAGCCTGGAAGAAACTACGAAGGGCTGTACGAGGTCATCAAGAAGGCTCCGGCCTGGACGCATCCGATGGAATCTTTATGGTTCATCAGGACTAACGAGTCAGTCCAGACATGGTCTGACAGGCTCATCGCGCAAATAGACAAGAATGATCGTCTGTTTGTCGTGGACATCACCGGCAAGCAATACTCAGGCTGGATGACTGAGGATTTCTGGGAGTGGCTCAGGAAAAACAACTATTAACCGTTTAAAAGTGGGGGCGGGCTTCGCGGCCCGCCTTCCAAAAGAATTCTTACCAACTCGCGTTCAGCAGCTTCATCCTTAGCCTCCACGGAAGATCCACATTCCCTTTCACCTCGGAATATTTCAAACTTCACCTTGTCGTTTATCTTTCAAAAGGACTGCGGGCGAAAGCTTTACTGGACTATATGGGTCAGTACTTTATTAGGTTCCAGCTTCACTTAAACCCTGGTACAATTTTATCTACGATAAACCGGCGTCGTTCACGTTCCCGCCCACCGCGCGTTCCAGCTCCGCGAGCGCGATCATGTAGCCGTACAGGGCTTGGTAGAAGTTGGTGTCCGCCTGAGTCAGATAAGAGCGCGCGTCCAGCACATCGGTGGACGTGGCCACCTGCGCGCGGTATTGCATCTGGGTGATGCGCCAGTTTTCCTTGGCCTGCGTCAAGGCCCGTTCCGCCGTGCCGATGTTCTGCTCGGCCACCAGCAATTCCCGGTAGGCTTGCTCCACTTCATACCGCACGCTGTCTTCCAGTTCAAAGAGGCGTTGTTTCGCCGCCTTGACGGCCAGGCGGCTTTTGGAGACCTGAGCCTTGGTTTTTCCCCACTCGAACACGTTCCAGTCCATCTGAAAACCGACGGTCGAATTGTATTCGTTGGAATAGTCGTTGTTGGTCGCCGCCGGATTGTCTCCGTCCTGTTCGTAAGCGGCGAATAGGTTCAGTTTGGGGTAGTAGTCGCTTTTGGCGGCGGTGACGGACTTTTCCAATACCGCGAGCCCCAGCCGGCCGGAAACGAGTATGGGCCGAGCCTCCAGGGACAGCGCTATGAGCGCGTTCAGGTCCGGTTCGAGTTTCGGAAATATGGTCTCATCCTTCAGGGCGAGCGTGGTTCCCTGCGGCAGCCCCACCAGAAGATTGAGCCGGGTTTCCCAGAGCCTTACCGAAGCCGTGGCCCGTTCCCGTTCCTGACGCGCGTTGGCCAGAGCCACCTGGTAGCGCAGCAGGTCGTTATAGGGGATCAATTCCTGCTCGAAGAATTTCTGGGAATCCTCTTCCTGCGCTTTATATGATTCAACCTCCTGTTCCCGCACCGTCAGAATTTTTTCAGCCAGGAGTGTTTGAAAATAGGTGACCTTGGCGTCCCGCGCGATATCCAGCGTAACCTGTTTCCGCTCCAGGGCTTTGACCTGGGTATTGAGCTGCGCCATTTCGTACTGGCTTTTGAGAGCGAAACCGCTAAACAGCGGCTGGAGGACGGAAACGTCCCAGTGATACTCGTTGCGGTGAGAGACTGGAATCTCCACGCCCTGACTGCGCATGATCGGTTGTTCCCCAAAGTGGGTGTACTGGTAACCGGCGTTGAACTTCGGAAGAAAATCGGCCACCGCCGCGCGACGTTCCTGCCGCGCGCCTTCGTAGTCATATTCGGCGGCCTGAATGCGGTAGCTGTGTTCATTGGCCATGCGCGCGGCGTCATCCAGCGTCAGCTCGAACGGAATCTCAGCCGCCCGGAGCGGGTTGGGCCGCCATGCGGCCCCGGCCATCAAAAGGCCGCACAGCATAACAAAAACCATGACGCGAACCATTGGATCGGATATACGCCTCGAATTATTTTCCTTCGGTTACATGAATCCGCTTTCCTTCTTATACGGACGAGGCGACGCGGGCCTCTTTGCGATAGAACAGAGCGTACAACACAGGGACGATAACCAGGGTGAGCGCGGTGCCAAAGGTAAGGCCTCCGATGATAGTCAGGCTCATGGCGCCGAAAAACGGGTCCCGGATCAACGGCGCCATGCCCAGAATGGTGGTCAGGGAAGCCATGCATACCGGCCGTAACCTGCTCACCGAGGAATCCAGAATGGCGTCATGCATCGCCTTGCCTTCACTCAGGTCGATGTTGATCTGATCGATAAGGACCACACAGTTTTTGATCAGCATGCCGAAGAGCCCCAGAAAGCCGAGCGTGCTGCTGAAATCGAAGGCGGCGCCCGACAAAAGGAACGCGCCGGCGACCCCCACGATGGCCAGGGGCAGACACAGAAAAATCAGGATGGTCTGCCGTATGGAATTGAACATGGCCAGTATGGTCAGGACCATGGCCAGGAAAAACAGCGGGACCATTTTGAAAAGACCTTCGTTGGCTTCGACCGACATTTCGTATTCGCCGCCCCATTCCAATTCGTACCCCGGAGGAAGCGGAATAGCCTCGATCTGGGGACGCAATCGCGCAAAAAGCGGATCGGTGTTTCCCACCAGCGGGTCACACATGGCGGTAATGGTTCGTTTGCGGTCGTAACGCCATATGAGCGGATTTTCCCATACGGTTTCAAAGTCCGTGACGATATTCTGCAAGGACAAACTCTGACCCGTGGCAGGAGCGAAGACCTGAACGTCGGCCAGTTTCTCCACATGGTCCCGTTCGGCCTCGGGCAGCCGAAGCGTGATGGGAATCAACGTGTCGCCCTCCCGGTATAAGCCCACGGTTTTGCCCTCGAACGCCACCTGGACGGCGTTTGACACGTCCGGCCGGGTGACTCCCGTCCGGCGGGCTACGGCTTCCGACACCACGGGGCGGATCGTTTCCACCGGCTGGCGCCAATTGTCCCGTATGACAATCGCGCCGTTGTCCTTTTCCATGAGATCCTTGGCCTGGTTGGCCAGGCGCCGCAGGACAACGGGATCGGGCCCGGAAAAACGCGCCTCGATACGCGCTCCAAAGTTCGGTCCATGGAAAAAGGGTTTGATTTTGTACTCGGCGTTGGGGAAGTTGTCGGAAAGATACTTGCGCAGCGGCTCAACCATGCCCTTGATCCTGCGGTAGTCCTTTACCGATACCAGTACCTGCCCATAGCTGGTGTTGGCCTGCTCAGGATCGTAGGTCAGGATGAAACGCAGGGACCCCCGGCCCACAAAGGTGGTTGTCGCCGTGACTCCTTCCATTTGTCGAATATGATCGCTGACTCGGGCGAGATCCTGAACGGTCTCTTCAATGTGCGCGCCCTCGGGCAGCCAGAAATCGACCATGAACTGCGGCCGGTCGGAAGTCGGGAAAAAGGTCTTCTCCACATGTCCGAACCCGATTATGGCCAGGACTACAAGCGAGATAAGGACGCCCAGAACGGCGCCGCGGCGTTTCAGACACAAATCCAGGAATTTTCGATACTTCACAAAAAATACGCTGGCGTAGGGATCGTTGTCGGTATATTTCTTGGCGCTGGGAAAAAATCGCACGCAAAACAGCGGGATGAGGGTCAGCGCCAGGACCCAGCTAAAGCCCAGGGAAACGCCGATCACCTTGAACAGGCTTCCCAGAAATTCGCCGGTGCTGTCCGGGGATGTGCCGATGGCCGCAAAGGCCAGAATGGCGACGATGGTGGCGCCGAGCAGGGGCCAGGCGGTCTGGGAACACGCCTCCATGGCGGCGCGCATGCGAGGCGTCCCGCTTTTGACTCGGACCAGAATACCCTCGGTGACCACGATGGCGTTGTCCACCAGCATGCCCAGCGCCAATATCAGGCCGCCCAGGGAGATCATTTGCAGGTTGATGCCCAGGACGCGCATGCCGATGAATGTTCCGAAAATGGTCAGAAGCAGGATGAAACCCATCAACATGCCGCTGGCCAACCCCATGGTAAGGAAAAGCACTACAATGACGATGGCCACGGCTTCAATGAAGTTCAGCACAAACCCATTCAACGCCGTGGTGACCGTGTCGGACTGGTAGGCGATGACGCCGATTTCGATGCCCGCCGGAGCGTTTACGGCGAGTTCGTCCATACGTTTGCGCACGGCCTCGCCCATGGTCACGACATTGCCGTCGGAGGTCGTGGATATACCGATGCCCACGGCCGGTTTGCCGTTGTAATAGAGCAGGACCTCGGGCGGGTCCTGGTAGCCGCGCCGGATGTCGACCAGATCGCGGAGGATGACTTCTCCCGATTGCGACCCGCATCGGACCACCAGGTTTTTCATATCCTCGATACTGTCAAACCCACCGGTGGGCACAATCCGGACATACCGCTCGTTTACTTTCACCCGTCCGCCGTCCGCCGGCTTCCCCTGGTTGTTGAGCGTGTTTATAATGTCGTTCAGGCAGACGCCCAGTTCGTTCATTTTGGCCCTTGATATCTCAAGGTAGACGGTCTCGGTTTGAGCGCCGTACACTTCCACGCTGGCCACGTCCTTGACCAGCAGAAGCTCGCGGCGCAGGATTTTCACATAGTCATACAGCTCCCGATAGCTGAAGCCGGCGCCGTACACTGCAAAAAAGACCCCGTATTCATCGCCGAAATCGTCATTGACGATGGACGGTCCGGCGCCGGGGGGCAGAAGTATCTGCGCGTCATTCACCTTGCGGCGCAGTTCATCCCAGATCTGGGGGATTTCGTCGCTGTCATAGGTGGTCTTCACATCCACGTAAATGGTGGAGAAGCCCGCCCGGGAAAAGGAACGAACCTCGTCGACCTGCCCGAGCTGCTGGATGGCCGTTTCGATAACGTCGGTGACTTCCTGCTCCACCTCTTCCGGGCTCGCCCCCGGATAGGAGGTTATAACCAGGGCCGTTTTAATGGTGAAGGTCGGGAATTCGAGTCTTCCCAGATTGATGTACGAGTACAGACCTCCGACCATGATCAGAACAGTGGCCACGTAGGCGAAGGTGCTTTTCTTGAACGCGTATTCCGTGAGTTTCACAGGGTCGCTCCCTGAGCGCTTTCCAGGAGCCGGACCTTTTCACCTTCCATCAAAAGACGAGCGCCCGCCCCGACAACCAAATCGCCGGGCTGAAGCCCTCCCTTGATCACGACGCCCTCCTTCATCAAGGAGCCGATGACGATGGGGGTCTTTTTCACGGTCGAGGAGGCGGGGTCGATTTTCCATACGCACGACTCGCCTTCCTTGTCCCCAAATAGGGCCGCGTTGGGCAGGATCATGCGGCCGTTACCGTTGCTCTGATTTTTCAGGCCTATGGTAACGTCGGCCGCCATGCCCGGCAGAATGATGATGTCCCGGGGCGGCTTCAGTTTCACGGTGAGCGGGTAACTCATGGAGGGACCTTCGGTTTTCTGGCCGATCTCTTTCAGTTCAGCCGGGATGGCTACCCCCGGATAGGTATCCAGCGAGCAGGTGAAATCAGTCCAGTTCTGACTCTGCGCCACCAGGGACTGGGGCAGGCTGGTTTTCACCTCCAGCGATGACAGGTCCAGCAGCGATACGATCGCCTGGCCCGCGGCCACGGTTTGAAAATTCTCCACGTATTTCTTGTTCACCATTCCGTGTATGGGCGACAGGAGTTCCGTATCCTTAAGCGCGTTCTGAGCCGACTCCAGGTCCGCGTTCAGCAGGCGGATCTGCGCCCGCATGGCGTCGATGTCTTCCTGTCTGGCGCCGGTCCTGCCGATTTCCAGGTCCTTTTGAGCCACGGTCACGCGCGACTGAGCGCTCTCAAAGGAAGTTTGGGCCGTATCGAAAGTGGATTTGGCCACGGCCTTGTTTTCGTAGAGCGACTTATAGCGCTGATAATTGCTTTTGGCCTCTTCAAGCTGCGCTTGGACGGCGGAGAGTTCGGCCTCCATACGGGCGATATCCTCATTGCGGGCGCCCTTGCGCATGGCCTGCAGGTTGGCGTCCGCCTGGGATATGTTCGCCTGCAGCCGCTTGATGGCCACCTTGAAGTCTCGCTGGTCGATACGGGCGATAAGCTCGCCGGGCTGAACTTCCTGGCCTATGTTTACGGCCAGGGCCGTGAGCGGGCCGTTGACGCGGAAGGCGAGATCGGTTTCGTAATCGGCCTGGACCACCCCCGGAAAAGACCTTCTGCTGTCGCCGCGCAGCGTCTCGACCTTTACCACCTTGACCAATCGCGGAATTTTTTCCGCGCCGTTGAGCGTCCGGGGGGCGTCCGCGCCAAAAACGATAATGACAGTAAGCGCTATCGCGCCCATCGCGCAGGCCGCCAGCAGTTTGCGTCGACCGGTTTTAACTCGCACGATGGGCTTCTCCCTGCGTTAGGGCGGTACCGGCGTCCATCCATACGGAGTGGTCCACCCAGCCGAATTGTGAGAAATCGTCGGCGATCCGGAGACCCAGGGGGCTGTAGGTCCTTCGTTCCACGTCCTCTATCCAGATGAGGAGAATGCCGACGTCCGTTTCCAGGTCTGCGCGGATCCAGAGCGTGACGGTGTCCAAAGCTTGTGGCGCCAGCGTAAGCGAAAGCACACGAGCTTCTCTGAGAGCCTGTTCCCTTGACGCCTTGGTGTAAGCGCGAACGTGTATTATTTCAATCCAGCGCATAAAGAGCCTCATGAATTAGGTGTTACCAACGCGGTAACTTGTATGATGCCGTTGGTTCAGTCTAGACGGGGAAGCGCGCTCCCAAAGCTACTTCTTTTCGATGTTTCCGAACGCGTATCTGCCGATGAGGTCCGCGAAATCCAGCGGGGGCTCGGTGTCGAGGATGGTGTCCCCGGCTTTTAAGAGCTCACCCGACCCGCCGGGGTCGATGCTCAGGTAGCAGTCGCCGATCATCCCTTCCGTTTTGATGGAGGCTATGGCGTCGTCATAAACCATGACGCCGTTCCTGATCCGCAGCTGCGCCAGCGCCGCCTGGTTTTCCTGATCCAGGGTAAGACTCTCCACATGGCCGACCTTGATTCCGCGAATTTCTATGTAACTGCCTGTTCTCAAACCCGTTACCTTTAAAAAGCGGGCGTTCAGGGGATAGGTTTTATCCCCGAAAAAAGGCGTTTTTCCCAGCCGTACGGTCATGTAGCCGATGCATAGAAGACCGATCAGCACAAAAATGCCGACGGTGGTTTCCATGGCGTATTTTTTCATTTCAGTTTACCTCCTCGACTCACATTGAAACCGTGCGATTTCTTTTTTATTGGACACCGCGCTCTTGATAATCGAATCCGGCGTCGCGGAAGGCGCGCCTTGCGCCAATCCGGCCGAAATGGTGAACTCGGCGCTCTTCGTGGCTCCGTTTCGGGCCGCGGGTACGATGTGACCTATTCCCCGTTCCTGAAAATCTCTGGCAAAATCCTTTAGGATACGTTCCGCTTCCTTGAGATCGGAGTAGGGCAGGGCCGTTACGATTTCGCTGATCTTGTAACGGGTGGAAAACCCCCCCACCGCGCCGAAGTGCTTGTCGATGTACACACTCATGGAACGCAGTATCTCCTGCGCTTTTCCATGGCCAAGGCGCTCGTTGATGACCTCGGGATCATTGAGAGAAAAAACGGCCACCGCGTACGTTTGCTTATCCGGCCTTTTGCTGAAGGCTGTCTTGTATCGTGCCTTGAAATGCCGCCTGGAATACAGCCCGGTCAGCTCTTCCTTCAACCCTTCCAGGCTGCTCACCATTTCATCGATGAGCGGATGGTCGAAAACCTCCAGCTCTTCGGGCGTTCCCTGAAAGACGACCTTTTTTTCATGCAGCACAATGACCCGGTTGGAGATGAAAAAGACGTCCGGAATTTCGTGGCTGATCAAAACCGCGGTAAAGCCGAACTTTTTCTTGTACCGGGCGATCATGCCTAGAATGGCGTTTTTGCGAATGGGGTCCTGACCGGTGGTGGGCTCGTCGAACAGAACGATCTGGGGCTCCGTAACCAGGGCCCGGGCCAACGCGGCCCGCTTTTGCATCCCTCCCGAAAGCTCCGTGGGATATTTGTGCGCCACATCGGCCAGTTCCATCTGTTCGATCATGGCCATGCTCCGGCGCTGCGTTTCCTTTTTGGGCAGGTTCGTGGTCTGTTGCAGCGGCAGCGCCACATTTTCCAGAATGGTCATGGAGTCGAATAGGGCGTTGTTCTGGAACATGTAGCTGACCCGTTGCAGCAAGCTGTTCCGCTCGCTTTTCTTCATCTGCTTAAGCGGTTTGCCGTAAAAGAGAATGGCCCCCTCGTCCGGCGCCAGAAGGCCGATAATGTGTTTGAGCAAAACACTTTTCCCCGCGCCGCTCAGGCCGATGATGGTGGTTATCTCGCCCTCCTGGATGGTGAGGTTCACCTTTTCGAGAACGGCGAGGTCGCCGAACCTTTTGGTCACATTTTTGAATTCGATCAAAGGACTGTCCACGGCTCTCTCGCTACATAAGTAAGGATGTGACCACGTAATCGGAAATAAGAATGAGCGCGCAGGAAATGACAACCGCGGAGGTGGTGGATAGCCCCACCGCCTTTGCCCCGTGGCCGTCCGTGCGCATATGGGTAAAATAGCCCTGGTAGCAGCTGACGGCCGAAACGATCACCGCGAAGACCAGCGATTTGATGAAGCCTTCGGTCACATCGTTCAGGTCCACACTGGACTGCACCCGGTAAATATAGGCGCCGGCGTCCATGTCCAGAAGGATCACGCTGGGGACATACGCGCCAATGATGCCGATCAGATCAAAGAAGGCCGTAAGTATGGGAAAGCTGATGATGGACGCGGCGATTTTCGGGCTGACCAGAAAGCGGATCGGATCGACGCGCATGGTCTGCAGGGCGTCTATCTGCTCCGAGATGCGTTGCATGCCTATCTCGGCGGCCATGGCCGAGCCCGCCCGGGCCGTGATCATGACCGCGGTCAGGACCGGGCCCAGTTCCCTGATGAGCGAAAGGGCCACCAGGGCGCCCAGCGTCCCCTGGGCGCCATACTGGACCAGGGAGTTGTACGACTGAAGCCCCAGGACCATACCGGTGAACAGCGCCACCAGCGCGATGATGGAGGTCGACCTGGCCCCGATGTGATAGGTTTGTCTCACGATGGCCCCGAACTGCTTGGGCCGGATTATCATGGACAGGGCTTTGCCGAGAAAAATTGCGGAGGCGCCCAGTTCGCTCACCCAGCGGACCACTTTCTTTCCGGTCCAGGCGAACGGCCGCGTGACCGCGCTCGGGCGCGGAGCCTGCGCTCCCTGTTCCGCATACTGTTCGCTGATGGTTTTCTGCGCCATAACCCGGTCGCCTCGATTCTCCCCGGCTCCGCCGGAAGCGTCGTCAAGAAAATACGGCGGTCAGACCGGAAGATCCTGCTGACTGGCCGCCGCGCTTGTTTTTAAAGATAGGCGTCTCGCTGAATATTCGGTCAGCAGTAAAAGGGGGAGCGTTCCGGCGAGACGCCTATACCGCGGGCGCTTATCATGACAGCGCGCGCCCGCAAGCGGTTTCTATACACAGCATATTCCGTGCCGCTTTACAGGGGGCAGGAATATCAAGTGGTTACCGCGGAAACGACGGGCCATGTGTCATATATGAACGATATTGGGCGCCATATTTGACATTTTATCGCGAAGGTGTCATATATGACGCCTGTCAGCTCCACCCCATGCCTTGTCCAACACTATACATTAGGATTAATCATGGACGAAAACAAATTTTTTCGCGAAACCACTTTGAGAATCTGCAGCAGCCTCAATCTGAAAAGGGCCATGGAACGCACCATCGAATACATTCGCCAGGTGATCCCCGCCGACTGCCTGCATATCGCCCTGTTTGATCCCGATTTTAACGTCATGCGGACCCTGATGCACATCGGGCCTGACCATTGGCCCAAACCGCCGGACGCCATACCCGTGCATGAAAAGCTTTTGGGCCTCATACTGACGGATTGGCGCGCTGAAGCCAAGTTTGGGGTCTTTGATGAGCCGACGGACGCGGAGCCCGAATTGGCGGCCATGCTGC
>Ga0068713_1003769_pt1 | contig 12739 bp, 10 predicted proteins | sample MTBAKSrepl2MetaG_FD_62223 | JGI IMG/M metagenome (GOLD analysis project Ga0068713, IMG submission 62223) | Enrichment culture microbial communities om Arthur Kill intertidal strait, New Jersey, USA, that are MTBE-degrading - MTBE-AKS2 (Arthur... | ecosystem: Environmental > Aquatic > Marine >...
GGCAGCCCCCGGACCAGCTCCATGACGAAGTAAGGCCGTCCCGTCTCGGTCGTCCCCGCGTCCAAGACCGTGGCGATATTGGGGTGGTCCATCATGGCCAGAGCTTGGCGTTCCGCCTCGAAGCGGGCGATGACTTGCTTGGTGTCCATCCCCAGCTTGATGATCTTCAAGGCAACGCGGCGACAAATAGGGTGCCTCTGTTCGGCCATGTAGACGGTCGCCATGCCGCCCTCCCCGATCTTCTCCAGCAGCTTATAGCGACCAATCTCGGTGCCGGTCATGTCCGGGATAGGGGGGGCATCGCGGGTGGTATCGGGGTCTCGATCTGGTAGGTCCATGAACCCCCCGGCTTCGCTATCCCACCTGAGCAAGGCGTCGACCTGGGCCCGCAGCTCTTCATCTCCGGCACAGGCTTCATCGAGATAGGCGGCCCGCTTCTTGGGGTCTTTCAACTCCAAGGCTCGGTGGAATAGTCCTTCTGGGTTCTGTTCTGGCGCCATAATGGAAGACTCTTACCTGTTCATATAGCAGCCCAAGTCCTGCATTTTGTCCTTTCGACCGGACCTGCGCAGATCGGCCGTGGGTTCAATCACGATTCTACGGGAAAAATGAAAAAAATGTGCGGGGTCAATCCGTGGAGTAGATTCGGCCGTAGAGCCAGGCCCGTGCGTAGTTCCAGTGCCGTCTCGCTGTGGCAGGGGAAATATCCAGCAGTTTGGCGGCCTGCTCGAAGCTCAGGCCGGCAAAGAAACGCAGTTTAACCAACTCCGCCTTGACGGGATCGGTCTCTGAGAACTTTGTGAGGGCTTCGTCCATGGCAATCAGGTCGTCGGGCGATTCCTCCGCCATCACGTCTGCACTCGTGAAATCAACGCGGTGGCGATCTCCGCCACGTTTCTTGCTCCTCTTTTTTCGAGCGTGTTCGACCAGGATGCGACGCATGGCCTCCGCGGCTGCACCGAAGAAGTAGGTGCGGCTCGGCCAGCCGTCGCCCTCCGAACCCACGAGACGCAGATAGGCCTCATGAACCAACGCCGTCGCCTGGAGTGTATGCCCAGGGCCTTCGCCTGAGAGCTTGCGATCGGCCATGCGACGGAGTTCTTCGTACACCGCCGGAAGCAACGCATTGATGGCTTCGGCATCTCCCTGTTCAATCGAATTCAAAATCCGTGTAACATCGGTCATGGGTCTTCTTGCGTCCGGACGTCATAACATATTTCGAACATGATATCCGTACTCAGGAGATGACTCAAATGCAATGCTCCCACTTCTCCGATCCGGCGAATAAGGTAGTGTCGCCGCGGGAGGGTACGGTACCGTAGGGTAGGGTAGACTCCGGCCGGTCGCACTTTGTCATGGAACTTGTCCAGGGGGTTTCGATCACCGAATACTGCGATAGCGATAGGAATAGTCTGAGCACCAAGGAGCGGCTGGCTCTGTTCATCCAGGTCTGCCACGCCGTGCAGCATGCCCACCAGAAGGGCATCATCCATCGCGATATCAAGCCTTCGAACGTCATGGTTACGGACCACAACGGCAAGCCCGTTCCCAAGGTCATCGCCTTTGGGCAGAAAGGAAGGCGTGAGATGAGAGTCATTGAAATCCCGGTGTTCATGGCGTCACGGGTATGCGATGTGTCAGCGGGCTGGTTGATGAGTGCCGAGGCAACTCGGTCGTGACCGATCTGCCCCCGAGCGACACCCAGGGGCCGACCTTCCTGAACGTGCTCCGCTTCCTCGACACGCCGCAGGCGGTCGCGCTGGCCGCGGAGCGCACGAACGCGTGTCTCCACGGCGAATCCTCGCCGGCCTGGCAGTTCGCAGAATCGGTCGTGACGACCCTGGGTTGGGACCGCCAGCGGTTGACCATCGAGAGCTGTGCGGCGTCGCAACCCTCGCAGTAGGGCTGATATCAGAATCACTGGAAAGAGTCCCGACACAGGGACAGAGCGGTGGGGTGTGCGCTGTCCTATGGCTTGGGCCGGAACCTCTGCCGGGTTCCACCGCCTATCGCGGCAAGTACGCCACCGATGATGAGAAGAGCAGCCGCCAGGGACGCAGGATAGAATGTCTCGATCGCGTGGGCGAGCATTCCACGGGAGCGTTTTAGTCTCGACGCAGCGTTCCAGGAGGCCACGTCGTCCCGGTCGTTGCCGCCGGAGGATGTCACGCCGTCGGGGCCACACGAGTAGACGCCGAAACCGCGTGGCAGATTGGCATCCGCAACATACACGAATTCGCGCCCCCAGCCGTCCTGGGGCAGGTCGGTGGTTTCGAGAATCGGTGTCCAGGGGAGTCCCTCCGGCCAGTCTGACGGCTGGTCGATCAGGACACTCAGTCCTTCTTCAAGAGTGGGCAGCCGGCCGGAGATGTCACGAAAGGCCTGGATGGCGTTCGCGAGTAACGTGACGGAAGCGCTGGCCGAGACAAAACGGCCCCTGGGAATACTGCCCGAAGAAGCCACAACCAGAAGAACGATGATCGCTGAGTTCATCCAGGTCCACTCCAGACGATGTCCTGGATTCTCACGGTTCCTGCCGGCGTATGTGAGGACCGCGCCCTGTTCACTCCTATAGACACTGTTGGCGGACGGAGGTTCCATTTCTCTCGGAGAGCAAGCGCGCGTCGGCTGCATCCTCCCAACGTGCGCCCGTAGCTCGGCGACGCTCGTGGGTCGCCATCAAGGAGGCAGTGCCGGTTGCCTGGCATTCTCGGCCGGCCGTCGGACCCTGTTCGTAGTGACGCCGTAAGGCGTTATCTTCTCTGCTCGTGCCGACACGCGCCGCGATGAAGAGGATATGCCCTTACGGGCACACTACGAGCAGTGGCGCTACATTCCCGCGGCGCGGTAGCTCATGGCGGCGAGTTCCGTGCCGTCCGGAAGGCGGAAGGGTTTGTCGCCGAAGTTGACTGTGACCACGACGCCGTTGGCGAACTCCGTCTGTTGGACGCTGCGGTCCGGCGTGAGGAAGCGGTGGTCCGTCATCTCCGCGTAGCCCACGGCACGCGCGACGGTGCACACGTCTTTGTAACTCCGCGCGAAGCGGGCCTTGTTCTGATCCCAGTACGACCTCGTGAACATGAACATCGGCGGCGTGCCGTAGAGGATGTTGAACAGGTCGCGCTTGTCCCAGAGCGAGGGGAGCTTGTTGTTGTAGTCGCCCCAGTACCACTGGGCGACGACGCAATCGTGGTACACCAGTTCCCAGAGGGGCAAGCGGTACGTGTGGCCGAGTTGGTACTTGGCGACGCGCTCAGGGACCTCGTCCCAGATCTTCTGCATCTGCCGCCCGGCGTCCGGGACGCGGTAGGGGCCCAGGCTGAGCATGCCCTCGAAGTAATGCACGAACGGCACCGCGGCGTCGTGGCCGGTCTCGCAGCCGGTCACGAGGCGCACGTCGTCGCAGATGTAGCGCAGGAGTTCCATCTTCCAGTGGCGGCTGTCGCTGCGCGTCATGGGATGGTCGGGGTCGTAGCACTCCCGCCAGGGCGACGCGGTGGTCGTGTCGATGAACCGGCAGCGGTAGGGATGGTCCTTCAACTCCGCGGGCACGCGCTGGGCAGCGTACTTGACTGCCTGCTTGTCGCAGAGGACCGCGCAGGGGTACATCTGGCCGTCCTTGCCACGGACCTGCCAGCCTTTGCGCCAATCGCCCTTCGCGTCGAGCATGATGTCCTGCGGCCAGGCGTCCTGCGTCCAGTCCGGATGCACGCTGCGAAGCTGCGCTTTCACGACGTTCGGGTCCATCAGGTCCTGGTAGATGTCGTAGCGACTGGTCAGGACGCCTTCCATCTCATTCATCGCGCGGATCACGTCGGGATTCTGGCGATTGCTCCAGAGGATCCGTTCGATGCCCTGCGCCTGCATGTCCCGGACGATCCCCAGCGCGTCCCGCTCCCAGCACCAGACGTTGACCGCGCCGATCAAGAGGTCCACGTTCGGGTTCTCGCGGCGCTTCTGGTCGAGCGTCTTGAGCAGGCCCGCCTGTTGGGCATAAACGCGATACCGCTTGCACATAGCGACGTGGCCACCTTTGTCGAAAAAGACGTAGCGGACCTTCCGCTCGTATCCGAACCGGCCCTTCTGCGACTCCCATTCGGGCGCGACGCACAGTTTGCCGTCGGTTCGCAGGATCTGAATGGCGGCATCGTCCGGCGTCTCCAGGATAGCCATGTATCCCTGCTGCCCGTCCGTCGCGCCCCAGAAGGGCATGCAGATGCCGTGGCCGCCGTAGGCGATCAAGCGCATGGCGTCCACGGCCGTGTCGTCGACGGGGTAGGAGATCCCCTCGTTCATCGGAACGACGAGGTATGTGCCGGGCTCGGTGACGAACGGATGGGGATACCGCAGAGATCGGCGCAGCTCGCCCTCCGCGGAGAGCGTGACGGTGAACTCCGGCTTCTCGGCGTCGAGTTCCACCGCCATCCGGATGTCCAGGTCCAGTTTCGCATCGCGCCACGTCACGCTCAGACCCTGCTCGTGACGGATATTGGCGAGTGTGGCAACCGTTGTTACCCTCTGTTGCCAGCGATGACCGGTCCGATTATCGACCACCGAGAGGGTAAGGTCCGCCGGGTCGAGGGACACGGATATCACCGAGTTGGCTGCGGCAGGCGCAGGGGTCTGACCGCGGCCCACAGCATCCGCACGCAGGCCCATGAGCGTGACGGCGATGTATAAAGTCATGCGCGACAGCAACTTATGGTTCTTCGTTGTCCGGTTCATGCGATCCGATCCTCCCTGGCTGACGGTGATGGAACGTCGCAGGAGACGGCGTGCTCCCGCGACCGGCGGCCATTATAGCGTCTCCTAACCGAAAAATAACCGCGTGCGTGTTGATTTTTCCCAGGGCTTGCCGATAGAATAGGAGCGGTGGTCGCCAGTCGGACGTAGGAGGACGGCCTGTGCAAACCCATCGATTCATGGTCTGCCTGAAAAGGGGGGAGGGGGCAGTTTCTACGCGGTTGTTCCAGCCAAGCATCAGTTTGAGAGGAGAACGAATGAGCACATCAGCAAAAGCAGCACGAGTGTTGGCGATCGTTGTCCTGCTGGCCTCGGCCGGCTATGCCGACTGGGCGGATTCCTTCGACGGGGGCACGTTCGGACTGCAGTGGACGTTCGTGTCCTTCCCCCAGGTGGCGGGCACCTTCAAACCGACGATCACCGCCGGAGAAGGGGGGAACCACTACCTTACGTTCACGGAAACCACCGCAGTGTCCAAAGGCGGGTCGGCCTTTTCCGCCGGCTTTGGCAGCAGTGAGAAGTTCAAGGACGTCCGGGTCGGCGCCACGGTGAACGTAGCCGGCGACAGCCGTTACTGCTACTATGGCCTGATCGCCCGCGCCAGCTATTTCATCGATCCCGACGGCAAGCTGACCGGCGTGGCCCCCGGATTTGTGGCGGACGGCTACATCCTGCACGTCGACTACAGCAACGGGCCGGCCAACGTGGCGATCAACATCGAGAAAGTCAAAATGAACCAGAACGTCATGGACAAGACGCCTGCGGCCGTGATCCCCAGCGCGCTGGGCGCGCGGAGCTATTACGCGGAGCTCGACCTGGTTGGAGCAAACCCGGTGACCGTGACGGGACGCCTCTATGAATCCAAGGGCGGTGCGTTGTTGGCGGAAGTCTCGTTCGTCGACACCGATGCCAAGGATCCATGGGAAGATGCCGATAAGGCGGAGAAGGTCTTCGCCGAAGGCCTCTGCGGCATCTTCGCCCAGAATGAACAGAACGACGGGGAGCCGGACGGCTTCAAGTGCACCTGGGACGACGTGTCCGCCGTCGCCGACTTCCCCAGGGCGCCGAGTCTGGTCATCGACGATTTCGAGGGCTACGCGGACAACGCCCAGGTCGGGGCCGTCTGGGTCGACAACATCGAGGGCTTCGACTACGTGTTCCTCGACGGCGCTACCGCGTCCCAGGGCTACAAAGCTCTGCGTCTGGAAGCCCAGAACCAGTTCGAGCCCTACACGACGGAAGCCACCCGCACGTTCGCCGCGCCGCAGGACTGGACGGCGGCGGGAACCGATCTGCTCTCCATCATGTATCACGGATACTATGTTGATCCCGAGAAGGAGGCAACGGACAAGTACGGCTGCAACAAGGAGCAGCCTCTGTATGTGAAGGTGGTCGATGCCGCCGGCAACGAGGCGACGGCCACGCTCCCTGGGTACGTTATCCAGTCCGCATCCTGGCGGACCTGGGGCATTGCGCTGGCCGACCTCGCGGGCGTGGACCTGACGACCGTGACGGCGCTGACGATCGGCGTCGGCGACGGGACGGGAAACTCCGGCCAGGCGGACCAGGACATCGACGCGATCTACGTCGACAACATCCGCCTGGGCTACCTGCCCGCGGCACGGTGATCGCAAAGGGCAGTCAACGCCTCAGGACGGCCGGGACACCGGCCGCGAATAGAAACGCTTGCCAGTAGACGGCGGGCGTGCTTGAGAGTTGCGATGACACCGCAGTCTCTCGGGCACGCCCGTCTGTCGTTTCCACCCTCGTTCGCAGTGTGCCCGTCAGGGCATATCTTGTTTGTAGTGTGCTCGTAAGAGCATATCTTGATCGTCATCTTGATCTTCAGGCATCCCCAGGGAAGGCGAAGATACCGCCTCACGGCGTCACTACGAACAGAGCACAGGTCCATTGCCGGGGATTCTTCATCCAAACTATGTTACTCTCTCCGCTGGCGGTGCCTTAGGAGCAGGGGGGACGGATCGTGCGTATGTAGGAGGCGGCGGACATGAAGGTGAGAACAGGATTTCTGACAGTCCTGGGGCGGTGCGGAGTCCTCTGCGCGGTAACGGTTCTGCTGCTGCTCGGCGGATGCCGGAAGAAACCAGCACAGCACGCGACCTCATTGGCAACGACTACGGACAATCCTCGGACAACACCGCTGCACCGAGCCGTTGACAACGATGACATCGAGGCCGTCCGCAAGCTCCTGGCCGAAGGGACGGATGTCAATGCCAGGGATGCAAATGGCAGAGTGGCGCTGCACGAGGCGGCCTACAAGGCTCCTGCCGCGTTGGTTCAGCTACTCATCAGCCATGGTGCCGATGTCAACGCGCGGGACAACGACGGCGAGTCCCCCCTGGATCGTGCGTTTGTCCGCGAGGGTCGAGAGGGCATCATAGAACTCCTCCTTCGCAGTGGCGCGCAGCCTGCGATAGGTCACCTGGCTTCGGCTGCTTGGCTCGGCAATGTGCATGTGGCGGCTCTGCTGATCCAGAAAGGAGTTGATCCGAACTCCCGCGTTGACGGGTACACTCCCCTGCATGTAGCTTTGGAGGAAGGGCACGAAGAGATGGTCCGCTTTCTCGTGGCCAGGGGAGCGAATGTGAATGCCAGGACCGCGGGCAAATGGAACCGCACGGGCGTGACTCCCTTGCACTTGGCGGCAGGTCGAGGTGATCGTGGATTGGTGGAGTTTCTTATCGGCCGTGGGGCGGACATCAATGCCTGCAATCGAGAGGGAGACCCGCCGTTGCTCTTCGCGGCCATGACCGGCCGTGGCGACGCAGTCCAAGTGCTGGTCGAGGCCGGCGCAGATGCCACCGTGAAGGACACCGCCGGCAGAACCCTGTTGCACCTCGCCGTCCAGGCACTGGATTCGGGTGGAGCGACCGGCACACTGGGTCCGTTGATTGCAGGCGGGATCAATGTGAACGCCAAAACGGAGGCAGGCTTTACCGCGCTGCACTTTGCGGCGCGAAACGGGCATGTCCGTGCGGCGGAGTTGCTCCTTGCCGCCGGCGCCGATATGAATGCCCAGACACCCGCAGGCCAGGCGCCCCTGCACTTTGCAGTGCGTCGCGGATACTACAGCCTTGCTGAACTGCTCGTAGAGGAGGGGGCGGATCGGAGCGTCCGGACAAGACAAGGCAAGACGCCTCTCGATTATGCTCTTACGGCCGGGCGGGACGACCTCGTGAGTCTCCTGAAGGGGGAGGGGCACCGAACGACGCAGGACCTGCCGGCAGAGGAACGGACAGACGGCGCGACTACACGCCCGACGGGTCCCCTGACCGATGTCGATAGACTGGTGCGAGATAATTCGGCCTTTGCCCTGGACTTGTATGAGCATCTGCGTGGGGCCGAGGGCAACCTGTTCTTCTCGCCCTACAGCATCTCCACAGCCCTGGTAATGACGTACGCCGGGGCACGGGAGAACACGGCCAGGCAGATGGCAGATACGCTGCATTTCTCATTGGACCCGAACCGGCTTCACCCGGCGTTTGCCGCGCTGCAGGCGGGCTTGAACAAGGTCCAGGAGACCGGCAACGTCAAGCTCAGCACTGCGAATGCGCTGTGGCCACAGGAGGGGCATCCGTTCCTCGCGGAGTACCTGTCCCTGATCAAGATGCACTATGGCGTTTCCATTACCGTGGTGGACTACTCGACCGGGACGACCCGCGAGGCGGCACGACAGACGATCAACCATTGGGTGGAGGGTCGGACGGAGGACCGGATCAAGGAGTTAGTTCGTCCGGAGCATCTCAATGACGCTACGAGACTGGTGCTGACGAATGCCATCTACTTCAATGGCAAGTGGAAGAATGAATTTGACCCGCAGAAGACGCGGGACGAGACGTTCTATCTCTCCGCGGCGAAATCGATCTCCGTCCCCGTGATGCACCAGACGGAGGACTTCGGGTATGCGGAGGATTCCTCCGTGCAGATCCTGGAGCTGCCCTACCGCGGCGACGAGCTGTCAATGCTGATTCTGCTGCCCGCCAGGATCGAGGGCCTCGATCAACTCGAGAAGCGTCTGACGCTGGAGGATTTGGACCGCTGGCGGAATCGCCTCCAGAAAACGGAGGTCATCGTTTCCATGCCGCGATTCAAGATGACCTCGGAGTCTGGCTTGAAGGCGGTTCTGAAGAAGATGGGAATGGTGGAGGCCTTTACGTGGCCCGGAGCCGATTTCGCTGGTCTGGATGGCGATCCCAACTGGTTCTATATCGGGGAGGTGGTCCACAAGGCATACGTGGACGTGAACGAGGAAGGGACAGAGGCCGCGGCGGTGATGATGCTGGGCGGCGCGCCGCCGAAGCCGCCGGAGTTCCGCGCGGATCATCCATTCCTGTTCCTGATCCAGGAGAACCGCACCGGCAGCATCCTCTTCCTGGGCCGGGTCGTCGATCCGCGATAGACGGAGGATCTGTATGGCCGCGAGCATATCGAGAGCAGGACGGTTGGGGGGCTTGTGCCTGGTGTTGGGCTTGCTGTCGCTGGGCGGATGTGGCAGGAGCAAGCCACTGTCGGCGGATGAGTCCCTGCGCCGTGCGGCGGAGCAGGGGGGCATGGGACGAGTCCAGAGAGCCCTGGCACGCAGCGCGAACGTCAACTCCCGCGATCGTTGGGGGAACACCGCTCTGCATGGGGCCGCTCGCAACGGGCATGTGGCGATTGCGCAGTTGTTGATTGGCTGCGGCGCGGACATCGACGCCCTCAATGATGCCGGGGGTACCCCTTTAGATTGTGCCGTTCAGGGCGGACAGGCGGGCACCACGCGTCTGCTCCTTGAACGCGGGGCCGGCAAGGACGGATCGCCGGGCGGTCTGCCGAGGAGGCTTACGACACTGCTGTTCTACGCGAATGCCGATGTCGCTGAGGTGCTCATCGCCCATGGCGCGGATATCAATGGCAGGACAGACGGCGGCGACACGCCCTTGCACTCCGCGGCGACATGCGGTTCCGGAGACCTCGCCTCGTGCCTTCTGAAACACGGTGCTGACCCAAACGCCGTGAATGATTCCGGCCAGACTCCCGGGATGATCTCGCTCGAACGCAACGATACGCAGATGACGAAGCTCCTGACGCCGTCGGGTACGGACGTGCCATCGGTGTATTTGGCTGCATTCCTGGGGGACCAGGAAAAGGTGGAGGCATTCCTGCGGGACGGTGCGGACATCAACCAGCCGCTTTCCGACAAGCGGACTCTCCTGCACATTGCCGCCCGCGAGGGGCACGCGGACATCCTCGAGGTCCTGATCGCTCACGGCGCTTCTTTGGATATACGGGATGACGACGAAAACACACCTCTGTTCCTGGCGGCCTCTGCGGGTCACCTCAGAGCGGTTTCCCTCCTCGTCTCGGCCGGAGCGGATGTCAACGGGTACGGGACGCTGAACGCGACCTCTCTTCATGTCGCGTTTTCAAACGGACACCGAGAGGCCGTGGAGTTCCTCATTGCCAAAGGGGCCAACATCCGGGCACAGGATTACTGGGGGCAGACGGTACTGCATTGCGCGGCGGCGGGCCTCCAGGAAGACATGATCGACTTCCTGTTCGCGCGCGGAGCTGACGTGTCAGCGCGAGACCAGCAGGGTCGGACGCCTCTGCATGAAGCTGCCGAGACTCCCTGTGTCCGAGAGCACGACGATTACTTCTGGAATGGACAGAGCGACCGCAGTCGCGATATGAACTGGCCTTCCCGCGAAGAGGCTCAGCATCTGCTCGCGGGCACGATTGGCCGGCTCGTCAGACATGGCGCGGACATCAATGCGAAGGACGGCGAAGGCAACACGCCCTTACATCTCGCGGCCATATGCGGTTCAGTAGATGCGGCGGATGTCCTGTTGGCTAACGGGGCTCAAGTTGACCCGCTCGACAATGAGGGACAGACTCCGCTGCATCAGGCGGCTCTCCTCGAAGATACCGATATGGTGGAACTGCTGGTCTGCTGGGGCGCAGACGTCAGGCCAACGGACCACCACGGCCATACGCCTCTGGACTTGGCACAGCCCACAAGGGACGAAGTCCTTGTCCGGCTGTTGACACCGCCGGAGAGCGCTCAGGATCGCCTGCCTTGAGGCTGTCTTTTGTCAAGTTGCCCTTAATGAATCCCCTTGCACAAAAGAGAGCTCTGTCTCGCTCGTATTGTGTAGATTCCTCTCTTGACATGTGATTCACGTCACTATAAGATGCCGTGCTTTGCCGGAGAACTCGTCGGGGTGGCATCGGCTTCGCGGGATTTGCTCGGTGGGATACAGGGATTGGGGAACTGCCATGGCAAGACAGAAGATCACGGTGGTCGGGGCCGGGAATGTGGGGGCGACGGCCGCGTTTATGGCCGCCAACCGTCGGCTGGGGGAGGTCGTGCTGCTCGATATCGTCAAAGGTCTGCCTGAGGGCAAGGCGCTCGATATGGCGGAGGCCAGCCCGATCCAACTGTCGCAGCAGGAGGTCCGGGGGACGACCGATTGGGACGCGACCGCCGACAGCGACGTGGTCATCATCACCAGCGGCGTGCCGCGTAAGCCCGGCATGAGTCGCGATGACCTCCTGTCTATTAACGCCAGGATCGTTCGCGATGTCAGTCGCAAGGTGGCTGAGCTTTCACCCAACGCGTTCGTCATCGTTGTCAGCAATCCGCTCGATGTGATGGTCTACGTCGCGGGCAAGACGACCGGCTTCCCCAAGAACCGCGTCATGGGCATGGCCGGGGCGCTGGATTCTGCCCGCTTCGTCTGCTTCCTGGGCCAGGAGTTGGGCGTCAGCGTCGAGGACATCCAGTGCGTCCTGATGGGCGGTCACGGCGACGACATGGTCCCGCTGCCGCGCTACACCGCGGTCAGCGGCATCCCGATCGCACAGCTCCTGAGCCAGGAGCGGATCGACGCTCTCATCGACCGCACCCGCAAGGGCGGCATCGAGATCGTGAATCTTCTGGGTTACAGCGCTTTCTACGCCCCCGCGGCCGGCGCGGTCAAGATGGCCGAGGCGATTCTCCGCGACACGAAGAACGTCATCTGCTGCTGCGTCTGGTGCAACCAGCAGTACGGCGCCGGCGGCTGCTTCGTAGGGGTCCCCGCGGTGCTGGGCAAGGACGGCGTCGAGCGGATCATCGAGCTGGATCTCGACACGTCCGAGAAGAAGCGGTTCGACGCCTCGCTGGGAAGGGTCAAGGAACTCGTGGTCCGCGTGGACCAACTCCTGGGGAATTGATGATCGATTATGGATCATGGACGATCGTGGGGCAACCGTCGTGTTGGGCCGGGCTCCAAATCATCACTCATCGATCATCGTTCACCAATTTCCACCGTTTTTCCTTGTCTTTGGTTTCGGCGCTGGTATAAACTACGCGACTTTTCTTACGGTTGGATCAACAAGGGGCATAACCGCACATGGAACTGATAGCGAAAATCAAGCAGGCGGAGGCCGAAGCGCACCAGACGATCGAAAAGGCCAAGGCGGACGCCGTGGCGCTGGCCGACAAGGGCCGCCAGGAGCGCCGCCAACGCGTGGAGCAGGCGGAGGTGAACCGTCGGCGGACCATCGACGCCGCGGTCGAGAAGGCCCGGACCGAGGTCCAGGCCGAGATCAAGACGCTCAAGGCCCAGGCGGAGCAGCAGCGCAAGCAGTTGCGCGACCAGGTGCAGAAGAAGGTCCCCGCCGCGGTGACGAAGGTCGTCGAGTACGTGAAGAGAGGTTAGTCCATGGCGATTACCCCAATGGCCAAGGTGATGATCGTCTGCCATCGCGCGCAGGTCTCGGACCTGCTCGAGGCGCTGCAGGACGCCGGCGTGTGCCAGGTCCTCAACGCCGACGAGGCGGCGATCACCAAGGAGACGCCGGGACTGGCCGCGGCGCGGGAGCGACCCAGGGAGCTGGAGGACCTGGTCGCCCGTCTTGAACGCGCCATCAGCTTTCTGAAGGACTATGCCCCTCCGCGCAAAGGGCTGGCGAGCATGCTGGCGCCCCGCCCGATCGTCGAGCCGGCGTC
>Ga0068713_1003772_pt1 | contig 12729 bp, 12 predicted proteins | sample MTBAKSrepl2MetaG_FD_62223 | JGI IMG/M metagenome (GOLD analysis project Ga0068713, IMG submission 62223) | Enrichment culture microbial communities om Arthur Kill intertidal strait, New Jersey, USA, that are MTBE-degrading - MTBE-AKS2 (Arthur... | ecosystem: Environmental > Aquatic > Marine >...
TGTTGGGCCTCCGGCCGGACGCACCCGTCTTGGAGACAATCGCTGCCGGCGTGCAGCGGATCGGATGGGATCATTGACCCACGTCGGCATCGGCATCGGAGAGGTTACGCCGCAGCGAGCCGTCTTCATGGACGGCTACGCGATGAGGAGCGAGCGCTCCGCCGGCGTTCACGACGCACTCCATGCTCGGTGCTTCTTGTTCCGAGATGATTCGACGCCTCCTGCCTCCGCCGCAATCGTGATTCTCGATGTGCTCGGCGTCTCCAGTGAATGGGCGTCTGTCTTGCGAGATGTGGTCGCCGGCGAAACCGACGTGCCGCCTCGAAACGTCATCGTCGCCGGAACCCACACGCACGCCGGTCCGGCGGGGCCAGCCTCTGAGAAGCCCTCGCCTTGCGCACCGGAGGATGTACGGTTGCTCGATGGGGTACGGACTGCAGCCAGGAGCGCCGCCGCGTCCCTTGCTCCCGCAGCGATTGGGTTCGGGTCCGCGTGCGGCATCGGCATCGCGGGGCACCGAACGCATCCGGACCGGGCGGTCGATGACTCGCTGTGGGTCATGCGGGTGGATGATCTCGGGGGGCGCCTCCGGGGTGTGCTGGCGAACTACCCATGCCATTCGACCGTCCTGAGCCCTGAGAACCTTTGCCTGTCGGGAGATCTGTTGGGGGCCGCTGCGGCGCGAGCGGAGATCGAGGCTCGGAGCGCTGCGACGGTCGCAGTATCCTACGGCGCGGCGGGTGATCTAAGCACGCGCTTCTCGCGATGCGAGCAGAGCTTCGAGGAGCTCGACAGGTTATCCCGGATCCTCGCAGCGGCCATGCTGCAGCTGGTCGATCGGGTGAAGACGATCCGGAGTGCCGCGCTTCGCGTGATCGAGCGATCCTGCCGTCTTCCGCATCGGGACGTACCGAGCGAGGCCGCGGTCCGGGCGGAGATCGAGCGCGCTGAGGACCAGTTGTCCCGAACGGAGTCAGCAGGGTCTTCTCCGGAGTTTCGGATTCTGAAGACACGCCACGAGGGGTTGAAAGCGCTCGAGCGCCTGATAGCCGGCGGGGCATTCTCCCAGGTTGGGACAACGGTCTCTCTCAGTGGTGTAGGGGTCGGAGCCGGGCGGCTGATCAGCATCCCCGGTGAACCGTTCAATGCGGTGCTGCGACAGCTAAGAGCGATTGTCCGCCCCCCCGCAACGTTAGCTCTCCTGGCTTGCGCAAACGGGTACGAAGGCTACTTCCCGGATCGCGACGCCGTGGAGGGCGGGTGGTACGAGGCCCAAATCAGCCGCTTTGACCACCGTGCGCTCGACGAGTTAGCCGGCGCAGCGACCGACATTCTGCGAAGGCTGGAAGGAGCCCCATGTGACGGACGTTCTCAGGCAGATTAGGCACGGACTCATTGTCTCATGTCAGGCAGCTTGCGGATCGCCCCTTCACGGGCCGCTCTTCATGGCAGCGATGGCCGAGTCGGCCGAGCGGGGTGGCGCGGGCGGGATTCGGGCCGATGGAGAGGCAGATATCCGCGCGATCAAGGCACGCGTTCGACTTCCGATGATCGGGATCCTGAAGCGGCGCGATCTCGGTCCGGATGTCTGGATCACCCCGGACTTGCGCAGCGCCCTCGCGGTCGTCCGAGCGGGCGCTGAGATCATCGCGATGGACGGCACTCGCCGGCCGCGGCCTGACGGAACGACATTCGCCATGATCGTGCGCGAGTTGAAAAGGGAGGTCTCCGCTCTCGTCATGGCGGACGTCTCCACGCTGGAGGAGGGATTGGCTGCGGCGGACGCGGGGGCCGACTTGGTGGCCACAACGCTGTCGGGATACACGCCGTATTCGCCGTCACAGAGAAGTCCCGATCTCGACCTTGTCGAAGCCCTCTCCGGGCGGCTGTCGATTCCCGTTATCGCGGAAGGTCGCTACTCCACCCCGGAGGATGCCCGCCGAGCGATCGAGCGCGGCGCGCATGCTGTGGTCGTGGGGCAGGCGATCACCAATCCGATGACGACGACAAGACGATTCGTAGCAGAACTGGCAGAGAGACATGTGCCATAGAGCGGCCGGAGGAGAATCATGAGTGGATTGTGGTTTCGCCTTCTGGAAATCGACCTCGATCGGCAGTCCTCCTATGAGCGGGAGTTCCCGAGAACCTGGGGAGAGGTTCATCTTGGCGGGCGTGGAGTCGGCGCACGGTACCTGCTCGAGGACCGGCGGCGGCGGGGATCCCCCCCCGACCCGCTGTCGGGCGAGAACCCTCTTCTCTTCGTGACGGGACCGCTTCAAGGGATCGCCGTACCGGGGGCGGGAAAGCACATCGTGATGAGCTGGTCCCCAAGGACCGGCGGGCTGAACGAATCCTATGCCGGAGGCGCTCTCGGGTACGAGCTGGCACGGTCCGGAGTCGATGGCGTCGTGCTTCGGGGCCGTTCTCCTGCCCCTTGCTACGTCCTCTTCGAGCAAGGGCGCCTGCAGTTTCTGGATGCCCGCGACCTCTGGGGGCTCACCACGGACGAATGCGAACGCCGGCTCCGGGAGCGGCACGGTTCGACCGTCGCTGTCGCGACGATCGGGTCGGCCGGAGAGCGTCTCGTTCGCATGTCCTGCATCGTGCACGACGGCGGGCATGCAGCCGGGCGGCCGGGGTTCGGGGCGGTCATGGGCAGCAAGCGGGTGAAGGCGATCGTCGTCAAAGGGAGCGATGCGCGTCCGATCGCAGATCGAATGGGTCTTCGCCGTGCAGCCAGGGCGTACACGGAACTGACCCTCTCCAATCCCGGGATCCGAGGATTCATGGATTCGGGCACGAGCGCGGGGGTCTCCTACTACAATGAACTCGGGATCCTGCCGACGCGAAACTTCCGGCAGGGCGTCTTCGGCGGGGCAGCGAACATCTCGACGGACGCAATCAACAGCCGCCTGCTGGTCCGTCGTGACGCCTGCCGGGGATGCGCGGTGCGCTGCCGGCCGATCCTGCGGGTGGGAGATCGGGAAATGGAAGGCCCGGAGTACGAGACTCTGGCCAGCTTTGGGTCGCTCTGTCTGGTTGATGACCTTGAGGTCGTTGCCGGGGCGCATCATCTATGCAATCAGCACGGTCTCGACGCCATCAGTGTCGGCGTGTCCATTGCGTGGCTCATGGAAGCATCCGAACATGGGTTGGTCGCTCCGCGAGACCGGCTGGACTGGGGCGATGGCTCCGGGCTGCTTCGGATGGTGGACGAGATCGTCCATCGCCGCGGGATCGGAGATGCGCTAGCGGACGGAGTCGCTGCGGCGGCTCAACGATACGGCGGCGGGGACTTCGCGGTCGAGATCAGAGGAATCGAACTGCCGATGCACGATCCAAGGGGAAAGAAGGGCCTTGCGATCAGCTATGCGACGTCTCCGAGGGGCGCGACGCACCTGGAGGCGATGCATGACGAGATGTTCGAGGGAGTCGACGCGCCGACGCCCGAGATCGGCGTGCTCGTGCCGCTCGACCGGCTCAGCTGGGACGGGAAGCCCGATGCGTGCAAGCGGTACGAGGACCTGTACTCGTTCGTGAACTCCTGTGTGGTCTGTGGGTTCGTGTCCTGGAATCGGGCTGCGAGTGGCGCCTTCTACCCGTTTCCGCTGATCCGCGATGTCCTGCGGGCGCTGACGGGTCGGGATCTCGATGCGACTGAGATGATGCGGATCGGTGAGCGGAACTACCTTCTGCGGCGTGTCATCGCTGCAATGGACGGGCAGCGGCGCGAGAGTGACAACCTGCCTCTCCGGCTGAAGGAGGCGCTTCCGGACGGTCCCAGCGCCGGAGAACGAATCGACGACCGTCGCCTGCAGGAGGCGATCGACGCGTACTACGAGCTGCGGGGAATGGACGACTACGGACCGACGGACGAGCGGCTACGTCACCTTGGGCTTGCGGATCTTGCCGGACTGATCCCGCGATAGTGGTCTTCGGGCGGCCAGACGGCCTGCTGCCGGGTGGGCGAAGAGATCGGAAGGAGCATTGGAATGAGATCTAGACGCGGGGACCTCTGGATTCGAGGAGCGAGGGTCCTCACTCCCACGGGAACCGCGCCGGGAGACTGCATCATCAGAGATGGGCGGATCGACGGGATTGTCCCTCGCGTTAGCGCGAACGACGTACCTGATCTTCGCATTCTCGAAGCACGCGGGGACCTCCTTGCACCAGGATTCATTGATCTGCACGTTCACGGTGGAAGAGGGTTCGATTTCAGCGATGCCGGTCGCGACGGGATTGCGGAGATCGTTCAGTACCATCGAGAGCACGGGACGACGTCTCTCATCGCGTCCATCGTTCCCGGATCGACTGCCTCGATGAGGCGTGCGATGGAGACCATCATCGAAGCTGGCGATCCGGGTATTCTCGGCATTCACCTTGAGGGCCCCTTCATCTCGGACGCCCGAAAGGGCGCCTTGAACGTGCAGTGGCTCCGATCGCCATCCAGCGATGCATTCTCCGGGCTAGTCTCCGGCTTAGAGGAGGCGATCGCAGTTGTCACCTACGCTCCGGAACTGGGCGGATCGGATCTGCTCCTGTCACGCATTCTGGAGATCGACGCGATTCCTGCGATCGGACACACCGCTTGCTCGTTCGCCCAGGGCTGCACGGCAACCCAACAGGGAGCACGCCACTTCACTCATCTCTTCAATGCGATGTCCCCGTTTGGACATCGGGAGCCCGGGGCGGTCGGGACGGCTCTGGCGAGCAGGTCCGCCAGTGTCGAGCTGATCGTCGATGGCATCCACATCCATCCGTGGGTCGTAGCGTTCGTGTTGGAGGTCTTCCAACGGCGAGAGGAACTCTGGCGCCTCTGCCTCGTGACAGACGCCATACGAGCGGCCGGGATGCAGGACGGCGAGTATGCGTTGGGCGGCCTCGCCGTGAAGGTTCTCAACCATGTGGCGCGCCTGGCTGACGGGACCCTCGCCGGTTCCACTCTGACCATGGATCGCGCGGTGCGGAATGTCGTACAGCATGCAGGGCTTCCGATCTCCTCGGCCGTCGGCCTTGCAGCGGCGAACCCCGCGTCCGTTCTCAACTTGCGCGGGAGGAAGGGTGAGATCGTCGTCGGGGCCGACGCCGATCTGGTTCTGCTGGATCCCGAACATCGAGTGCGTGCGACGGTCGCGGCCGGGTGCATCGTCTACGAGAGGGATGACCCCGCATGATTCGGCTGATCGTGGTGTCGGACTATCGGGAGCTGGGTTCCGCTTGTGCAGCGATTGTGCAAGACCAGATTGGCTGGAACGCGGGGAGCGTTCTTGGGCTGCCGACCGGCTCGACACCGATCGGTCTCTACGAAGCGGTTGTTCGCGCGGAGCAGCGGGGCGACGTTGACTTGCGGAGCGCGACCGTCTTCAACCTCGATGAATACCTCGACCTGCCTGCCGGCCATCCGTCGACCTTCGGGGCGTTCATGGACGAGCACTTGTTCGGCCGGCTCCGCTCCCCCCCCGCTCGCCGATTCATCCCCTCGAGCCATCCGCCGGACGTGGAGGCGGAATGCACGCTCTATGAGCGGAGAATCCGCGATGTCGGCGGCCTCGATCTCACCCTCCTGGGGCTCGGGGCAAATGGGCACATCGCGTTCAACGAGCCGGGAACCGGCTGGGGAACGTGGACGCATGTCGCGACGCTAGCGCCCGAGACGAGAGCGCAACAGGCATCCCGCGGAATCGAGGAGCTGCCCCGCCGTGCGATCACCATGGGAATCCGGACGATCATGAGCTCCAGGCGGACGACGCTCATGGTATCGGGTCTCGAGAAAGCCGGCATCTTGTCGCGAGCTCTCACTGAGCCTCCGAATCCGGGTCTTCCTGCATCCGTGCTGCAGCTCCACCCCGATTGCCTGGTGATCGCGGACGAAGCCGCTGCGTCGTGCCTCCGACGATCCCTTTGTCGGACAGGACCCCTTCGCCTGGGGATCGAAGAAGTCTCCCCGGCCGGAGGGGCACGGCTCTCCGGATCGGGGAGCCCGATGGGTTCGCGCTCCGAGGAGACACGACGGGGAGGCGAGCCCTCTCACCCGAGCGATGGATTGCAGTCCCGATCGTCGCGGGCATTCGGGGATGGAGCAGGCGGGCGGCGATGACTGCGATGTGGTCGCAGGAGCGGACTCGGCGAGGCGACGTACACGGAAAAAGGTGGGAGGCGGATGCGGATCTGCTTGCTGGTGAAACAGGTCCCGGCGACCGATAAGGTCGTGATGGACGCAAGCACAGGGACCATCGTGCGGACGGGCATCGAGATGGTCATTAACCCCCTCGATCTCCATGCGGTGGAAGCGGCCGTACGGATCAAGGAAGCGGATGAGGCGATCGGGATCACCGTCCTCTCGATGGGCCCGGCGTCGGCTGTGGAAGCGATTCGCGAAGCGATGGCGATGGGATGCGATGATGGCGCCCTGCTCTCCGGCAGCGAGTTCGCCGGATCGGATACGTGGGCCACGGCGTACGCTCTGAGTCAGGCCGTGCGACACCTCGACGGATGTGACCTGATCGTGTGCGGTGAGAGAGCCGTCGACGGTGAAACGGGGCAGGTTGGTCCGATGGTGGCTGCGATGCTGAACTGGCCGGTCCTGACCTACGTGAGTAGCATCTCGATCTCCGGGCGGGAGATTGCCGTCGAACGAGTGGTCGAAAGTGGGCGCGAGACCGTTCGTTGTGGTCTGCCGGCTCTGATCAGCGTAATCCGGGAGATCAACGAGCCGCGAATCCCGACGCTCGCCGGGAAGATGCGGGCCCGGCGAGCGCACGTTCCCACGCTGAGCTCTGAACAGATCGGCGCCGAGCCAGAGTGCCTGGGGTTGGAGGGCTCCCCCACGCGCGTCGTCAAAGTGTTCTACCCGCGGCTGACACGCTCGGGCGTGGTCGTCTCGGCGGAAGCGACATCGCTGGAGGGTTGCGTTGAACTCCTGTTGCAGCATCTGCGCGGGCGAGAGCCGCTCGGAAGAGGGGGTGACTGACGTTGTGCGGGGGCGTCTGGGTTCTCGGTGAGGAGCGGGACGGCGTCGTCCATCCTGTCACCCATGAGCTGCTCGCCTGGGGACGGGAACTGGCCGATCGATTGGGGGATCGGCTGACGTGCACGATCCTCGGCGCACACGCGATCCGGCAGGCGCGCGAGATTGTCTTTCATGGGGCGGACCGAGTGATCGTCGTCTGCGATGAAAAGCTCCGCGTGTTTCGAGTCGACCCGTACGCTCGAATCCTCCTGTCGCTGATACGAGAGGAGAGGCCGGAGATCCTGCTGGCAGCGGCGACGACCATGGGACGGACGCTGATGCCTGTGCTGGCGGCACGGCTTCGCACGGGGCTCACGGCCGATTGCACGCAGCTGGACATCGACCCGCACGATCGGCTGTTGCTGCAGACGCGGCCGGCAATCGGTGGGCACGTCATGGCCACGATCAAGACGCTGTCCTGCCGCCCGCAGATGGCGACGATCCGCCCGAAATCCAGGCGCCCGCTCCCACGGACTGCATCGCGGAGAGGCGAGGTCGTGGTGAGGGTGTTCGAGCGAACCGTTTATGAATCGCGAGTGTCACGGGTGTCGTTCCGCCGCGACCCGGACGGGAATGCACCGCTCCAGGACGCGGAGATCGTGGTCTGCGGAGGGAGAGGATTGAAGACTGCGCGAGGATTCGCACAGTTGTACGAACTCGCGCAGCTTCTCGGCGGAAACGTGGGTGCGTCCCGACCGGCAGTGGATCAAGGCTGGGCGCCCTACGCGTGCCAGGTCGGCCTCAGCGGGAAGAGCATCAGGCCGAGGGTCTATCTCGCGCTGGGGATCTCAGGTGCACCCAATCATCTTGCGGGGATGAGTTCGGCGGAGCGAGTGGTCGCCGTGAACAACGATCCGAATGCTGACATCCTCAAAGTCGCAGACCTCGGCATCGTCGCTGATGCCAATGAGGTGATTCCGATGCTGGTGCGCAGACTGCGAATGGATCAGGCCGCAACCTTCGGAAGAGGAGACGCCGATGGTTGAGTACGGTCGGGTGACAGCTCTCGTGATCGAAGAACTCGCGAGCATCGTTGGCGAGCAGGGCGTCGTGCACGGGGATCATGATCGCCTCGCAATCTACAGCCGGGACGAAACGGGACTGCCCCACGTCTCGTTCCCCGATGCCGTCGTGAAGCCGGCGACGCCCAGCCAGGTGAGCGAGATCCTCGTAGTCGCCAACCGGGAGCGGATTCCGGTGACGCCCCGGGGTGCCGGAAGCGGGCTCGCGGGCGGGGCTGTACCTGCTCACGGCGGAATTGTCCTGTCCAGCGAGAAGATGAACCGTGTCCTCGAGATCGACACGGTGAATCGGATTGCGGTCGTCCAGCCCGGCGTGATCACCAACGATCTTTGCCGGGCTGTTGCAGACGTGGGGCTCTTCTACGCGGGGTACCCGATGAGCGTCGAGTTGAGCTGTATCGGAGGAAACGTTGCGTGTAACGCGGGGGGCGCGAAAGTCATCAAGTATGGGGCAACGGCCGCACACGTGTTGGGATTGGAGGTCGTCCTTCCTAGTGGGGAGATCCTCGAAATGGGGGGAAAGCGCCGCAAGGATGCCAGCGGCTACCCATTGATGCGGCTGTTCATCGGCTCAGAAGGTACGTTGGGCTTCTTCACCAGGATCCACCTCAATCTGCTTCCACAGCCCGGCGCTGTGGCGGACCTGCTCGTTGCGTTCGAAAGCATCGAGGCGGCGATTCGTGCGCTGCCAAGTCTGATCGCGGCGGGTAGGGATCTCCCCGTCGCAGCGGAGTTCATGGATCGGGCGTCCGCCGCGTACTGCTCGGAGTACACGGGGTACGACATTCCCTTGCTGGATCGGGCGGGGGCGTTCCTGATTCTCCAGCTCGATGCTCGGACGAAAAGCGAGCTGGAGGACGTCTACGAGTCGGCGGGAACGACCTGTCTGAAGTGCGGCGCGCTTGATGTCTTCGTCGCCGACAACAGGACGACGTCCGAGCGGATCTGGAGCCTTCGCAGGAACTGGCTGGAGGCGCTGAGAGCAGTGGATCCTTCCGTCATCACCGGGGACTTCGTCGTGCCTGTCTCGGAGATCCCTCGCATGATGGCAATGATTTCGGCCCTCGGCGGGGAGTACGGAGCAGAGATACCGTGTGCGGGGCATGCGGCGGACGGGAACATCCATCCTGCTCCGCTCCGGCCGGACCGTATATCGCCTGAAGCGTGGCGACCGACGAGCGAGGAGATCCTGGAGCGAATTGCGGAGGAGGCCGCCGCGCTGGGCGGCGCCGCAAGCGGAGAGCACGGAATCGGCATCGCGAAGCGGAGCGTCTTCTCGAGAACCAAGGGATCGGAGATCCGGCTCATGCGCCGGATCAAGGAACTCCTCGATCCGAACTGGATCATGAACCCCGGGAAGCTCTTCGACGATCTGCGAGCCGGGGGACAACAGGGATGAGCCGTTTCGAGGCAACAGGCGCCGTCGGCTTCGAACGTCGCAGTTATCCCGCTGCGATTCGCCGGGCGCTGCCCGTGGATCGTCGCTATCGCCCCCTCGTCACGAGGCGGGAGATCGTCAGCAGTCCGGGGACGTACGCCGGGTCGGCCTCTCGGCCGAGGGCGGCGGACAAGTACGCGAACGCGCGCAGCATCTCGGCGACGGCGCGCTCCTGTCGGCGTTGCTCGAGGGCCGAGAGACTGGCATCGAGGGCCATGTGCAGGTACGTGCGGACGTTCTCGATGGCAATGAGGACCGGCTCCCGGAGCGGTGAGGTCTCGGCCCATCGGCGAAGCGCTGTCCCGACGGAGTCCGTTTCGTCGATCAAGCCCGAATCATCGCTGCGCGTAGAGAGGGTTCGGACGAAGTGACGTCCGCGGCTTCCTTCGAGGAGGTTGACAAGTTGCTGGGCGTGCAGGTGGACGTTCTCGAGTAGCGGAGAGAATGCGGCGACGGTGGCCAAGGTCATCCCGAGGCGGAGCCGGTCGGCGTACGCTTCGAGGCGCTGCCCGATCAAGTCGCGATCGGCCTCCTGCGCCGCGAGCTGCCCAAGCATTGGCGCCACCAGCACGACAACCGCTGCGAGCGTCACAATCGAGGTCTTCATCTTCTCCGTCCTTTCTTCCCTGGAGAGACTGACGGATGGCGGCGGGGGATCCAGCGATCAATCATCGGTCGATTCCTCATCATCGCCCGAACAGCCAGGCGGTACCTGAACCTTGGGACGGTCTCGATCCAGCGGACCAGGAGCGCGGCCGATCCACCAGAGAACGCCGATGAGAACGGCGTTCATGCCGGCGGCGATGCCGGCGGCGAGCGCCGTTACGCTCCGGGCGGTGGCGACAATGCGTGACCGGTCGATCCCCACTCGCACGTAGGCATCGGAAGCGGGCGGAATCGGTGCGATGACGTCGACAACGGAGCGCCCATTGGAGAGCGACCGGGGCTGCGCCCACGAGACCGGAGCGAGAGGCTCGATCGAGAGGTCGAGATCGGCGGCCGCGCCAGTCCGCTCGTCGACGAGCGGCTCGGTACCGGCGACGACCTGAACGTACAGCACGCCTCCGACGAGGAGCATCCGCCCGACCGTCCGAAGCATCGCTCGGTCATCGCGCTCGACCCAGTCGCCCACCGATGAAGCGAGGACAATCCCATAGGCGAGACTGCGGTCGATGAACGATCCCTCGAGAGCTGACTGGTACGCCCGAACGAACCAGCCGACACCCATACCGGTGCAGACGACAATGAGCGCCGTCACCACCGCGATTCCCCGCGTCGTCAACCGCAGCCTATCGAGCCTCACACGTCCAGAGTAGAGAGGCGAAGACGGTTCGGCAAGCGATGGAGATCGCCGCCGTCGTTGGGCGGCAGCGGGTCAGCTCTCGATCGATCCGGCGACGGGGAGCGGCGCTCGGCTCATCCGAACTGCGCATGGATCGCGACGGAGCCAGCGGCGGATCCAGGTGATCACCAGGCCGGTTCCGAGCATTCCGACTGCGCTGCCGAAGGGAAACACGGCGAAGAGCCCGACAGTATCAACGACGGCGCCGCTCGCCAACGGACCCAGCATCTGCCCGAACGCGAATGCACTCCCCTGAAGCCCCGCCAAGGTCCCCATTCCATGGGTTCGACCGAGCTCCGTTCGAATGGCGACGAGGGACGATCTCCCAAGCGCCGAGAACGCCCCCATGGCGAACGTGAGCAGGCAAACGCCCCAGACCGACCCGACGAACGGAACGGCCGGAAGGACCAGCGGGGCGAAGACGCTCCCGACAACGATCTGTCGGATCCGCGGATACCGGTCGGCAAGGAAGCCGAACGGCACTTGCAGGATTCCCTCCGCGAACATGTATGTTGACAGGACGAGCCCGACGCTCGCCTCGCCGGCCCCCGCCGCAGTGACCGCGAGGAGCGGGTAGAACGTATTGAACGATTGCCGCCAGAACCCGCGGGTTGCGACATAGATCGACATCGCCTTCACTGCGTCGTTCCGGAGCACGCGCCGCAGTGGGATCGCCGGCTGCGCGGCCCGCGAGCGCTCGGTTCCCCGATCGGTCGGTACGGTCAGCGCGACGAGGAGGAACGAGACGACGCTCAGCGCCCCCATCACGTAGAACGCGGCCTCGTATGACCACGCCGCACCGATTGTCCCGCCGAGCAGCGGACCGAGCGCCATTCCGATGAACTGGGAGGCGTAAAACGCGTTCATGTACCGCCCCTCCTTCCCCACCGGAGTGAGATCGCCGACGTAGGCCTGCGCCAGCGGTGTCACCATCACGGAGGCGATCCCCTGGAGAAACCGGAAGACCCCGAGTTCCCAGAGCGTGCCCGAGCGGGCGTAGAGTACGGAGACGGCGGCGTATCCGGCAAGTCCGAGAAGGATGAGCGGCTTCCGACCGACGCGATCCGAGAGGCGGCCGACGAACGGACCGAGGAGTGTCCGCGAGACCGAAAACGCGGTGAAGACCAGACCGATCTGGATCCCGCTGGCGGAGAACGTCCGCGCGTAGAGCGGAAGGATCGGAGAGATGATCCCGAGCCCGAGCAGTGCGGTTGCGGTGGCGAAGAAGAGCGCAGCAAAGGTCCGTATCAAGCGCATCCTTTCCGACAGCTCGAGGATACCGTTGCAGCGCGGCCGATGCCAGTCGGCAAAGCCGTGTCAGACAAACGAAGACAAAGAGCCTATGCTCATGCGACCGATCGGCCGACGAGGACATCCGACGCGATGGCGGGAGTGCGGGTGCTCATCGTGACGATTGCACGACCACGCACGGATTCCGGTCCGCAGGACGGTCCCTCGTCATTGCGCCCGATCTGCTGAACCCGCACGAGCTCGGTCGGCCGGCTGATTGGCTCGGGCACGGTCGGACGAGTCACGGCGAGAGAGAGGAGAGGACGCGCTCGAGGCATCGGCGAGCGATGGAGTACGAGAAATGTGCACTTGCCAAACGGTAGTTGTCATCGACAATCTGGTTCGCGCGGCTCGGATCGAGGAGGCGGTCGATGACTGCATTCAGCGCTCGATCTGTCACCGCGCCGTCGACTGCAACGACGTCGAAGCCAAGCGGCTCAATATCGGCGGCGTATACCGGGTATCGGTTCATGAACAGCAGCTTGCGGTGGAAGACGGCTTCGAGGAACGCGTTGCCGAATCCCTCGCAGAGGCTGGGGTAGCTGACGAAGTCGGCCAGTGTGTACGCATCCTGCAGATCGAGGCGGGCGATCCGCCCGTCGATGACCCGCCGGCGCTCCCCGAACCG
>Ga0068713_1003775_pt1 | contig 12705 bp, 8 predicted proteins | sample MTBAKSrepl2MetaG_FD_62223 | JGI IMG/M metagenome (GOLD analysis project Ga0068713, IMG submission 62223) | Enrichment culture microbial communities om Arthur Kill intertidal strait, New Jersey, USA, that are MTBE-degrading - MTBE-AKS2 (Arthur... | ecosystem: Environmental > Aquatic > Marine >...
CAGGAGGGCGAATGGGGCAACAAATCGTTCGTCGCCGCACACATCGCGGGCCACGGTGCCCTGGGCGACTACTTCGCGACGCTGCTGGGCGGCACGATCAAAATGGGGGACTCACCCTCCGTCGGTTATCTCCTGTACGGGACGCCCGCAGACCCGTCGCAACCCGGCTGGGGCGGGCGCTTCGTCCGGGCTTGGGAGCGGCCGCACGCGGCGTTTCGGCGGCTGACCGGCCCCCAGGACCAGATCGAGCAGTTTGGGATCTTCGAGCTGGCGCTGCCCCTGGGCGACCCGGTGCCGGTACAGCCGCAAGCACGCTTGGTGATCGAGAACCAGGACTCGACGGGAGCGGTGGATGTGAACGGAGTGATGCGCTGGCGGTTCTCGCCCAAGGATGCGAAGACCTATCGTTACACGATTTGCAGCAACGTGCCGGCGCCGGATGGCAGGTCCGGCGCGCTAACGTCCCTGAGGGCATCGCCCGATGCTGCCCGGCACTCGTCGGCGCGGTTGCCCCAGTGGTGGACGGACGATCCGGCGCCGGAGGTTGCCGACGGGCAGCACATCGGCGCCCGGACGGTGAGCCGGTGGCGCGAGGATTTCCTGCGTGACTTCGCTGCCCGCATGGACCGCTGCCAGTCCCCCGCAGCCATTGGGGCACGACCCGGAGCCAAGTCTTAGCAGGAGTTCGCCAGCCATGATGACCCAAGATAAGATGATTGATTGTCAAGAGTATATGACGGACAGGGGATAAGAAACATGACTCGACCTCACACCCATCGTAGGACAATCCCATGGCTATCCTTGTGGTCGTGTAAGGAAAGAGGCACGCTCAATAAGCGCCTGAAATGGATGCTCGCGCTCTTGCTGTCCTTGGTGCTATCTGCCCCATCCTTGGCTGCGCCGCCTAAACCGCGTATCATCGTACTGACCGACATATCGCCCAACAACGTGGAGCCCGATGACATGGAATCCATGATTCGGCTTCTCGTGCATGCCGACCTGTTCGAGATCGAAGGTCTGGTGGCCACCACCGGCTGGAGCAATGGCGGCGGTCAGGAACGTCCCGATCTCATTCATGAGGCCATCAATGCTTATGAAAAGGATCTGCCCAACCTGCGAAGACGTTCCAACCAGGATGGTCATGTGGCGGATGAGTCTCAACAGCAGATCGGCTACTGGCCAAGTCCGGACTACTTGCGCTCCCATATTGGACTTGGCAGCCGAAAAAGGGGATTCAGTTTCGTCGGTAAAGAAAACAATTCTCCCGGCAGCGACCTGATCATCAAGATGGCCGATGAAAAGGATGAACGTCCTATCTGGGTACTTGCCTGGGGAGGCGGCAACACGCTGGCCCAGGCCATCTGGCGCGTGCGAGAGGATCGAACGGCAGAACAACTCAGGGCGTTTCTGCACAAGATTCGCTTTTACACGATAACGGATCAGGATCGGGGCTACCAGCGAGGTACCCCCTATGACATCAGCTCTCATCAATGGATGCGGCGAGAGTTCGAGAAGGACCTGCGTGTCTTATGGGATGAATCCGCATGGACCTATCAGAACGGCGCCGGGAAAGCCAACTGGGACAGGTATGCGGCCGAGATTCAGGGGCACGGCCATCTTGGCGCCATGTATCCGAAATACAGATATGGCGTGGAAGGCGACACCCCCTCGTTCCTGTACGTCTTGCCCAACGGGCTCAACAATCCCGAGAACCCAGGGCATGGCGGATGGGGGGGGTATTTTGCCTGGGGAACAGGCCCAGACAAAACGACTATGGCGTACATCAACCAGCAGGGAACAGTGGCACACGCCATATCCCGAAAGTATGAGACCCGATTCTACCCGGCTATTTTCAACAATTTTGCAGCCCGGATGGACTGGGCGAAGGCTGGTGCGGGCAACCGGAATCCGCTTGTGGTCATCAACGGAGACAGCAGCATTGCCAATATTACAGTTACCCCCGTGCAAGGTGCTTCAGTCACGCTCGATGCTTCGGCATCCTACGATCCCGATGGTGATGCACTGACGTTCTCCTGGTGGGTTCTGCCCGAGGCGGGCACCTGCACGCAGGATGTCACCATTTCGGACAGCGACTCAAGCCGTACAATCATCGAGGTTCCTTCCGACTCAGCAGGCAAGAGCTTCCATGTCATCTGTGAAGTGACGGATGACCGAACACATAACCTGACCAGTTATCGCAGGATTATTCTTGAGCCGACTGGCCCGGCCTCGACAAACTGAGCCATAGCGAATGGATGAGTTCAGAAGAAACCCAGTCAGACTGGAGGACTGCTTTGATGAACATCAGGAATTTCCGAATCGTTCGGCTGTCGGTCCGATGGTGTCTGGCCCTGATCGTGTTCCTCACCAGCGCCGCCCTGGCTGCCGACGTCGAGCAGTGGGGCATGTGGGAGGCATCGTTGGACGGGCCGCGCGAGGGCAATCCGTACCTCGACGTGGAGCTCTCCTTCACGTTTCAGCAGGACGGTGGGAACGACATCACGGTGCCCGGCTTCTACGACGGCGATGGGGTCTACAAGGTCCGCTTCTCGCCGCCGGCGCGAGGCTCGTGGCGGTATGGAACGTGGAGCAACCGGGCGGAGCTGAATGGCAAGAGCGGCTCGTTCAGCGTCGCGCCGCCGTCGGGGAACAATCATGGACCGGTGCAGGTCTTCCAGACGTTCTATCTGCGTTACACTGACGGCACGCCATACCACCAGTTCGGCACGACCTGCTATGCCTGGGTGCATCAAACGCGCGAGCTGCAAACGCAGACTCTCCAGACGCTGGCCGCTGCGCCGTTCAACAAAATCCGGTTCTGCGTCTTTCCCAAGTCGTATGTGTACAATCAAAACGAGCCGGAATTCTCTGCGTTCAAGAAAGACGCGGATGGCAAATTCGACTTCAGCCAACCCGACCCGGCATTCTGGCGTCATTTCGAGCAGCGCATCCTCGACCTGCAACGGCTCGGCATTGAGGCGGACCTCATTCTCTGGCACCCTTACGACCGCTGGGGCTTCGCGGACATGAGCGATGAGCAAGACGACCGGTATCTGCGCTACGGTATCGCGCGGCTCTCGGCGTACCGCAATGTCTGGTGGTCGCTGGCCAACGAGTATGATTTCATGACCAACAGGCCCCAGGGCCACCGGGGCAATAAGCAGTGGGAGGATTGGGACCGTTTCTTCTCGATTCTCCAGAAGGAAGACCCGCACCAGCGGCTGCGGGGCATCCACAACGGCCGGACATGGTACGACCACACGAAGGACTGGGTCACGCACGCCAGCCTCCAGACTTCCGACATGGACGGCGGCGTGCGCTTCCGCTCGCAATACCGCAAACCGATCATCTATGACGAATGCAAGTACGAGGGCGACATCCCGCAAGGCTGGGGCAACCTGACCGCGCGGGACATGACCCAGCGCTTCTGGCTGGGCACGTTAAGCGGCTGCTACGTCGGTCACGGCGAAACCTACAAGCATCCGCAGGACATTCTCTGGTGGGCCAAAGGCGGCGTGCTGCACGGCCAAAGCCCCCAACGCATTCAGTGGCTCAAGGACTTCATGGCCCAGGCGCCTGCGTTTCATGAACTCAAGCCGATAGGTGATGGCAAGGGAGCATTCGTGCTGGCCAAGGAGAACGAGTATTACCTGGCTTATTGTCTGGACCAGCGGTCGCAAAGGGTCCGTCTCGCAGGTTCGCGCCCCTACAAAGTGGATCTCATCGATCCCTGGGAAATGACAGCATCCCCCGTTGGCACAGCTTCCCCCGGCGAATACGCCTTTTCCGCGCCAAAGGCGGATCAGGTCTATCGGTTCACACCCTACCCACCCGGCGAAGCGCTACGGCCCGAAGCGACAATCATTGCCTCTGTGACCGAAGGGCTGCCGCCGCTGAAGGTGCAGTTCGCCAGTGCTGCGGACGGGCAGGTGGAATGGGATTTCGACGACGGCGCAACGAGCCGGGATTCCAAGCCCACACACGTCTTTGAGGAAGCCGGTCTTTACTCGGTGAGACTGACCGTCACGGATGCGCATGGCAGCAGTGCGGAGGCCTTCCAATCCATTGCCGTGGACCGGGACGTAACCGCTCCCATTCTGTGCGTCGGCATCCCTGAGGGGAAAGAGACGCCCGGAGTGAAGTTGCACGGCACGGCCCAGCGGGCCGGCAACGGCTCCTTTCACCTGCCCGAGGGCGCGCCCTGGGGCTGGGTTCAAGTGGGGGACGGGGCGATCGAGGGGCTGCGCGGCCTGCGCTCCTTCACCGTAATGGGATGGTTGAAACCCGAAAGCCTCCAGGTCGGCAGTGGCGGTAATCGCATCCTTTTCTGCCTCAAGGAGAGTCGCTCCGGCATCGATCTCGTTTGCCAAAGCGATGGCCGTTTGCGTCTGGCTGTGAATGAATGGCCGGACTCGGTTCGTAATGACAGCTCTGCTGACAAGCTGCAGGCAGGTAAATGGACTCACTTTGCGGTGAGCTACGATGCGACAGCGTCCGGCGACAACGTGAGCTGGTACTTCAGCACGCCTTCGGACACACTGAGCCAAGCCGCCGTCGCTCTCGACCGCAGGACGGCTTACCACGCCGGTGCCGTGGATGGCGACATTGGTCCGCTGGCGATCGGGAACTTCAACGAAACCATGCACGGCTACGGCCTGGACCGGCAGTTCCGCGGCGAGATTGGCGCCGTGCAGATGTTCGGCAGCCGTGTGAGCGGGGGGGGAGCCCTGAAAGCCGATGAGATCAACTCGCGCCTGCGGTTGCTGGTGTCGAGCGCAAACGCCACAAGACCAGAAGCGAACGCCACACGAACGAATGCCGGCGTCTTCAGGCCGCGTGTGGTCATCTCGACGGACTTTCCACCCACGAATGTCGTCGTGAGGGGTGCCCCGGCCGATCAATGCAGCGACCCGGATGATATGCAGTCGATGGTTCGTTTCTTGCTGTACACCAATGAGTTCGACGTCGAGGGATTGATTGCTTCGTCAGGCACTTGTGCCAACATCGCCAAGAAGCAAAATATGCTGGATGTGATAGACCTTTACGACCAGGTGGATGAGAACCTCAGGAAGCATGACCCCCGGTATCCCACCGGGGACTACTTGCGTTCGGTCACCTTCCAGGGCCTCACTGGCACGTGGGGCAAATCGATCAGCAATAATATGGGCGCCGGCAACGACAGCGAGGCTTCGAACGCGATCATCAGCATCGTGGATAAGCCCGATCCCCGGCCGGTATGGTTCTGTGTCTGGGGCGATTGCAGCAATATAGCGCAAGCTATCTGGAAGGTGCAGAGTACGCGCAGCGCTGCCGAGCTGCAGACTTTCCTCAGAAAGATGCGTATCCATCAAATCGCACATCAGGATGACACGATCGATTGGCTGCTCGATAGTTTCCCTGACTTGTTCATCATCTACTCGAAGACGACGTACCAGGGCATGTTCGGCGGCTCGGATCCGATTTCGGACCTTGCGTGGGTCAACACGAACATTCGCCAGAACCATGGGCCGTTGGGCGCTGTATACCCGCCGGCGGGAATGGGGTGCTCGGGGATCTGTGAGGGGGATTCGCCTTCGTTCCTGCATCTGGTGAGCGCGGTGCGCGGGCTCAACAACCCCGAAGATCCCATGCAGGAAAGCTGGGGCGGGCAATTCAAACGCGATGGCACGACCAATCATTACGTCGATGGGCCCGGTCGGTCGAGCATTTCCAAGTGGCGCCCGCAATACCAAGCGGAGTTCGCCCAACGCGCAGACTGGATGAACGACCGGTGATTTCCTGTTGATTAGTGACGATGGATGATTGAAGATGAAGCCCGCATTCATTGGTTATCCATCATGCTGTGTGTAAGGAGTTTTCAATGGCAAAGAAGTGGTTCGCGTGGGTCGTGGTGCTGGTGGTCGTGTTGCTGGCGATCGGCTGTGGCCGCCGGGAGCAGCCGGCGCAGGGACAAAAGAAGATCGCCGTGGTCATCTCGACGCTGAACAATCCGTGGTTTGTTGTGCTCAAGGATGCTGCCAAGGCTCGCGCGGAGGAGTTGGGCTATAAGGCGGATGTGTTCGACAGTCAGAATTCTCCGGCGACGGAGGCGGGCCATTTCGATACGATCATCGACGGCAAGTACGCGGCGATCCTTTTCAATCCGACGGATGCGCAGGGTTCCATCGCCAGCGTCCAGCGGGCGAAGGGCGCCGGGATCCCCACGTTCTGCATGGACCGGGAGATCTCCGCTAGCGGCGTGGCCGTCAGCCAGATCCTGTCGGATAACTTCTCGGGCTGCGTAGCCCTGGGCGAATACTTCGTTCGCCGGCTCGGGGAGAAGGGCGACTACGTCGAGCTGCTCGGCCTGCTCGGCGACAACAACACGAAGAACCGTTCGGATGGCTTCCACAGCGTGGTGGACAACTATCCGGGGTTGAAGATGCTTGCCCAGCAGGCGGCGGATTTTGACCGCACCAAGGCGATGGAAGTCATGGAGTCGCTCCTTCAGGCCCATCCCAACATCAATGCGGTCTTCTGCGGCAACGACGCCATGGCCATGGGGGCGCATCGGGCGCTCATTACGGCCGGCAAGGACAAGCAGGTGCTGGTTTTCGGCTTCGACGGGGCCAAGGACGTCATCGATGAGATCGGGGCGGGCCGAATCGTTGCGACCGGCATGCAGTTCCCCAAGACCATGGCCAGGATGGCGGCCGAATTCGCCGACCAGTACATCAAGGGCAAGCGGGACTTGCCCCAGAAGGTCCCGGTGGCGGTCGAGCTCGTGAGCGCAGAGAACATCGACAAGTTCACTGCCTACGGCCGCAACGAGGAACCTGGGAAGTGACGGCCGGATGAAACGAAAGCACCTCTTATACATCATCGGGCTTGCGCCCATGGCCCTTGTGCTGGGCAGTTCGCTCGAATTTCGCCGCCTGGACGAGAAACGCGCCGAAGAGCGGACCGCCCGGTTCAGCCCGGCCGAGTATGCACGGGACTTCTGGGATAATCGCCTGCCGGCCGCACTGGACAACGCACGAACGGTCGAGGAGTTGCTCCGGCTGTTCAATACGGACATGAAGGCCGCCATCGCCCTGGGCCAGACTCTCGGGCACAGCCGCGTGCATGCGTACCTGCTCGCAGGCAGCGGGCGGATCGTGGCGGTCCAGAAGGATGGGCTGCTCGTGAGTGTGCTGGCGGATGATCCGGGTCCGGAGGTATTGCTCTGTACAGGCAACTACATCGCGGGTAATGCCGTGCGGGACGCATCCGGGCTGATCGATGTCAGCGACTTCTCCGATACGATGAAGTTCAACCGGATCAGCGCCGAGATCAACCGGGTCGTCGTGCAGGAGGTGATCGCGCCGTTTCTCGAGCGTACGCCGCAGGTGGGGATGAGCGTGCGCTTCCTCGGCGCGGCCGAAGTGGCCGAGGACGCGACGGAGAAGGCGCCGTTCGGCGGTCGGGAGCGACCCGAGGAGACAAACAGTTCCTGGCATCTTCTGAGGGTTGTCCCCATTCGGCTGGAGGTGGAATAATCCGCTCCGTTATGACCGAGCACGATGAGATTGTTCTGGCCGCCCAAGCGGTGACCAAGCGTTTTGGCGGCGTCAAAGCACTGGACGAGGCACACCTGGAGGTCCGTGCGGGGCAGGTGACCGCCGTCATAGGGGAGAACGGCGCGGGCAAGTCCACGCTCATGAAGGTCCTGGCGGGCGTCTATCAGGACTACGAGGGGCGCATCCTGCGAAACGGGCGCGAGGTGGTCTTCGCCAACCCGCGGCAGGCCCAGGAGCAGGGGGTGACGATCATTCACCAGGAACTGAACCTGATCCCCAACCTGAGTGCCGCCGAGAACCTCTTCCTGGGGCGGGAGTTCCTGGATGGACTGGGCCTGATCGATTTTCGCCGGATGCACCGGGAGGCTGCTGCTCTTCTGCATCGGCTGGACCTGGATGTGGACCCTCGCACACGCGTCAGCACGCTTCGCGTCGGCCAGCAACAAGTCCTGGAGATCGCCCGGGCGCTGGCCCTGAATGCCCGCGTGATCATCATGGATGAGCCGACCTCCGCGATCAGCGAGCGTGAGGTGGATGTGCTATTTGGATTGATCGGGGCCCTGAAGCGCGAGGGGGTGGCCATCGTATATATCAGCCACAAAATGGACGAGGTGTTCCGGATCGCCGACCAGATCACCGTCATGCGGGATGGCCGCACCGTCGGTTCGGCGCCTCGGGCCCAGTTGAGCCACGATGGAGTCGTGCGGATGATGGTCGGCCGAGATCTCAAGGACTTCTTCGTCCAAACCGGAACCGCCCGTGGGTCGGAGGTTCTGCGGGTGGAGAAGATCCGCCTGCCCCATCCCGACCGGTCCGGGGACTTTCTCGTGAAGGATGTCAGTTTCTCGGTGGCTCGGGGCGAGGTGCTCGGCCTCTTCGGGCTGATGGGGGCCGGCCGCAGCGAGCTGTTCGAGACGATTTTCGGCCTGCACGCCAAAACGTCTTCCGGCCGGGTGTTCCTGGATGGCCGGGAGATCCGAGTTACCTCTTGTGCCGAGGCCATCGCGGCGGGCCTGGCCCTGGTCCCGGAAGACCGCAAACGCCAGGGCCTCGTGATGAACATGTCCGTGGCGGCCAGCGTCTCCCTGGCAAGTCTCGGGCGGATCGAGCGATTCGGATTCCTCAGCAAGCGGCGGGAGCGGGCCCTGGCCAGCGACTATGTGGATCGCCTGAGCATCCGCGCGGCCTCGCTGCGCCAGTGGGTGAAGCATTTGAGCGGCGGCAACCAACAGAAGGTCGTCATCGCCAAGTGGCTGGCAACCCGGCCCAGGGTCCTATTGCTCGATGAGCCGACCCGCGGCATCGACGTCAACGCGAAGAACCAGATCTACCAACTCATTCACGAATTGACCCAAGCGGGCCTGGCTATCGTGATGATCTCGTCCGAGCTGCCGGAGATCATGGCCCTCGCGCACCGGATCATCGTCCTGTCCGAGGGCCGCCAGACCGCGGAGTTCTCACGCGCGCAGGCCACGGAAGAATCGATTTTGAAGGCGGCCCTGCCGAGAAGCCTTTCGAGCGGCAGACTGCCCCAGCCATCCGGCGATGTGGCATTTTGAGGAACTGTGCATGGTGGACCGAAAGAACTACAGAACGCTTCTGGCGAAGTCGCATTCGCTAATTGCCCTACTATTGATGGTTCTGGCCTTCAGCTTCCTGGCCGACGGGTTTTTCTCCCGGGACAACTTCTGGACCATCATGCGGCAGATTTCGGTCAACCTGTGCCTTTCGGTAGGGATGACCCTGGTGATCCTGACGGGCGGGATCGACCTGTCCGTCGGTTCGATCCTGGCTCTGAGCGGTGCGATCACGGCCGGCCTGCTCCAACGCGGCACGGAGTGGGAAGCCTTGAATCTCTACATCGGCTACGGGGCCCCGGCGGCCATCGCTGTCGGCATGTTCGTCGGCGCGTCGCTGGGGTGGTTCAACGGCGTGATGGTCACGCGCTTTCGGGTTCCCCCTTTCATCGCGACGCTGGCCATGCTGACCATTGCGCGGGGACTCACCAAGCTGTACACGGGCGGCGAGGCGATCACCGGTCTGGGGCAGGTCTTTGTCGGCATAGGGTCGGGCAGACTGCTGGGGATTCCCAACCAGTTCTGGATCGCCGCGGGCATCGTGCTGATCGCCATGGTGCTGCTGCGAAAGACCCGGTTCGGCCGATACGTGTACGCCGTGGGCGGCAATGAGGACGCCGCCAAGCTCTCCGGGCTCAACGTCGCCCGTGTGAAACGGACGGTGTACCTGATCTCCGGTACGTTGGCAGCCGTCGGCGGATTGATCGTGACCTCCCGGCTGAACTCGGCCACGCCGATTGCCGGGGAAGGGATGGAACTGGACTCCGTTGCCGCCGTCGTGATCGGCGGCACGTCCCTCTCGGGCGGCCGGGGCTCCGTGCAGGGAACGCTCCTCGGGGCGTTGATCATCGGCGTCCTCAACAGCGGACTAGTCATCATGAGTGTCGATCCCTTCTGGCAGCAGGTGATCAAAGGGTTCGTCATTCTGATAGCGGTCGTCATCGACCGGCTCAACTACAAAGAGTAATCTAAGCAGGGGAATGGCTGTGAAACCATTGGACAGGAAGATGACGTTTGGTCTGATCGTGGGTACGAGAGGCTTTTTCAACCCCCAACTGGCGCAGGAGGGAAGAAAGCAGTTATTGGCGAAGCTCGACGCGCTGGGCTACTCCTCTGTCATTCTTCCGGAGACCGCCACGGCCCACGGCGCCATTGAGACGCGCGCCGACGCCAGGAAGTGTGCCGAACTATTCCACACGCATCAAGATCGCATCGACGGGGTCATCGTGGCGCTGCCCAATTTCGGGGATGAACTGGGCGTCGTGCAGACGCTCGATCTGGCCGGACTGAAAGTCCCGGTCCTCGTCCAGGCATCTCCAGACAGACTGAATGCCGTGGATGTGTCCGGCAGGCGAGATGCCTTCTGCGGCAAGCTTTCCGTATGCAACAATCTATACCAGTATGGCATCCCGTTCACCGATACGCGCGAGCATACAAGCGAGATCGACAGCGCGTCGTTTGACGGCGATGTGACTTTCTTCGCACGGGTCTGTCGCGTGGTCCGGGGCTTGCGCCGCGCCCGGGTGGGTGCCATTGGCGCCAGGCCGGCCGCATTCCAGACCGTGCGGTTCAGTGAGAAGTTGCTGCAGGATTCGGGGATTACGGTTGTGCCTGTCGATCTGTCCGAGATCATCAGTCGGGCCCAGCGGCTCGGCGATCAGGCGGTGCAGATTCAGCAGGAACTGGCAGAGATTCGGGAGTACGGAAAGATTCCGGCCCGCGTTGCAGACTCAAGCGTGCTCAAGCAGGCCAAACTCACAGTCGCCATCGAGGGATGGATGGCGGAAAATGAGTTGGATGCCAGCGCCATCCAATGCTGGACGTCCATACAGAACAACTATGGCTGTGCCACCTGCCTGTCGATGAGTCTGATGGGCCAGAAGGGAATGCCCAGCGCCTGCGAGGTCGATGTGGCCGGCACCGTTTCCATGTACGCCCTGTTGTTGGCATCCGGGCAGGCACCGGGTTTTCTGGATTGGAACAACAACTACGGCGACGACCCGGACAAGTGCGTGTGCGCGCATTGCAGCAACTTCCCCAAGAGTTTCATGGGGGCTCCGATTGAGATATCCGAGCTGGACCTCTTGGGAGAGACGTTGGGGAAGGACAAGTGCTTTGGGGCGATCAAGGGGCACGTGGCCCCGGGTCCGATGACGTATTTTCGAATTTCGACGGACGACCGACGGGGGAAGATCAAGTCGTATCTCGGCGAAGGGGAATTCACGGATGATCCGTTCGACATGGACGGCGGCATCGCCGTGTGCAAGGTCGGACGCCTGCGGGAGTTATTGGGCCATCTGTGCCAACACGGCTTTGAACACCATGTGGCCATGGCGCGGACGCATTGTGCCGAGGTGCTGCAAGAGGCGGCCTCGAAGTACCTGGGTTGGGACTTGTACCGTCACAAATAGCAGATGGGGAGAGATGTGAGAATGCCATGACGGAACGTGAGTTAGAGATCAAGTCAATACAGTATCGCAAGACGCTGCTGCGGTGCATCAAGCGGGCGAACGCGGGGCACACCGGCGGCGATCTATCCTGCATCGACATTCTGAACGTCCTGTACAATCGCGTGCTGAATGTCTCGCCCGGGACGTTCGACGATCCGGGGCGCGACCGCTATGTCCAGAGCAAGGGACACTCCGTTGAAGCGCTCTACGTCGTTCTGGCGGACCGGGGCTTTTTTCCGGAATCGGACCTCCGGACGCTGTGCTGTCATCGCTCGCACTACGTGGGCCATCCGACCCGCAAGGTCCGGGGCATCGAGCAGAACACGGGAGCCCTCGGGCACGGGCTGGCCTTCAGCGTCGGCGCGGCCCTGGCGGGGAAGATGGATGGCGCGGCCTACAAGGTCTACACGCTTCTGGGCGACGGCGAACTGGCGGAGGGCTCGAACTGGGAGTCCATGCTGACGGCGGCCCACTATCGCCTCGACAATCTGGTCGCCATCGCCGATCGCAACACGCTGCAAATCACCGGGTGTACGGAGGACGTCTGTGCCCTGGAGCCGCTGCGCCAGAAGTTCGAGGCGTTCGGATGGGCGGTCCGGGAAGTCGATGGCCACGATGTGGCGGCGCTGGCTGATACATTCCTCGTAGCGCCGTTTGAGACGGGCAGACCGAGCATGGTGATCGCCCGCACGGTCAAGGGCAAGGGAATCAGCTTCATGGAGAACGAGGTGAAGTGGCACCATCATGTCCCCACGGACGAGCAGTACGAGCGGGCGCAGCAGGAATTGGATCACCTCCTGCGGGAGGTGCAGGCATGAGCTTCACACCAGGAGTGGAACCGGGCCAGCCGAATCTGGACGTCTTCTGCGAGACTCTGCTGACGCTGGCTCGCGCGGATAGGAACGTGCTGGCGGTTACGAGCGATTCGAGAGGCTCCGGCAAGCTGGCCCCCTTTGCCGCGGCCCTGCCGGGGCAGATCGTTGAAGTGGGAATCGCCGAGCAGAACCTTGTAGGGGTCGCGGCCGGGCTCGCTTCCGCCGGCAAGATCGTCTATGCCGTCTCGCCGGCCTCCTTTCTGACCGCGCGGGCCCTGGAACAGATCAAGAACGACCTCTGCTACTCCGACCGGCCCGTCAAGTT
>Ga0068713_1003807_pt1 | contig 12575 bp, 13 predicted proteins | sample MTBAKSrepl2MetaG_FD_62223 | JGI IMG/M metagenome (GOLD analysis project Ga0068713, IMG submission 62223) | Enrichment culture microbial communities om Arthur Kill intertidal strait, New Jersey, USA, that are MTBE-degrading - MTBE-AKS2 (Arthur... | ecosystem: Environmental > Aquatic > Marine >...
TACGGCACCACCACCGCTGATGTCATGCAGGTTATTAAAGAACAATTGGAAGAGACTGGCGTGATCAAGGTTGAACTCAAGAGTTTGAACTGGGCAGAATATGTAGATGGATTTGTTGCTGGTGAATTGCCATTCTTTATGTTAGGTTGGTTCCCGGATTTTGCTGATCCCGAAAACTGGTTATCACCATTTGCATCCTGCGTTCAATCACCTGATAATGGCGTTAACTACTGTAATGAAGAAATGGATGCCCTATTATTAGCTGCCGCATCCTCCGCTGATCCTGCAGAGCGCGAATCACTCTATCAACAGATTGGTGAATTGTACGCTGAAGATGTTCCCACCATTCCTTTGTTCTGGGAACCTGAATTTGTTTCCTATCGAGATGGTGTGGAAGGTGTTGTGGTTGGGCCACCATTTGAATTCAACTACAATGTACTTTCCTTTGGTCCCGATGCCCAACCAGCTGCTGGCAACACCGATACCATCATCATTGGTACAACTGATGAAGTGAACAGCCTGGATCCAGCGGATGCATATGCGACCCATGACTGGGAAATCATCAAAAATACCGGTATGGCACTGCTTTCATACACCCCCGGGACTTCAGAATTGGTTCCAGGTGCAGCAGCTGATTTCCCAACTGTAAGTGAAGATGGGTTAACGTTTACCTTTACACTCAAAGAGGGTTTGACATTTGCTGATGGCACACCTGTAACCGCTCAAACATATGTGGACTCCTGGGATCGCCTGAATTCACTGGAAGGTCAGGTTTCTGGTTTGATCCAGTTGTATGTTGATAGTGTAGTAGCAGTGGAGGATATGACAGTTGCTTACAATCTGAAAGCACCTTTCGGGTTCTTCCCGGCATTATCTGCCACAGCTCCATTTGTTCCAGCCAACCCGAATGAATTTGTGGATACCATTAATCAATTCCCAACGGTATTGGATGGTATTGGACCATACAAGATGGTATCTCATGAACCTGGTCAACAAATGGTACTGGAAGCCAATCCGAACTATATTGGCGAACCACCATTGATCAAAACAGTGATCATTCGCTACTTTGCTGATCCAACCACCATGTCCAACGCCATTGAAAAAGGTGAAATCGATGTTGCATGGCGAACTTTAGGTCCAGTGGAAGCCATTCGTTTACAGAGCGTTGATGGTGTCACTGTTGATAAAGTCGATGCTCCAGCATTACGTTATATGGTGTTCAATCACACTTTTCCATATGGTGAATAAGCCCTCAACGGTTTTCGAATTGGATATCGCCTGATTGATCCTTGTAAGACAAAAAATCTAAATCTGGTGATAAAAAAGAAATTAACAATCGGGGGCGAGGGAAACCTTGCCCCCTTTTATTTTGAAAATTGGAGAGTTCGATGTCGGCATCTTTACGTAGATTTATAATCACCCGATTGTTGTTAACGATCCCGATGGTGCTAATTCTTGTTACCATGATTTTTTTTATCATGAGAATTTTACCTGGTGATCCTATTCGTTCACAATTAGGTCCCAGGGTCAGTGCCGAACAGGCAGATGCTCTGAGAGAGCGCCTTGGGTTGAACCGTCCATTGTACGTGCAATATTTTGATTTTCTTTGGGATATGGTAACACTTGATTTTGGTACTGCTCTCACACAGGGAGAACGACCTATTCGAGATGAGTTGGGAGAACGTTTACCCGCAACCATCGAATTGACGATCCCTGCCATTACTTTGACAGCTCTGATTGGAATATTTTCTGGCTCATACGCCGCCAAAAACCGCAAGAAGCCAATCGATTACATCATCCGGTTGTTAAGTATTGTGGTTTATTCTATTCCAGTCTTTTTTATGGGTTTATTATTTCAAATACTTCTTTCTGTAAGAATACCAATTTTTCCTTTAGCGGGACGGATGGATACCCTGTTAATGACCAACTTTGAGACCATCACAAATTTCTATGTGATCGATGCCATCTTAACCCAAAACTGGCCGGCCCTTGGCTCAGCACTCATGCATTTAGTTTTACCATCGGTGACTCTAGGACTGGCATTGACCGGGGTTTTTGTCCGACTCACACGGGTAAATATGATTGAAATGCTTCAATCCGATTTCATTACAGCGGGAAGAGCGCGCGGTTTGCCGGAGAACAGATTGACATATAAACACGCTTTGAGGAACACGTTTATTCCCATTCTTACATTACTAGGTTTGCAGTTCGCTATTTTGCTTGCAGGAGCTGTTCTGACGGAAACAACATTTTCATTGCCCGGGGTAGGTCGATATCTTGTGGAACGAATCCAGTTACGTGACTATACTGCTGTCCAGGCTACCATTGGTGTTTTTGCGTTATTTGTCGCTTTTGTCAGCCTTTTGATGGATATCTTGTATGCGTTCATTGATCCACGCATCCGTTACTAATGAATAATTCTATGAGAGAGATTAACTATGGAACCTGAAAAGAACAGCTCAAAGACTGAAAAAGTACCGGATTGGATGCTCGATCTGGATCGTGTTGGTTTTGTCCGGCGATTGTTTATTGCTCGGAAATGGTATGGTGGCGATTGGTGGTTTGTTGCCATCAGTGGCTTATTGCTGATATTCATTATCCTGGTTGGTATTTTTCCACAATGGTTTGCCCCTTATGATCCCAGAGCGGAAGTGGGTCCATCATTACTGGAACCTGGCAAGGCTCCTTCAGAATATGTACTGGTATCGCAGGTAGAGAGGGGTGAAATAACGCTGGTAGATATAGCCGATAAAACGAATAACATCGGCTTTATTGTTGGCAGCCCGGCCAGTCAGGCTTTACGAGAAGTATTGATTGAATTGAATGATAACGCACCAGAAGGGGTACGGTATCAACCTCGACAGCGAAGATACGATACATTGGAAGAAAGTTTAGCCGCCCTGGATAATGGCGAGATTGATGGGTTTGTGGTGGACCCGGATGTCCTTGAAGATTCTCTGGATGTTTACCCAAATTTACAGGTGGCGGGGACGCTGCGTGAAGAAGGCAGTAAGGGATTTTTCATGGGCACGAACCAGATTGGTCAGGACGTATTCAGCCGTATTATTTGGGGAACCCGCATTGCGCTCATTGTGGGTATCAGTTCAGCATTGGTATCTTTTATTGTCGGTGTTCCCCTGGGATTGTTCAGTGGCTTTATTGGTGGCCCGTTAGATCGTGTCCTGACACTATTAATGGATAGTTTATATTCATTCCCAGGTTTAATCCTGGCAATCTCCATCGCAGCAGTACTGGGACCAGGTATAGGGAATATTATCGTGTCCATTGCAGTATTGTATGTGCCGACTTATTTCAGGATTGTGCGAGGTCAAACCCTGCAGGTGAAAGAGGAACTTTATGTAGAAGCAGCTCGCAGCCTGGGCACCACCTGGTTTACCATATTACGAAAATACATATTTCCGAATGTGATTCCTTCTGTGGTGATCATTTTCTCGGTGAATGTAGGAGATGCCATCCTGACGGAAGCTGGTTTGAGCTTCCTCGGATTTGGATTACCACCAGATACTCCAGACTGGGGTATCGATCTGGCGCGTGGGCAAGATTATTTACGGCGTGCATGGTGGTTAATTACTTACCCAGGGTTAATGGTGTCTATGGTCACGCTTGCTTTCAGTATGTTGGGAGAAAGCCTCTCGGAAATTCTTAATCCTCGATTGACGGAGAGGTAAACTTATGAACGAAAATGATATTTTAATGCAGATAAAAGAATTATCGGTCACTTACGAAACTCGGTTAGGACCTGTAAGCGCGGTGGATAGGATTTCTTTTGATATTTACAAAGGAGAAATCCTGGGTTTGGTGGGTGAAAGCGGTTGTGGAAAAAGCACCATGGGTAAAGCGCTGATGCGTATGATCCAACCTCCTGGGTACATCAGTAATGGTCAATTGATCTTCGAAGGGGAAGATATCATGACCTATGATGAAAAACAGATGCGCGATTTTCGTGGTCGTAAAGTCTCCATGATTTTTCAAGATCCAATGACTTCCCTCAACCCAGTACAACGGGTGGATCAGCATATCGTGGAAGCCATCCAAATGCATGAACCGAAAACAAAGGTGGAACAGGCATTGGAACGTGCAAAAATATTACTGCAAAAGCTTGGCATCATGGAAAATCGTATGACAAGTTATCCGCATCAATTGTCCGGAGGTATGCGCCAGCGTGTGATGGTGGGGTTAGGGTTGGTCTTAAACGCAAATTTAATTATTGCAGATGAAGCTACTACTTCCCTGGATGTAATTGTTGAAGCTAAATTGGCAGATCAATTAAAAGAAATCAGAGATGAATTTGGCGTATCGCTGCTGGTGATCACCCATAATATTGCCCTGGTGGCTGAATTGGCAGACAGAGTGGCGGTTATGTACGCTGGGCATATCGTTGAATTAGGCTCGGTGGAAGCAATTTTTGATAATCCGATGCATCCTTACACAATTGGTTTGCTTCATTCCGTACCGACCATCAAATTGAATGAACGCGAAGAATTATACAAAATGGGTGGAGAGCCACCAAACCTGACACATCCACCCAGTGGCTGCCGCTTCCATCCACGTTGTCCTAAAGCAATGCCAATCTGTACGACCCATGAACCAGATTTTCTAATGGCTGAACCTGATAGATTTGTGAAGTGCTGGTTGTACCAGGATCATCCGGAGAAAGAATCACAATCAACAGAGGTGTCCAAATGAGTGCAACGAAAGAGAATAAATCGAGCGAATACCTGGTTGAAGTGAAGGATATGAAGAAGTGGTTTCCAGTTCAAAAGAATTTTATAGATCAAGTTTTCGCAAGGGAACTGGAATATGTTCACGCTGTAGATGGTGTCAGTTTCAAAATTCGCAAAGGCGAAGTATTGGGGCTGGCAGGAGAGAGTGGTAGCGGAAAGACGACAATTGGTCGAGTTACCATTGGTCTTGAACCAAAGACCTCCGGTGATGTTTATTTTGATGGAATTGATCTCTCAACATTAAGTCGGGAAGAATTACGGAAATTGCGCCGCCGGATGCAGGTGATCTTCCAGGATCCACTGGCATCGTTGAACCCGAGGATGTCCCTGGGAGAATCCATTATGCAAGGGCTAAAGATTCACTACCCTGAAACTGCACCCCAACACCGCGATATAGCCATAGAAACTATGGAAAAAGTAGGGTTATCTCCAGCTCGTTTCTACTTCAACAAATACCCTCATCAAATTTCTGGTGGGCAACGCCAACGCGTGGTCATTGCCCGTGCTCTGATTACCAAACCAGATCTGGTGTTGGCAGATGAGCCAATTGCTATGGCAGATGTTAGTGTGCGTGCGCTTTTGTTGGATCTGATGGTGCAGTTGAAAGAGGAATACAACCTGACCTACCTGTTCATCACTCATGATCTGGCAACGGCTAAATATATATGTGATAATATTGCGGTTTTGTATTTAGGCAAGATTGCGGAAATTGGAAATTTACGCGATGTGTATTCAGCTCCCTTGCATCCCTATACCCAGGCGTTGATGGCGGCTGTACCGGTTCCCAACCCACATGATAGAAGAACAACTCCCATGCCAGAAGGTGAGATCCCTAACCCGATTCATCCGCCAAGTGGTTGTCGCTTCCACCCACGTTGTCCATTTGCCAAACCGGATTGTTCAAAAGTAGAACCCGAATTACGAGAGATTATGCCCAATCATTTTGTGGCATGTCACTACGCGGAAGATTTTAAGTAAAAGATGAAATGTTTTGTATTAACAGCCCGAGTGTGAACTCGGGTTTTTTTGTAAAATGTAAAGATTAGCGGTTTTGTTTGATGTGTTTATAATGCTATTCAGAAGAAAGACTGAAGACGTGTACAAAATTCGTAAAGCAATCCCAAAAGATGCCAGCTTTATCCGTCGATTGATCTGGCAGGTGGGGATCAATCCACTTGGCCTGGATTGGCGACGATTTGTGGTTGCTGTGAACGAACACGGGGTTAGAATTGGCTGTGCTCAGTTAAAAAGCCACAAGGACGGATCACTGGAGCTGGCATCTGTGGCAGTGGTGCCCCTGTACCGCCGTCAGGGGGTAGCGGAAACGGCGATTCGTGAGCTCCTTGAAGATCAGAATACCCCCATTTATCTCACCTGCCGCAGTTCACTGGTGTCTTTCTACGAGCGCTTTGGGTTTACTGAATTATTGGAATTAGAAACGATGCCAGCCTATTTTCGCAAGGTGAAGAGCGTCTTTAACTGGCTGGAGAAGAGAAAATGGGTGGAACAACTGGCTGTGATGGTGAGGAACGGAGAAAACTATCGATCCACAGCCCCTTCAGAATAGGGCGGATTGGGGCTTTCACAGATGACCCCGTAGCCTTTTGTATTGGCGTGGTAATAGTAGGGTTCATCGTCGACAGCCAGGACCACACGATAACCATCCGTAAGCACCATCAGGTAATTCATGTCCGGTTGCGGACATCCCAGGCTGGAATCGGACCAGACGACCGACTGCACGCTAATTAGTGCAATCTGATCTTTCTGGATCGATAATTTTTCCGCCAGTGCAGTCACGGCCTGATCAGCGACATCCTGGAAATTGACTGGTAAATCAGCGGGAGAAATGGGTGTCATATCAATCGGCTCTTTTCCTATGGGTTCTACGGGGGTGAGTTGATCAAATTTATCCGGTAAATCTCTGGTAGGTATCTCCAGTGAAGGGACTACAGGAAAAACTGTATCCTGCGGTGGGATTGTGGTTGCAGGAGCAGGTTCCTGGTAAGTAGTGCAAGCCGTGATAAGGTTCGTTACCAGAGAGAACAACAGTACAATTTTAGGTAAAGTTTTCGTTTTCATACTATTAAGACGTCCAAACCCCTCTATTTTGTTCCCATTTAGAGCAATTTATTCAATTAATACCCTGACATCCTATTAAAATCTGTAAACCTATTTCAGGACGTGTCACGACTCACTGAATCAACCCTCAACACTCCCCCATCTCACTCTCATGAACTTATGAGCTCATCAACTCAAGAACTATCCCCCCTCATCATCCGATACACCCGATCCATATGCCAATCTCGAAACAGCTTCTTCTTCCACCCCTCAACAAAATCCGATTTTTCAATACCATCCTGGATTCGTTTTAACAACCGCTCATCAATTGGACCATAATCATCAATGATTAATTTCGCTAATGCTACTCGGGAATAGACCATAACATTTTGATACTTAATCCAACTCACTGCATCCAGTTTGTCAACAAAAGGATGCTCTCCATATCGAATGATGGTTGTTTCATCTCGAAAACTCTTGGAGGAAGTTAAATAAACCAGCATTACTTCTCCATCTTTTCGGGGAGAAGCTTCAGCAATAATGACATGCAAATGCACTCCATTCTCATTGCGGAGCACGAAACTATCCCCAACCTCAAACATTTTCGATTAAGAGCCTGCTGATATTTGATTTTTAAAAAACTGAATATAAGCGAGCTCTTTAATGGCTTCTTCAATGTCCTCTTCCTTCACCCCTTCATGCCTTAAGATTTCCTCATAGGAAATTTCTTCTCTTGTATTTGTTTCTTTATGTTCAGGCAATCCATGAAAATAATCTTTTAATTGATTAAAATCAAAATTCTTAAATTTTTCGAAGGTGTCTTTTATAATTTTTTCTTCAAACCTGCTCAATTCAAAATAATCAGGCTCTTTAGTGAGCACAACATTATTTCCTTGTAAAACAAGGTGATTTGACCACAGGGTATCATACGGGTAAGAGCAAGAGTCGATTCCATCTTTGACAGAACTGACAATCGGCCCCCAGGGAATAGAAAACAATTCATCGAAAAATATTGGTTGTCCACTTTCCACCAAAGACTGTCTCTCTACATAATACATTAATTTATTTAACCAATACTTATCGCATGACCCCCCATTCAGTTGAATCAACCTGGCAGCAACTGCCACTGCCTTTTTTTCATTAAATTCGGAATATTTTTTCATCTCAATCTAATTTCATATATGTTTATTTATTATTATAACAAATTTTGTGTTATTTCAATAATTAGCGGTCAGGGTGTTTTTGGCGTGCGTCCGCACGCCAAAAACACCCGTTTGCCCCGATTTATTGAGATGATACCAAATTATATACAAAATAAAGATCAAAATCGAATGTTTCAATTACTGCCTTATTTTTCACTTCCCCCGTAAGGGCATAGCATTCACCCTCTTCGAATGCTTTGCCCCCTTCCGCAGGACTCCGAAGTGCAATGAGGAGCTAAAACACAACTTTCAAACCTTTTCCATGCTTTGCCCCCCCTGAATCCTAACCCCAGGCTTCTTTCAACCTCTGATAGCTGACCTGCAAATCCTCCGGCAGCACGCGGGTATTGGAGGTGACGGACATAAAGTTACTATCCCCGCGCCAGCGTGGCACAATGTGGAAATGAAAATGAGGGGCAATTCCCGCTCCAGCATCTTCGCCGATGTTGGCGCCCAGGTTGAAGGCGTTCGGGTTGTATACCTTTCGCAATACTTTTGTGGCTGTATTGATCAACTCCATCATCTCGGCGCGAGTTTCTGCAGTCAGGTCCTCGTAGGATGGCTGGTGGTCGTAAGGCAGCACCATCAGGTGTCCGCTGGTATAGGGAAAGCGGTTGAGCATCACAAAGGCATTCTGGCCACGATGCAAAATCAGATATTCCGCATCCTGTGATTGCTTTACGGCATAACAGAACACACATTGTGGTTCTTCCGCTTTATTATTGATGTAATGCATACGCCATGGAGACCAGAGATAATCCATTCATTACCTACTATTATTGATTAATTTGATTGTAGCAGAAAATCACTGCGATAATGGAATAAATTAAAAATATCCTGGAGCCGCACGAAAGTTCAACAAAATTTGTCTGACAGGCAGGCATGATTTTTGATTGACACAGAACAACATGTTCGGTATTCTTAATTCGATGGCAGAGCAAATGAGTTTATTTGGACCCAGGATATTAACCGTCAGCGGTATGACGCAGTACCTGCGCGCTTTGTTGGAAAGCGACGAAATATTACGGGATGTATGGGTGTCGGGTGAAATTTCTACACTGTCCAAACCCAGTTCCGGACATGTTTATTTCAATCTGAAGGACAGTTCTGCAACGCTGAAATGTGTGATCTGGAAGCAAAATGCCATGCGTTTGCGAACAAGTCTGGAGACAGGTATGGCTGTGGAAGTGCATGGCTATGTGAGCGTTTATGAAGCTGGCGGGCAGTATCAGCTGTATGTGGATACGCTGCGCATGGCTGGCGAAGGGTTGCTCTTCCAGGAGTTTATGCGCCTGAAAGCCCTGCTGGAAGCGGAAGGATTGTTTGATCCGGAGCGAAAACGTGATATTCCGGTGTTTCCCAAAAAGATCGGGATTGTAACCTCCCCCACTGGCGCCGCCTTGCAGGATATGCTTAATACACTGAAAGGTCGTTTTCCGCTGGTGGAAGTCATCCTTGCGCCTACTATGGTGCAGGGAGAAGATGCGCCACCGAAAATCGTACAGGCCATCCGGGACCTCAACCAGTTGTTGGATGTGGATGTGATCATCGTCGCACGCGGTGGTGGTTCCATGGAGGATCTGTGGGCCTTCAATGATGAACGTGTTGTGAGAGCCATCGCGTCTTCGAGAATCCCGGTGGTGACTGGCATTGGTCATGAGACCGACACCACCCTTTCAGATTATGCAGCTGATTTACGCGCACCTACTCCCACCGGAGCGGCTGTATTAGTGACCCCCAATAAAGCTGATTTGTTGGTTGATCTGGCGGGGTTGCAAGCTGAATTAGATGATGTTTTTGATCGGAAAACCAGACAATATCATCAGGATCTTTCATCCCTGCAATCTCAACTCAACTTTCTCTCTCCCATCAACCGTATACGCAACAATCAACAGCGATTGGATGAAGTCATCATGCGATTGGAACGCGGTTTTGATCACAGGATCAGTCTGTACCAATCGCGCCTGACGGGTCTGGATGCCCGATTGAAATCTTTAAATCCATTGCAGGTTCTGCAACGAGGGTATGCGATTGTCAGCGATGAAAACGGAAAAATTGTCAGTTCTGTCACTGGGGTGCAGGCAGGTAACCAGGTTGCAGTACGATTAATGGATGGCACCCTGGAAGCTGAAGTAAAGCAAATTCATCAGGATAATCAATAATCGGTTAAAATTATCAACCTGCCATCCGGAATAATTTTGAGTGAATGGAGTGAATAATGGAAAAATCTTCGGTTGATGAATTAAGTTATGAACAGGCATTTGCCGAATTAGAACAGATTGTTAACCGCCTGGAATTGGAGACACTCAATCTGGATGAGTCATTAACTTTATATGAACGAGGTCAGGCGTTGTCAGCCCATTGTGCAACCTTATTAGAGACAGCCGAATTACGGGTACAAAAATTACGATTGGAGAATCAGCTCCCTGAAGAAGAGCAAGATGATTAATGGGTGAAGAGTTATTACGAAATCAGGTATTGTTTGTAGGTCTGATCAGCTGGTTTTTTGGCCAGTTTCTGAAGGTGCCGATGGAATATTTACTCAACCGCCGCATCAATTGGGGATTGTGGTTCAGCAGTGGTGGAATGCCGAGTACCCATTCCTCTTTAATGGTATCTGTAACCCTATCAACAGGATTGAATTATGGCTTTGATACAGCACTTTTTGCGGTAGCGTTTGCCATCACCATGATTGTGGTATATGATGCTTCAGGGGTGCGCCGCCAGGCAGGTATCCATGCGCAAAAGATCAACCAGCTTTTTGAGGAATTATTGCGTGGCGAACCAATCGAAATCGAAAAATTGAAAGAGGTGTTGGGACATACACCTGCGCAGGTGGTCGGTGGTGTTTTGCTGGGTACAGCAATCGCCTTGACTGTCTGGTATCTCTGGTAAAAAAACTTCCTGACCAGGAATTTTTTTTGACGCAGTCTTAAGGACTGACAAAATCGTAGGTTGGATTGCCTAATCCCGAACCCAGGTTGGCTATTTCCAGGCTGGGGGTGGATAATGTGCCCAGGCGTAGCTGGTAATTGGTACCGGACTGATAAATGAACACAAACTGATCCGAAGTAATCCAGGAGAAATTCATGACAGGATTCACATCCACAGCAATCACGCCTGGTGTACCTACCTGCCCAATGAAAGTGTCACGTGGATTCCAGGAATAAAAATTGAAGTGGCTGGAATCAGGTGCCCAGTTGCCAAAACCCAGTGAACCGGTGGTGAATTCAACCGGTGAACTACCTGAGAGATCAGAAAATTTTAGCGAGAATTGGTTTTCTGCCGGGTCGCCAATTTGTTCTTTGTAGGCAAAATGATTTAGATCTGGTGCCAGAATGACATTTTCCAGAGGGGCAACCACAACAGAGGTCAGCAATGTAGCCAGAGAACCATCCGTTAGTAGATGATAAATATTGACTGGTGCCGTGGGATCCCCTAGCGGATCCTGGGGGGGAATACTCACACGCAAATAGGAGCTATCCTGCGACCAGACAGGGACAGCATGGTAAGCATATTCACTATAGGTATACACAAATGCATAGGATAAAATACCAATCCGACGATTGCTGCCATCGGTGTTCAATAAATCAATTCTGTCAGGCGTAACCAGAGCCATCTGCTTGCCGTCCGGACTGAAGTAGAAATGACCTGCCTGCCCGGGAGATAAGAATGCGCGCCGTTCCGCTGTGTCCACATCAATGTACCAGAGATCCTTGTTATCCAAAAACCCAGGAGCATCAAATTGAGGATAGGTATTGAAGACTACCGTGTGGGTGCCGGGTATGAATTCGATCATATGCGGGGCAACGGTGATAATGGAGGATGGGTCAGTCAAATCAGGATGAAGCGGCATGGCCAGAAAATCCGTGTGACTGACCAGTATTTTTTGATCACTGCCGTCAAAACGGATCGCCCATAAACTGACATCGATGCCATCGGTGGAAATACGGGTGAATACGATCCATTCACCATCCGGAGAGAGGACTGCCTGGGAAACATCACCTTTATTGACAACCAGATTCTGATTTCCACCTTCCTGCCATGTAAACAAATTATGTTCAGAGTCAACCATCGCCAGTCTCAATTCATCTGGTTTAGACTTGACAATGACCGTTGGTTCTGTGTCGGGTAATGGAGTGTTGCCAGGAGATTCCGGTTCGGTCATGGCTGTGGGGGCTTCCACCGGTGCCATGGCTGTTAAGGTGGCTGAAATCGCTGCTGCTGCGGTTTCGGAAATCTCCTCTGGTGTGGGGCCACCCGTGTTGAAGGGTAATGAGCAAGCCAAAGAGGTGAGGAGAAGTATCACGACAGCTAAAAGAATTTGGTTTTTTACGCGCATCAGGTTCTCCTGGGAAGGGGATTGTTCATACAATATGATTGTATATAAGTTTGATAGAGAATACAAATTTTTTGCTTAAGGCTGAAATGACGGGGGACGGGAGACGGGTGACCGTGGAACGATTTACGATGGATATCGGTAGGGGTAATGGTTCATCCTTACCCCGAACCAGCGGGGCAGGGACGAATCATCGGGTCAGGGACGAACCAGCGGGGCAGGGACGAATCA
>Ga0068713_1003813_pt1 | contig 12542 bp, 11 predicted proteins | sample MTBAKSrepl2MetaG_FD_62223 | JGI IMG/M metagenome (GOLD analysis project Ga0068713, IMG submission 62223) | Enrichment culture microbial communities om Arthur Kill intertidal strait, New Jersey, USA, that are MTBE-degrading - MTBE-AKS2 (Arthur... | ecosystem: Environmental > Aquatic > Marine >...
AGTTTCAATCCACGCCCCCGCGCGGGGGGCGACATGGGCGTCCAGATGCTCAGTCCTGGAATATGGCAGTTTCAATCCACGCCCCCGCGCGGGGGGCGACATCTTACTTCTCACTTTCCGTCTATTGCAATGTTGTTTCAATCCACGCCCCCGCGCGGGGGGCGACCGCCAAAAAATTCTCATCAGGATCTGTGACGCTAGTTTCAATCCACGCCCCCGCGCGGGGGGCGACGAAGTCCAGGTTGGATCGGCAGGATCATTGTCCAGGTTTCAATCCACGCCCCCGCGCGGGGGGCGACCACCGGGCTGCACCACCAACTTTCCGGGTTGGCTGTTTCAATCCACGCCCCCGCGCGGGGGGCGACTGGTATCGTTGTAATAGAGATTCAGTTTCGCGTTGTTTCAATCCACGCCCCCGCGCGGGGGGCGACAGGAGTGGAAGGCTGAGGCTGAAGCTGAGGAGGCGTTTCAATCCACGCCCCCGCGCGGGGGGCGACCCCAGATCGAGACAGTCACCCAGCAGAAGATCACGTTTCAATCCACGCCCCCGCGCGGGGGGCGACTTCAGGCCCAGGCTCCAGCGGTGGAGGGGGTACAGTTTCAATCCACGCCCCCGCGCGGGGGGCGACACCGTGACCTCGTATCTCGGCACCCCGTCGCAGGTTTCAATCCACGCCCCCGCGCGGGGGGCGACTGCAGACTGTTCAGGTTTACATCGTCAATATTTTGTTTCAATCCACGCCCCCGCGCGGGGGGCGACCTACATCCTGGAATTTACGGGTTGCATGTCTGGTGTTTCAATCCACGCCCCCGCGCGGGGGGCGACTCGGAATGGATCTCTAAAACAGGGGGATAGCTAGTTTCAATCCACGCCCCCGCGCGGGGGGCGACCTCTACATCATACCAATTTCCATCACAATGCAAGTTTCAATCCACGCCCCCGCGCGGGGGGCGACGCTTAACGACGAAGAATTGTCAAAGAGTTGAGGAGTTTCAATCCACGCCCCCGCGCGGGGGGCGACCAAGCCTCTCCTTCTGCACGCCAAAGGCAATCAAGTTTCAATCCACGCCCCCGCGCGGGGGGCGACCGGGCATCCAGGATTACTCCCAGGCCCTCCGGGAGTTTCAATCCACGCCCCCGCGCGGGGGGCGACTCTCATTCCCGCATTTCTTGCATTTCCAGTTAAAGTTTCAATCCACGCCCCCGCGCGGGGGGCGACTTCAGGCCCAGGCTCCAGCGGTGGAGGGGGTACAGTTTCAATCCACGCCCCCGCGCGGGGGGCGACTGACCATAGGAATTGGCCTGAAATGAACTAAACTGTTTCAATCCACGCCCCCGCGCGGGGGGCGACTGACCATAGGAATTGGCCTGAAATGAACTAAACTGTTTCAATCCACGCCCCCGCGCGGGGGGCGACCACGATCCGAGGCATTCACTGTGATGGTCGGAGGGTTTCAATCCACGCCCCCGCGCGGGGGGCGACGGCAGTTCCAGGATCAGATGGTCGCCATGGTGGAGTTTCAATCCACGCCCCCGCGCGGGGGGCGACCGACCGTGACGGACGGCATGGCCGCCCTGGACGAGTTTCAATCCACGCCCCCGCGCGGGGGGCGACCCGAGGCGATGAGCTCGTCAACCGTCCCGCCCATGTTTCAATCCACGCCCCCGCGCGGGGGGCGACGCACTTCATTGATCGTCCGGCCCGCCTCCACCATGTTTCAATCCACGCCCCCGCGCGGGGGGCGACGCGCCACGTCGCCGGCCGCCGCTGCACAGGCAAGGTTTCAATCCACGCCCCCGCGCGGGGGGCGACGCCCTGCTCCCGGGGAAGGCCGTTGACTCATGGTCCGTTTCAATCCACGCCCCCGCGCGGGGGGCGACCGGCGCCATCCTGAAGAGGGACTGAGGCGTGGCAGTTTCAATCCACGCCCCCGCGCGGGGGGCGACATTATCATCTGGCAGCCGGTGACACTGATGTTATGGTTTCAATCCACGCCCCCGCGCGGGGGGCGACTGTCATTCTCCAAACAACGAATTAGAAAGGGGGAAAATAGATTTTTGCGCGAACCTTCCTCTTTTTGCCATGGAATTTGAGCAGGTTTCATTGGCCGAAATAAATTTAGTTTAATAATCAGTATGTTAATAGCATCGCGAATGATCTTGGAAAATTTTGTTTGTTCCAGGTTCGCGGAAGGCTCAAATTATCAGCGGGCCCTCTTGATCGAAAGTTGCTTTGGCTCCTACATGTTCGACCCGCTGGCGCCAGTTTGAGCCCAGAAAATAGAATCGCAGGCTATCTTCTTCCGTGTTGATCTCATCGATCAGCCGGTGTCTGAGCAACGCCCATTGGGCCGGGTCAACGATGCATTCGAAAACCGAGAACTGGACGCGTTGACCGAAGTTCTTGCAGGCCTTGGCAACTCGTCGCAGTCGTCGCTGCCCTCCTTGACTGCTGGTAGCAACATCGTAACTGACAAGCACGAACATTTTATTTTCCTATTTCCATAAGAATGGAGGATAGCCGTCCAGATCGCCTCGCAGGTATCTTGCCAGAAGCAGTGCTTGGCAAAAAAACAGCTGACCTACTTCAATTTTTTCATCCAGAAAAGGATGCATGATGTCATCTTGTTTCCGTTTTTGATAGGCGACCAGAACGTTTTTTCTCGTCTCATCGTCCAGCAGCACCGCCCCTGATTCGGTGATGCGGAATCCCTTTGCCTTGATCTGGCCGAGGTTGATGAGGGAAAGCACCAGGCGGTCGGCGAGAAAAGGCCTGAATTCCTCCATGAGATCGAGGGCCAGGCCTGGCCGCCCAGGCCGATCCCGGTGGAGAAAGCCTACGGCGGGGTCGAGACCCACCGATTCCAGGGCGGATTGCGCATCGTGCAGGACAAGAGTGTAGAAAAAAGACAGGAGGCAATTCACCCTGTCGAGTGGAGGCCGCCTGCTGCGTTCATGGAAGAAGAAATCGGCCTTTTGGGCGGTGATGAGTTGATTGAACACGCTGAAATAGATTTTCGCCCCCTCTCCCTCGAATCCCCGGACACAATCCAGGGTTATATCCTGCTGGAGCTGCATGAGGATTGAGCTTAACCGGTCGCCGGCTGCCCTCAGATCCTCTTCATCCACCTTGCCGGCGTGATCTCGCAAGGCGCGAAGAATGATCATCCTGCAATTATGGATCTTGCCCGCGACAAAGGCCTTTGCCATCCGGGCGGAGAAGCAGGCACCGTCCGCCTTCCGGTATTGCTGGCGCCGCAGCAGGACGTTGCCGGATACCGGGCCTTGGACCCTGGCAAGGAATCGACCGTGCTCGGTGAGAAAACTCACCGTCACATCACGTTCTGCGCAAAATCCCATGAGAAAGGGGCTGCAGGTGATGTTTCCGAAGCAGACGATGCCGTCCAGTGTATGGACCGGCAACCGCAGGCGGCCTTCCCTTTCAACCTTTACCAGAACACACTCCCCATCCTTGGCGAGATACGCTCCCTGAGTGGTGACGAAAAGGGTGTTGAGATATTTTTTCATTGTCCTGTGAGGGCTCGGAGCAGGTAATCTTTGGCAGAGCGACCAGAGGCCATGATTTTCGGCATACAGAATTCACACAGTGAGCAATGTTTGCACCTGTCCCCGTACACCGCCTTGGGGGTGACGCCGCTCGCGACGAGCTCGTGCAGTCTGGCTGAGGTATCTTCGACCTCCTTTCTCAGATCCATGTCGAACTCGACATCCTGCCGCCTCCTCGTTTTGCCGTGAAAGAGCGCACCGCATGGGATCACACAGTCGAGCATCTCTTCGAGACACATGGCTTGCGCGCAGAGTTGGATTTGAAAACTGCGTTGCTTCTTGACACGACCTGGCTTGTATTCGACGGGATAGACTATCCATCGGCCAGAATGTCCGGGGACGCTGCCGCCCATGGCATTATTGTCCCCAGATCGATGTAACTCGACGACATCCGCCTTGCCACACAGACCAAGACGCAAGGAGCGAAGCCGTAAGCCGCGCACGATGATCAGATCGCCGCGGTTCTCTGGAGTGTCGTCACCATGGACACGCTCATGCATAACTGACCCTTCTGCCGTATGGATATTGTCCTTCCATACCATTTCGATCAGATGTAAAGCCGCCCGCCGTTCGCAAAACTCTATGTCAGGAAGACGAGAAAGGGGGAGCATATCGGATTCTTTGAACACCCTCTGACCGCTCGCGCCCTCCTCTATGTGTGCGTTACGTAATTTCTCCTCTAAAACCGTGGAATCTCCCAAATGATCTTGTTAGCCATGACCAACTCATTCCCTTGCCCGGCTCGGTTTTTTTCGCGCACGGTACCATTGGGCACTTCGCCGCAATAGTCTGCTATGGATTGCGGGAATTCTTTCTCAGTTTTCCCGTCCTCATTCACATCAGCGCGGTGAACCTTTACCATCTCGAACAACTTATGGGCATGCTCGTTGCCAAGAGCCGTTGCATGTTGAAAATCGACAAGCCCAACAACCCGCATGCCCCCCGGTCGAGCTGCTGCCCTGTCATCGCTGAACATGTGTTGAAGTGCAAAAAGGAAATTGTCGAGGTCGTAATAGGTAAAGCCGGTTTTCGCTGCAAAGGCAGGAGAAAGATAGATATGGCTCCGATAAATTCCGTAATCCACTACATGCTTGCGCCCCATGGTGCGATGGCCGCCTGACTCAATATCTCCTCCGCTTTCGTCTTGTTGCTTCGCGTCTTTTTGGCTCGCCGACGCACAACGTGTGATGGAGAAATCGAGTTGGAGAACTCGGTCCAAACTCTCAGCGAAGCCAAATTGGATAGGGCCCCGAATCTGCCCGTAAAAACTTCCCTTGAGTGGTCCATCGGTGGAGGTTACTCCACCAAACGCCCGAACATCGAAAAAGGTTTGGCAGATGGCATCACGGTAAGCTCGAATAATATATTCACTCTTTCCGGCCTTTCCTCTGGCGGGTTGTTCCCACTTGCCTTTTGTGGTATCGGAATAACCAGAAAATATTCTTTTTGCTGTTTCAGCCAAATCTGTATCTTCCATCAAATCTTGGAGGATTGCGTTCTCGTGGATAAATATTCGATAGCCTATTTGTGGATTATTTAACAGCGTGCCATTTGGATTATATAGAGAATAGAAATTTCGAATTTTTCGTTTCAGACATACATCGGTCATCAATCCCTTCAGAGTGTCCGGTTGTAGGCGTGGCATGTTTCCTGTATCCGGATCACCATTCGGATTCGCTTTCGATACTTCAATCAATAATACCATTTCGTGTCGTTCAACGACGATGTCTGTGTCATTTTTCCCTTCCGGAAGTGTTATTATTCCATGGTGAAGTGTAACACGTTTTCCACTATTCTGTGTATTCTCAGTCATGTGCATGTCTCCTTACTTATTAGTCATTTAGATTAGTTGCTTTTATACTTTCGGTATCGGCTTTTCACTGGTTGCCTCAGTTTTACTCTTTAATGGTGGCCAGTTGCGGCAACGCTCATAATAAAAGCCAATAGCAAAGCGTCCCTGCTGCTCAAGTGACAGTGTGCGAGGAAAAGTCCCTCCAGCCGCATCCTGCAATTGAGCGACCAGCTGTTTCAGCCCCTCGACGGATTCTCCCGTTTCGGTCTCATATCCGTGCTCAAGACATTTGGCCCACCCGCCGCCGACCTTATTCAAGTGATAACGGGCCAGCTTGCAGAGCTGGGGAAAAATAAGAGCCGGTGTGGTGGAAGCGGCGGCATAGGCCCGATTGGCAGGAGACGAGTGAGTTCCGCCACTTTTCTTGTGAGCATCCTCGTGAATTTTATCGAGTAGTGCGAGCAGACGCCCACACAGGTAGGCGCTGTCAGTTTGACTTGTGTGGTTTTCCATGGTGGCATTTCCTCCTTTATCTTTAAGTTCGAAATGAAGCTTGATCAGCGCTGTTCGAGCACGCAGCCGTTCCTCGAATTCGCTTCTTGTTTTCTTGTCGCAGCCCTTTGCTAATTCGAGGGGTTGCCGTTGAAGGGCCGCTGAAAACAAGCGAGATGGTAACCGTCTGCCGAAGAGAGCCGACTCAAATAATTCTGTGTATGTACACGGCATGGGGTTACTGTTTTTACCCTTTTGGACGGTACAAGCTGCCAATTGCGAAATGGCAGATGGCACCTTCTCCCCCCATTGATTAGGCAGTAAAGTCAATTCTAGCCATCTTCTAAAGTGGTTAACTGCTTCTGGAAGAGTCTGGGTATGCCAGCTCCGAACAGTTATGCGCGACTTCGGTGAAGACAAGACAGCAGCATAAAACTTCGACGTATCAGGAAACTGAGCATAGGCCCCCCAGACATCCTCTAAAAATTCTCGTACTTGAAGTGGGTCTGGTTCTGATAGTAATTCACCAAAATTTAATGACGGAGGTAGCGAGCTAGGAGTGGTTTCATCCACGGCCCAGAAAACAAAAACAACATCACCCATGCGTTTGTGTGAAGTCTCGTCATTCAATAGCCAGTTGAGGGCAGCGCTCACTTTTTCCGCGGTTTCGAGTCCTAATGGCGTTGTAATTTCTCCAAGGCCAAAGGACTGCATGGGCGCCTTATCAAAAGAGGCAATTGGGCAATATCCACCACAATTGGGGACTCCTTGAATATGCGGGAATCGCACGGATAGCGCCCAATTGTCGCAACAACCTGGGCTAAATGGATCTTTACCCTGTGGAAGACATTTCCGGATACTGTCACGCTGTTTTTTAATTTCGTTGCGCCACCAGTCTGTCGCCGCGGGATGGTTTAGCAATAATTGACCATTGACGCGGAAAGAAAATCTGTGGTCTTTCGTAAGTTGAGCAATATTCTGTGAAGAAAAAGCATAGAACGGTATTCCTTCTTTCCTTGCGAAGAATGATTTTAATGCGCCCCATTCAGATGAAAGAGTTTGAAGGGAGCCAAGAAATTTTAGAAAGCGCTCATGCAGAGACACGAAGGCCATATGATTGTTTTTAGGGAGCCCCTTTTCAAGTTTTTTCGTTTTCCCATAAAGAACGTTACCTTTTTTGTCTTTTGTGATATTTGGTTCTTCACCAAAGATCTGTAAAGACTTCCCCGACAACAATTCTGGGGGAATATTGCCGCCGCCAGCGGCGGCGACAACCTCTGGTTGTTTCTGGCTTTTCGTCCCCCTCTTTCCCGACTTGACCGGGCTTCCTCCTGTTTTGCCTTCTTCTTCCTTCTTCGCTCTCAATTTGAGAAAAAATGCTACTGGACAATGGTATTTTTTACCTAAAAATTCTTTTAAATTTCCTTTTCCGTCTGTATTTCGGGAAACAGCTGGCGAAATAGCAATCGCTTTTCCTTGTTGATCAAGATCGATAATCCAATGAATCCGTCGCGTTTGGAAAGGATCGTCGATTCTTGTTTCATTTTCAATATGTTTATAAATCTGAAGCAGTTCCGTGATCATGCTTCTATGACCTCCTTTCTTTCGTTTTTTTTGATAATTTTGGAAACGACGATCCATCCTTTTTCGGCAAGGGCTAGCAGCGATTTTTCTGGTTTGGGGGAGATTGTGCGTCCTTTGTCATCTCGCCATGATATGGGGCGGGCGTCCCCGTGAGAGGACCAGTGGTTCCAAACATCCCCGAAATCAAAGTCGCGGAACATAGTCCCGTACGATTTATTAATGTCGGCGTTTGGTTCGGCATCCAGCGCCAATTCAAAATTACAGGGGAATTCCCGGCATCCGAAATACGGCCTATGGTAGCACTGTCCTTTGCTGGCGCGTCGTTCGAATATACTGAAATACTTGGAAATATTGGGGCTGTTTGTTGTTTCTATGGCCGCCTCGATGAGATATTCAAGGCGCTTCTCGCCGTTTTCCATTTCATCGCCCTGAAGAATTAGGCTGTGCCGCTGCGTTCGAACTTTTTCCATGTCACAGATATCGAAACCCGTGTAGTTGTGCGATGTATAACCCAGCTCATTCCGCAGAATCGGCATCATATTGCCCTCATGCACAATGCCGATTCGCAGGATATGCCAGCGAAACCCTTCTTTGTCTCCGCGTTGGGAAGCTTCCGGCTTCTCCATAGGCTTCATGAGGATCGCCTCAAGGGTGCCACGGGCGGCCGAAGGCGTAATGACAGGATAGGTGACGCGCTCGACGTGGAACTCTGGACGGGTAAAGCATGCGTATGGCCCCCAGACCCGTAAACGTATCGGTTCACTAATCATAGAATCATCCTCTCTGCTGGTATTGGGCCGTCGAAGTCAATGCCAATTCCAGCAAGGCCGCCTCGATAAACACCTTCCCAAACAAACAGGTCATCTTCCTTGTCAAAGGCTGGCCGTATTTTCCAGCGAATTGCCTCTCTTTGATCTGTGCTAGAGTTTTTCGACAAGTTCAAGATATATGGTTGTATTTTTCTCCATTCATCGCGTGTTAAATAGCCTCGTTTTTCCCTTTGTGGATGAAAACGAGAACAAGCTTTTTCATAGATCATTTTTGCTTCCGTACACTTTATCTTCCCGTCTATCAACTCGTACAAGATTAATACGGAAAATGTTTTGTCCTCGATAAACTCAAACAGCTCGTCAACCTCCCTGAACTGCAAACGACTTCGCGCTTTTTGAATGCCGCACTGGTCCGGGACGGACAGTTGGTAAAGCAATCGGAAATAAACACCGAAGGAATCGGGATCTTGCGGAACAGCCAAACCCATTTTGCGAAGCAGTTCGGTCTGGGTGATGGCCGCACCGTAAAGCCCCATCGGTTTTAAACCGTCCTTGGGGTGAAACACCTGTACCACGGCATCGGCCGGGTTCTTGATCAAACCATTCCGGTTGCATCTTCCGGCAACCTGGACGATAGAGTCCTATGGGCCAAAGGCACGCCATACCGCTGGAAAATCCACGTCAACACCTGCCTCAATGCACTGCGTGGAAACCAGAATGCAACGTTCCCGTCCATTGTTGTTAAAGTTTTTCGGATCAAGCCGGCGCTTCACCTCAGCCAGAACTTCAAGCCTATGGGCAGGTATCATCCATGTGGAAAGGTGAAACAATCCGTCCGCATCACTGCCGAGTCGCTCGCGGAATGCATGATGAAGATCACGAGCAGCCTTACGGGTATTGACGACAATCAGGGCTTGCTGGGCATTTCCCTCCAAGATCGATTCAGCGAGTTCTCCCCATGAAATGCTCTCATCCTCTTTCGGCCATCGATATGCCACCCTCTTAAGCAATTCAAAGTGTTCCCGAGCTTTTCCCAGTGGCACTATCGGCCGGACGTTCTCAAGACCGGTCGGCAGATCTTCGCTCTTATGAAGAGCGGGTTGAGTGGCTGTACAAAAAAGCATCGAACACCCGTAAGGTCTTCTGGGATTCGCAAGCTCAGATAGAACATGCAGAATCGGCTGGAGCATCAGTGGAGGCAGTGTCTGGATTTCGTCAAAGATGATGATCGATTGAGCGACGTTATGAAGTTTGCGCGCTTTGGCCGGACGGCGTGAGAATAGAGATTCAAAAAATTGGACGCTGGTGGTCACGACGATGGGAGCATCCCAATTCTCGGCCGCCAAACGTCGACGGTGGGAAATACTGTCGTAAGAGGGTTCAACCTCCAACTTATTCTTCTGCTGTCCTACAGATTCCGTATCATCTTCCACTTGGGAGTGGTGCTCCAGGACAACGCGACCTTTCTGTGTTTCGTCATGCTCGAAAAGATCCCGGAGTTCCCTAGCCGTCTGCTGGATGATGCTGAGGTAGGGAATTACGACGATCACACGACGAAACCGTTTATTTTCCGGGGCAGACTTGTTGTGATGAACGGCGTGACGAAGGGCGAACAACATGGATGCCAGCGTTTTGCCGCCGCCGGTCGGAACTGTTAGGGAGAAGAGGCCGCGATCATTATCGGCGGAATCCCTGCAGAAATGTCCCACTTCCTGACGGACGGCTATGACCGCCTCGGAGGCCCTTCCTTCAGATTTTGCTTTTTCGGTGCGTTCCTTCAGTTCATTTTCCAGGTGCAGAAGCAAGGTTTCTGGGGTAAACGATTCCCAGCGTCTGGCCTCCTTTTTCTTTTCTCCTTCGTCAGCATGTTCCTCCGTGTCCAGGCGGTCCGCATCAATAAGAGCACTGAACAGAAAGCGGGTAAAAAGCTCGGTGGCCAACCATCCATCTCCTCTATTTCCCGGGAAAAAATCAAGGGTCTGCAGCCACTCTGGTAGCATTTCTTGTAATAGTGGTACCGCAAGATTAGGGTGCCCTTCCCGAATTTTCGCCAAGCAGGCCTGTGCCTTTTCCTTGTACTTTTCTGCTTTTTGAGCGACATCTCCACGATTGTGAAGTCCTGCGTGATGGCCGTTCACGGCAAGTGCTACTGGCCACTGGACTGGGTCACATACACGCAGCGCATATGCAGCGCCATGATGGGCATGGGGTTGTTTTACGCCGACCTGGTCGGAGGAACGAATACGTTTTTGAAATTCCAATTCCGCCTTACCGAGGTCGTGGAGAAACCCTGCAATCCTCCCATATATCATGGCGTCAAATGCCGCCGCAAATTCGCCGGCCTTTCGACTCACGCCTTCCAGATGCGAGATTAGGGATTGATTTGCGTGTGCTTGCAATGGTTCCATGCTTCATTCTCCTTGCGTTGGGCATGCACCGCTGAGATGAAAAATGCAATTAAGCAGATCTCTTCTTTATTTGACTCCTCAAGCCGCTGCTTTGCCATGATCCTATGAATGGATGGAGGCTGGACCAGAACCTGGTCGGTCGTGCTTTTCCTGCCGACGCCTTCATTCCGATTCCGCTTATCAAAGCCGCCCAAGAATGATCAGCCACTGCCGAGCCAAAAACCGCAGCTTTTTTTACTTTTTACGGATCATTACTGCAAATCGCTACAGGTCTCTCGAATGTCTCATTGCTGTTTGTCCAACACCGCTCTTCCCATTTAGTGTCCACCATCTTAAAAATGTTTTTCTCTCCCCACTTCGGCGCTCCCGCCAGCCCTTACGATCGCCCCCACACCCCAGCTGCAACCTTGCATGCGGCCTCTTTTCTTGTCGCTGGAGAGCATGGACCTGGACGGCGGACGCAGTCTCACATCTGCAGCACCCTGTGAAGGCTTCCAGTTCGGGGAATTGCAGCATCGGGGTTGTACCGAACCCTGTGATCAGGTACGTTTCGACAACCTGAACCACGTCACAGCCGTTAGCCATCGGATCATGCGACATACACCACCTCCGTGGAATTGAGGATGGCGTCCCGCCGTATCGGATCGGCGCTGCGCTGCAAGTGCTTTCCCTCCACCAGGTTCACCCTCCGGCCGAGGAGCAACGAAAATTCCTCGTCGGCTCGGGCAAGGTCCATGAGCGACCACTTCTCGTCCGCATCGAACTCGGCCAAAAGGTCAACGTCGCTATCAGAATGGAGCTTTCCGGTTCGGGCGGAGCCGAAGAGTTCAAGGCGGCGGATCTTCCACTTCCGGCATATCCGCCGCACGGTCTCGTCCGGCACTTCCAATCCGCGGATCATTATTTCCCGTCGCCTCCTTTATCTTGCCTGCCGCCTCTATGGCGTGTACCACCAAGCCATTCGGGATGTGGCTATCAAGGCGGGTACCCCGCCTCGCGGGTATCCATGGCCTGGGTTGTGGACCGGCCCAGGCGTCATCTCCCGAAAAGGAGTATACGGTTATTCTAGGTTCCAGGGCGCGTATGCCGAGGGGCCGCCACGCCGACCATGCATGGGCGGGCCGGGTTGCGGCCGGCTCTGAGGCACCCTATCTGCCCCAAAGAAGGGGCCATCCCAACCGCGGCGGCCCTCGCTGAGACGCCCTTTCCGCCTGCGCCGGCATGCCCCCGCACCGTCTCAAAAAACAACGGACAATTCTTTAGTTACCACACCACACTGCCCATCCAGCGTCCACCATCTGAAAAAATGTTTCCTTTCACCGTTCCCGGTAAATCCATGCGGCCCTCTCGATTTCCTCCTTTACGTCCAGCCTGAGGGCCTCGGGTTCCAGCACCTCGCACTCCGCCCCGAACTGGAGGATCTTGAGCTTCACCTCGCGGAAGTCGGCGACGGGGATGGTGAGGAGGAGGCTGCCGCCCGGCCCGTCCTCCATGACTTGCCCGGAGTGCCAGAACTGCTCCCGGACCCACCGGGCAAGGCGGGGGCTGAAGCGGAGCTTCACCGAGGTCTTTTCCTGCCCCTGGAAGATCCCGAAGGCGCCCTCCAGTTCAATAGCCCATTCCTCACGGGGTCTGGGGGTGAACACAGTGCCTTCCGCGGTCAGGTTCGTCATCCGGGCAAGGAGGAACTTCCGCCAGGCCTCGCGCTCCCGGCACCATGCAAGCAGCACCCAGTTTCCCATGTAGTGCTGCAGGTGGTGGGGTTCAACCCGTCTCGACGTGGTCGTGCCGGAGAACGGCGAGGAGTAGGTGAACGCGAGTAGGCGGTTTTCGAGGAGCCCGCGGGCCGCGATCCTGAAGGTGTCGGCCTGGGTGGGGGAGTAGCCCAGCCACGCCGCGGAGAAGGCCTCTTCGAGCCTCTTTTCGGT
>Ga0068713_1003827_pt1 | contig 12509 bp, 9 predicted proteins | sample MTBAKSrepl2MetaG_FD_62223 | JGI IMG/M metagenome (GOLD analysis project Ga0068713, IMG submission 62223) | Enrichment culture microbial communities om Arthur Kill intertidal strait, New Jersey, USA, that are MTBE-degrading - MTBE-AKS2 (Arthur... | ecosystem: Environmental > Aquatic > Marine >...
TAAAAGTTGAACCTCGTCTTGATGAGCCGAAGGGTTGGTATTCCGCACTGCTTTCTTTTCTTGCGGTTGTGATTGCTTTGTTGGTTGGCGCGGCGTTGATCGGTTTCGCGGGTGGAGATCCGTGGGCTTCTTACAAACATATTGCCAAATCATCATTTGGTAGCGTTGGAGTTTTCTCCGATACAATGGTCAAGGCCATTCCACTGATGCTGACTGGATTGGCCTGTACGATCGCGTTCCGGATGAAATTATGGAACATTGGCGCGGAAGGGCAATTCTTCATCGGTGCCTGGGGCGCCAGCATGGTTGTCCTGCTTCCTGTGCTGCCTGAAGACGCGCCTCGTTGGATATTTATTCTGACTATGCTGGCGTTTGGGATTTTCTTTGGCGCGCTGTTTGGTTTCATTCCCGGATACCTGAAGGCAAAATATAATGTCAATGAGATCATATCCACGTTGATGTTAAACTATATCGCCGTGGAGTGGAACAACTATTTCATTTACGCCAAGTGGTCAGAAGGTGGTTTTCAGATGTCGCGCATGTTCCAGCGCAACGCCTGGCTTCCCCGTCTGGCGGATTATGCAAAGGAATATCCTGCGTTTCGTGGACTGACCATTCATTTTGGATTGGTTTTTGCGTTGATAGCTGCGGTAGTGATTTATCTGATTCTCTATAAAAGCCAATGGGGATATGAAATCCGGTTGATAGGAGATAACCCGCATGCCGCGGAGTATGCAGGAATTTCCATTCGCCGAAATATTGTGCTGGTGATGATGCTTTCCGGCGCTCTGGCTGGCCTGGCGGGTATGTCGGAAATTTCTGGCGTGGTTCACCGATTGCAAGGATCAATTTCCCCGGGTTACGGTTTTACTGGAATCATTATTGCGTGGCTGGCAAAACTGAATCCGTTCGCGGTGGTGGTTGTCTCGATTTTGTTTGGCGCGCTGATCCTGGCCGGGCGTGAGATCCAACCGACCGGTATCCCCACCATGATCCAGGGTGTGATTATGGTGTGTCTGATTGCCAGTGATTTCCTGCTGCGCTACCGGATTTACTTTGCCCGCAGGGTGGAGGAGTAGACATGGATATCTTAATTGTTCTTCAAGCGGGCGTAGCTACCGGAACGATTTTATTATTCGCGACCATTGGCGAAATTTTCACGGAACGATCCGGGGTTTTGAACCTTGGATTGGAAGGAATGATGTTGTTAGGAGCCATGACCGGTTACACTGTATCTGCTTCCACAGGCAACCCGTGGTTGGGCGCTCTGGCGGGAATGATTGCCGCCGGATTGGTCAGTCAGGTGCACGCGTTCATTTCCATTGCGCTGCAGGCTGACCAGGTGGTGAGCGGTCTTTCCTTAAACTTTTTAGCCACGGGCATCAGTCTGGTGCTTGGAGAGGGGCTGAACAGTCTGAATAATGTTCCCCAAATGCCCTCTTTCAGTATTCCGGTACTGGCTCAGATCCCGGTGCTTGGGAGAATATTTTTCTCCAACCACAGCATTCTGGTGTACATCGGATATCTGCTGATCCCGCTATGTTGGTATTACATCAATCGAACCCGCCCGGGCATGCACCTGCGCGCTGTAGGTGAGTATCCGGCGGCGGCGGATGTGCAAGGGATCAATGTTTACCGGCTGCGCTATTTCTATGTTTTTGTGGGAGGCTTGCTGGCAGGTCTGGCCGGCGCGACCATCAGCCTGGCAGTATCACCGGGTTGGTTCGCTGAAAAAACCACTTCAGGACAGGGCTGGATCGCTGTAGGTCTGGTGATCTTTGCGCAGTGGAATCCGATCCGGGCAGCGATTGGGTCCTATACCTTTGGCGCGCTGCGGCGGTTGGTACTCGATATTCAAGGCCCGACCATGATCCTGGGATTGGCCAATCCTTTCTATTACAATCCCTATTACGGATTCTTCCTCAAAATGCTGCCCTATGCGTTTACGGTAATTTTCCTGGTTATTGGTTCTCGTGAATCCATTCGAAAACGAATTGGGACACCAGCAGCATTGGGGTTGCCATATATACGCGGTCAGCGTGGATTGTAAATATTATCAAAACAGATTAGCAGGTGAGGGTTATGGAAAAAAACTATATTGGTTATCGATGTTCTTTATGCGGCACAGAATATGGGCCGAGTGATGCGGCTTATGTCTGTCCAAAAGATGGTGGTAATCTGGATGTGATTTTGGATTATAAGGCCATTGAGGCTAAATACAGGATCGAGGATATCACCAGCCGAACGGATGGTTCTTTGTGGCGGTATTTACCGCTGCTTCCGGTTGAGGATCCCGGCCATGAAGGTACACCGCTGCGGGTTGCGGGTTGGACGCCGGTCTTTAACCCAAAACTGCTGGCTGCCGAATTGGGTTTGAAGAATTTATGGGTAAAAGACGAAGGGCGCAACCCGACTGCCTCATTCAAGGATCGGGCTAGTGCTATCCTGGTGGCGCGCGCGCAGGAAATTGGTGCTGAGGTGATTGTGACTGCCTCAACAGGCAATGCCGGGGCAGCGCTGGCGGGAATGGCTGCCGCGGTGGGTCACAAAGCAGTGATTTTTGCTCCTAAGACTGCTCCACCGGCAAAAGTCGCCCAGCTCCTGATTTATGGCTCTCAGGTTATTTTAGTGGATGGCAATTATGACTCAGCCTTCGACCTGACCATTCAGGCTTCCAATGAATTTGGCTGGTATTGCCGGAACACCGGGTACAATCCCTTTACTGCAGAGGGCAAGAAAACAGCCGCTTTGGAGATCTGGGAGCAGGTTTTGCTGCACATGAATGGCATTGCAAAACCTTTGTGTGTGTTTGTGTCGGTCGGTGACGGCAACATCATTTCCGGTATTCATAAGGGCTTTAAAGATTTGAAGCAGCTTGGCTGGTTGGAACAAATGCCACGCATCTTTGGTATCCAATCCGAAGGCTCAGCCGCGGTAGCAAACGCGTACTTTGCCGGAACTGAAGAGATCATCCCGGTAGCCGCGGATACCCTCGCGGACAGTATCTCGGTCGATCTGCCGCGTGACGGTGTCCGCGCGGTGCGCGCCGCGACCCAGACGGATGGCGCTTATATCACTGTGAAAGACGATAAGATCATTGAGGCGATATCTGGTCTCGGAAAAGTTGGTATTTTCGCGGAACCAGCCGGGGCAACAGCTTATGCTGGCCTTAAAAAAGCCATTGAAACCGGGCAAATTGTTGCGGATGACCCGGTTCTGGTATTGAATACGGGTAATGGTCTGAAAGATATTAAAGCTGCCATGCGGGCTGCTGGTGAAGCTCCTGTTATTGAGCCCAGCATGCAGGCACTTAAGAAACATCTGAAAATGTAACTCAAATAGTTTTTGCCAGTCCAGGATTAACTGAAGAAGGCAACGAGAAATGAAGCCGATCTATTCGATAGTTGTTCCGATCTATAATGAAACTTGCTGTCTGGACGCGCTGTATAGCCGCCTGAGCGAAGTGATGGACTCCACTGGTGAGCCCTGGGAACTTGTTTTAGTAGATGATGGTTCCAAAGATGGTTCCACGGAAATGATCCGGCAACTTGCTCAGAAAGATGCCAGAGTTCGTCCTGTTATCTTCGCACGGAACTTTGGACATCAAATAGCCGTAACTGCAGGTATGGATTACAGCCGGGGAGACGCGGTGACGATCATTGACGCGGATTTGCAGGACCCTCCGGAAGTCATCCTGGATTTAATAGCGAAGTGGAAAGAAGGATATGAAGTGGTTTACGCAGTTCGCGCTGAACGGGAGGGCGAGACCTGGTTCAAAATGTTTACCGCTTCATTGTTCTACCGGATCATTTTTAAGATCACGGATGTGGATATTCCAATGGATACCGGAGATTTCCGGTTGTTGGACCGTAAGGTTGTGGATGTGCTGGGATCCATGAAAGAACGCCACCGGTTTTTACGCGGAATGGGCGCTTGGGTGGGTTTCCGCCAAATTGGAGTTCCTTACCGGCGTGCCGCCCGGTTCGCAGGTGAGACCCATTATCCCTTCCGCAAAATGTTCAAACTGGCGTTGAACGCCATCACCGGGTTTTCCTATTTTCCACTTCAACTCGCTACATATTTGGGATTTATCTCTGCCGGACTCAGCATCATTACAATTCCGATTGTAGTTATCATGCGGCTGGCAGGGGATCAGGCGTTTTTTGGTCAGGCGTCTACCCTGATCGCGGTGTTATTCCTGGGCGGAGTGCAGCTCATCTCGCTGGGAATATTGGGTGAGTACATTGGTCGAATTTACGATGAGGTGAAGGGCCGGCCTTTGTATATCGTCAGTGAAGCCCCTTCGGATGAAAATACTTAATTCTATATACAGGAGAAACAAAGGAATGGCTAAGATCGATTTAACAGTTTATGAAGACAGGCTAAAGGGTGCAGTTCGTCGAGCTCAAGAACGAAACATTATCATTCCTACCTTTGCTCAGCAGAAAAACCCTGAATTGATCCCGGCAGGAATCAAGGAAGATTTATCCAAGATTGGGCTGTGGGATATTACCCCACGCAATCTCTTCAGGATCACCTGGAAGAACGAGCCTGTCGCTCAGGGTGGCGGTTATGGTGGCGTGAATTATATGGAACTGCCCAGCAGTTTGACTGGTGTTCCCGCCCGGATTATTGTTCTGGTTGGGAAATGGTTCCCCACTGGTGCTCATAAAGTTGGTGCGGCGTTTGGTTGTCTGGTACCCCGCCTGGTGACCGGTCAATTTGACCCCGAAACTCAGAAAGCGGTCTGGCCCTCCACCGGCAATTATTGTCGTGGCGGCGCGTACGACTCCGCGCTCCTGGCGTGTGAATCGGTTGCAATCCTGCCCGAAGGGATGAGCAAAGAACGTTTTGAATGGCTCAGCAAGGTTGCTGGTGAAGTGATTGCAACACCTGGTTCCGAATCAAATGTTAAAGAGATTTTTGACAAATGCTGGGAACTGCGCGCATCTGGTGAAGATCTGGTGATTTTCAACCAGTTTGAGGAATTTGGAAACTATCTGTGGCACTATGAGATTACCGGACATGCCATGGAAGAAGTATTGAAAAAAGAACTTGGCCCCAATGATCGCTACGCGGGTGTCGCGCTGACCACCGGTTCTGCCGGTACGATTGGTTGTGGCGACTACCTGAAAGAGATCTTCCCCACAAGCAAGATCTGCGCCAGTGAAGCGCTGCAGTGCCCGACTTTGCTCAACAATGGTTTTGGAGCGCACCGCATTGAGGGTATTGGCGACAAACACGTCCCGTGGATCCACAATGTGAAGAATTCTGATATGGTTGTTGCGATTGATGATGATGATGTGGTTAACATCATGCGTCTGTTCAATGAGCCTGATGGTCGCAAGTATCTTGTTGATCAGGGCGTACCGGAAGACGTAGTTTCCCGCCTTGACCTGATGGGTTTCTCGGGTATTGCTAACATGCTTTCCGCGATCAAGATGGCCAAATATTATGAACTGGATGAAGAAGATGTGATTTTGACTGTCCTGACCGATTCGATGGAACTTTACAACACTCGAATCGAAGAATATCGCAAGGACTTTGGCCCTTATTCCACGAGCAAAGCTGCCGCTGATTTTGCCTCTTCACTGCTTGGCGAAGGCACCGACAATCTGATGGAAATGACTTATGTACAGAAACAGCGCGTCCACAATCTGAAGTACTATACCTGGGTTGAACAACAGGGCAAGACCTATGATGAGATCCTGGATCAGTGGTACGATAAGGATTACTGGACTGGTTTCCACAGTCAAATCCAAGAGATGGACGAGTTGATCAAGGAATTCAACGGCCGCACCGGTCTTCTGAAAAAATACGAGTAAAATTTGTTAAAAAGCGCCCGCGGGATTTTTCCCGCGGGCATTTTTGTTTATTAAGGGAAATTACCCGATTTTAGCCAGCAAATCTTCGCGCTTAATGGGGGCGGAAGTTACCCGCACACCGACTGCGTTTTCTACCGCGCTGACGATTGCAGCCGGGGTGGGAACCAGTGGGATTTCACCAATACCCTTTACCCCGAACGGGCCACTCTCTTCGGGATACTCCAACAGAACGCTCTTGATGACCGGAGGCGCGTCCATGGAGGTCGGCAGCAGGTATTCTGTCAGATTGTTGACCCAGTGCAGGTCTGCTTTGAGTGACATCTCTTCGGTAACCGCGAAACCAACGCCCATCACCACTCCGCCTTCGATCTGTCCTTCGACGTTGACGCGGTGGATGACTCTTCCCAGGTCGTGTATGGCAACAATTTCTTTCACTTTCACTATTCCCAGGCGAGGATCAACTTCGACCCGAGCCACCTGAGCACCCATGCAGAACTTGACGTGTGGCATTCCGAGGGGCAAATGATCCGGGGTTCCTGGCCCGTATGGGAAGCTGAAAGTCGCTTCGCCTGAAAGGATTTTCCCGGCCTCGGCGACGCGGCTGGTGATCTCGGCTGCCGGAATAGGGGCCAACCCGGGTTGGTCCAACCGCAGGAGCTGACCATTTTGATATTGGATATTCGTGGGGTCGACACGCAGCAATTCCGCGGCGGCATCTACCAGTACCGCGATCGCTTTTTGCGAAGCCATCAAAAGGGAATTGCCGACGGAATAGGTCATCCGCGAGGCGCAGGTAACGCCGCCATCGGGCGAAACAAAGGAATCCAGTTCAGCCACTTCAACCCGGTGGATGGGCAGGCCCAGGGCTTCTGCGGTCATCTGGGCGGCCACAGTGTTCAATCCCTGGCCGAGATCTGGGGCGCCGATGCGGACCAGGATTTTTCCGTCCGGCTGCCATTCCAGGCGGTTGGTGCTGTCATCCGGCACGCGGTGGCCCAGGCCCATGGTTTGCACGGACACCGCGAAACCGACACCGCCCCGCATGCCAGGCGCGGGGGGGATTTGCTCCAGGCGTTTAATTTCCTCTTTGACGAGGTCAAGACTTTTCTGCAAACTTTCCGGCTGGTTCACCAGAGCGCGGGTCACGTTGCGATCCCCAGAACGCCAGATGTTTTTCTGGCGGAAGGTGATCGGGTCCATGTTCAGGTTCGCGGCAAGAATATCCATCATCCCTTCAGAACCGAAATTGCTTTGAGGCGCGCCAAAACCACGCATGGCGCCGCTGATCGGGCTGTTGGTGTAAACCAGGTAGGTGTCGAGGCGAACATTTGGGATGCGGTAAGGCCCGGTGAGGGTTTCGGTGTGAAGCTGTGAGACCGCGATTCCGTAAGAGCCGTACGCGCCTGTATCCATGTGGCTGGATACTTTCATGGCGACCAAAGTGCCGTCTTTTTTGACGCCTGCTTTATAGGTCAGGATCGCGGGGTGGCGTTTAGGGTGTGCCAGCAGGGATTCTTCGCGCGTGTTGACCAGTTTTACAGTGCAGCGGGTTTTCCAGGCAGCCAGGGCGGCCAGAACAGCCAGGTTGGAATCCTCTTTGCCGCCAAACGCGCCGCCGATTGTGGCTACTTTGACCTGCACTTTCTCTACAGGAAGCCCAAGGACATGACAGATATGCTCGCGGTCATTGAATGGCTTTTGCGAGCTGACCCAAACGGTCAGATGTCCGTCCGGGTGTCGTTCTGCCAGAGAGGCTTCTGGCTCGAGATAGCCCGGGTAGATGCGCGGTACTTTAAAGGTCTGCTCCACGATCAGGTCTGCTTCCTCAAAACCTTTTTCGAGGTCTCCCTCTTCGATTTCAAAGTGTGCGAGGAGATTGCCATCGGGGTGAATAGGGGGCGCGTCAGGCCCAAGAGCCTGGATTGGGTCGAAAACCGGCTCGAGGGTTTCGTAAGTTACTTGAATGGCGTCTCGGGCCGCTCCTGCTGCCGCGAGGGTTTCGGCGACGATAATTGCCACCGGTTCCCCAACAAACCGCACTTTATCATGCGCCAGAATTGGGCGGTCGGGGTTGATTGGGCCATAATATTTGCTGCCCTCAACGTCATCCATGGTGATGATGGCGATGACGCCCGGTATCTGTTTTGCGGTGACGGTGTTGAGATCACGGAGCAGCGCGTGGTGTTCGGTGCTGCGCAGGACGAGGCCGAATTTCATATCTTTGGTTTGAATATCGGCGACATATTTGGCGCTGCCGGTCACTTTATCCCAGGCATCAGCGCGCGGGATGGATTTACCGATCAGAGTTTCTTTTTCACTCATGGTTGCTTTCCTCCGCGGCAGCTTGCACAGCCTCGACAATCTTCGTGTAGCCGGCGCAGCGGCAAATATTGCCGGCCAATGCTTCGCGAACCTGTTCATCGCTCGGGTCAGGGTTCTTATCCAGCAAAGCTTTTGAAGCAATGATCATTCCCGGCGTGCAGAATCCACATTGAACCGCGCCGTGTTCGACAAACGCTTTTTGAAGGGGGTGGGGCTGGCCGTTTTTGGATAATCCCTCGATAGTGGTAATCGTGCTGCCATCGGCCTGGCCAACCAGCACCAGACAGGAGTTGACAGGCTCGCCGTTCATTATCACGGCACAAGCCCCGCATTCGCCAACGCCACAACCTTCTTTTGTGCCGGTCAATTTCAAATCTTCGCGCAGCACACTGAGCAAGGTGCGGTTTGGCGCTGTGACAATCTGGTGATTTTTTCCGTTAACCATAAAATTGACTTGAATGGGTTTCATTGATCTGCACTCCTTTTTGCCAAGTCAGCAGCGGATTGAAGAACGCGCTCCAGCAGAACGCCGGTTGCTTTCCGGCGGTATTCCTGTGAGGCGCGAACATCGTCAATGGGGGACATATTCTTTAACGCAGCTTCTACTGCCAGTTTCCAGGTTTCTTCAACCGGTTCGCGGCCAAGAAGAAGCTCCTCAGCAGTTTTGCATCGAAGAGGGGTGGGCGCGACAGCGCCCAGAGCGATCCGGGCGGCTGAGATGGTCTGGCTGGCGTTGAGCTCAATCGCGGCTGCCGCTGTGGCTATTGATATGGTCATGCCCTGCCTGGGTCCCAGTTTCTCAAAACTGAAACCACGGCTGGCAGGCGGCTTGCGGAATGATACGTGATGGATGATTTCATCTGGAGCCAGCAGGGTCTTCATAGGCCCGATCACCAGTTCTTCCAGGGGAAGGACGCGCTGGCCTGTGGGATTGATCAGAGTAGCTTCGGCTTCAAGCACCAACAAAGGCGGCATTGAGTCGCCAGCGGGCGATGCATTCCCAATATTGCCGCCGATGGTTCCCCTGGCACGTGCCATAGGGGAAGCGACCAGCCGGGTGGCCTGGAGTAGAACAGGAGCATACCGGGCAAGGATAGGGCTTTCCAGCACATCCGCGTAGGTGGTCCGGGCACCAATCCGCACCCATTCGGCATCTTCCCGGATGAATCGCAACTCCTCAACATGGCTGATATCGATCAGTGAAGAGACATGCAGCGCGCCGGAACGTAATTTTGGGATCAGATCTGTTCCGCCGGCAATGACGCGGCCTCCGGGAGACGATAAAAATTGCAATAGCTGGGGTAGATTTACGGGAGACAAATATTCAAATTCTTCCATGTTTTTTAACCTCTTTATTGATGTATGTGGGCAGAATTGACTTTATCCAAAGAGCAGGTGTGTATTCTATCTGGGGTATTGCAGACAGACAGGGTAGGATAGAAAGTTTTTTTTCCTTCCCATCCTGTTATAAACCAGCCAGAGAGCAGTGTCAATCAGGTTATGTGAAAGGACATGAACGAGGCCTATGACGGTGATTCCCAACTCCGGAACCGTTGGAAGTGAAACGAAGGAGAGTGCCCATCAGCGGAGCAGGCAGGACGCAGCCCAACGCAGTGGGGGTGTTTACCTCTTCCAAGTAATTGAATCACGCCAGTTGGGGGCTGGTCACTCATCAAACCACCCATTGCAGGGGAAGCTCCACCAGCACTGTATCCCTAAGAGCAACCACGAGCCCGCCTTGCATGGCCTCTGAGGCGCGGGCGCAGGCAGCCATGGATGATTCATCAACCACGCCTGCGATGATCGGATTGTGATGATCGTGAGCGACAGTCGATGAAATTGCCCCGCGCTGAATTCCAAACCCGCAGATGAAGCCGATACCATTATTGCCATTAATGATCTCTTCGTTGTAAACATTGACAACATTAACGTTTTGGATGATCAGGTCGAAAGGTTCTCTACCATGCGCTGTCCTGACCAGATTCAATCTATTTTGAAATTGATTGGAACTCACGGGCACCTCTATCATGGCGCGGGAATATGGGGCAGATTTCATTTGATTTGGTCGGGTTAAGCATGGTCATCTTGTGTTACATCATCAAGGATTTCAATAACTTCCTATATTATATCCTGAGAAAACCAGCAGTTGCGCCAAATGGGCTGGCTGGCAGAAGCAAGTTTTCTTGTATTGAGTAATCTGATATCCATTGCGAAACCTGCTCTCCCGGCAATGCTTCGCCGCTGGATTGTTCATCAGGCAAACCGCTGCCGAAAGCGCTGAAAGTGGGGGTACGCGGTTGGATAGCCCCCCGTGGCGCAGGAGGATAAATGGTTTTTGCTGGTGTTTTATATTCTCCGGCAATTCTGCTTATTACTTATCATTTGGAAATTTCCTATTACTGATCCGGAGATGTCGTTTTCGGGGTAAAGTGGTAAACTTTTAATATCGTGAATAGCTTGGAGATGTGAAAGAGATAGACGGATATTTGAGAAAATGAGTGGATACCCGGAAACAGATTCATTTGTGCTGGTGGCGATTATGCCGTCCGCACGGGATATGGAGATCGCGCGGTTACTAGGATGGTACCGGATTCCCTTGAAATCATCCCCCAAGGTTCTGGAAGTGGATTATCTCGCTTTTTACCAGACTGCCGCGTTTGGCAAGGACCACCGCTGGCGGATCGAATCCTTCGCGGAGGTGAAAGGCCACGAACTCACTACCCGCCGCGAGCTTTTCCGCGATGAACCAGACCATCCCCGCGCAGAGGAAGAGTACTTTAAGGTGCAGATTGGCCCGCTTCAAACTCTTCCGGAACCGATTTTCGCGGACCATTGGAAACGGATCACATTTCTATATACAACCGGCAGGCTTTTTCAGGGCGCAACCAGCCTGAAAGACCTGGCTGTGAATTCAGAAGAGCGTGAAGTATTGTGGCGCGCTTTGCGGGAACGAGCTTCAAGATGTGCGGAATACCGCTTTAATGAAGAAATTGACTTTGAACTGGACCCCATTGTACTGGCCATGTTGGGTGATCTCACGAAAATTAACGAGGATCAACAACCTTATCTGGCAGAATCCTGGTAATCGCGGTTTTTGATTCAATATGGGATAAGACTGTATAAACTTGTTCACTGGACGATAGTGTTCGGGAAGGTTAAATTCCGATACCATAGTAGAAACGAAAACTGGTTACCTCTCCTTATTTCGGGTGAGGAGAACCTCTACATTAGATGGCTTAATTAAGGAGCGTTCAACTATGACACTTGTTATAAAATCAGGCAAAATCGTGACAGCCTCAGAAACCTTTCAGGGGGATATCCTGGTAGAAGGCGAAAAAATTGTGCGGATCGGTGACAATCTTGAAGTCCCAGATGATGCTGAAGTTTTTGACGCTGGCGGCAAGCTGGTAATGCCTGGAGGGGTTGACCCGCATGTGCATTTGAATTTACCGATGTTTGGGACAGTCAGCTCGGATGATCATTACACCGGACATAAAGCGGCTGCTTTTGGCGGGACGACAACAGCGTTGGATTTCGTACCCCATTGGGAGGGTTCTTTGCGGGATAATATTGACCGGTGGCATGAGCGTGCGGATTCGCTGGCGGCGATTGATTTTAGCTTTCATATGAACATTGAGCGGCTCAATCCGGAGGTGCGGGCAGAAATGCCAAAACTTGTCAAAGAGGGGATTACCTCCTTCAAGGTTTTTACTGCGTATAACGGCCGGATGCGCTTGCAGGATGGGGATATCTTTGAGACGCTGCGGATAGCAAAGGAAAACGATTACCTGACGATGGTACACGCGGAGAACGGGGATGTAATTGATATTCTTGTGGAAGAAGCGCTCGCGGCCGGGCACCTCACTCCGGAATGGCACGCTCTGACCCGGCCCTCATGGGGTGCTGTGGAAGCTGTTCTGCGTAGCTCGGCGCTGGCGGGTATGGCGGATAGCGCATTGTATGTGGTGCATATGAACACCGCGGGAGGCGTGGAGCAGGTGCGGTATGCTCGGGAACGCGGCTTAAAAGTGATGGGAGAAACCTGCCCGCCATATCTGTTCTTTACTATTGATGACCTGCGGCGTCCTGACGGCGCGAAATGGATTTGCTCTCCTCCAATGCGAACCAAAGCGGATAATGAGGGGTTGTGGCAGGGATTGGTGGACGGCACTCTGCAGACCATGGGAACAGACCACTGTTCGTTTTTCTTTGATGGATCCAAGCCGATTGTTTATGAGGGCAAAGAGATTGCGATCCCCGGTAAAGAATTGGGGAAAGATGATTTTACGAAAATCCCCAACGGCCTTCCTGGAATTGGTGACCGCATGCCGGTCTTGTGGACTTATGGAGTGGGCAGCGGAA
>Ga0068713_1003849_pt1 | contig 12440 bp, 13 predicted proteins | sample MTBAKSrepl2MetaG_FD_62223 | JGI IMG/M metagenome (GOLD analysis project Ga0068713, IMG submission 62223) | Enrichment culture microbial communities om Arthur Kill intertidal strait, New Jersey, USA, that are MTBE-degrading - MTBE-AKS2 (Arthur... | ecosystem: Environmental > Aquatic > Marine >...
TCACGGTTAAGCGCGCCCTGTGGTCCCTCTGTCTGGTCGGAAAGCCGGAAATAAAGTGGGGTTTGCTGCCGTTGAAACTCGGTTGCATATCGCTGGGAGAGCTGACGCAAACGGGTAGCTTCCGCCTCGGACGATGGGGGCTGTGAAGCGCCTGCGTGAAAGCCGGGCAGAAGCAAAAAGAGTAAAAGCAGGATCAAACGAATACCGTGCGAGTAGCCTGTCATCCCTACCTCCAGCCCGAAGTGAGGCCCCCATCCCCGAAATCGGGCTACATCTGAACGCAAATTGAATCAGCAGAAACCGAAAGAGCTTAGGGTTGAAACTGCCGCAATGCAAACAAGTTACGAAAAAAAGAGGAAATCCCTAACCGTCCCAGCGTTGCGGCAGGACTTCAGCGAAGTGGAGACCTGCCGACTGTTAAAAAAAGCTAAGATTTGCGAGAACCACAGCAAAACGAGAGTCCATTCAAGCCGTCAGTCCTGTGGCGGTCAACTCGCCCTGAGAAACCTCGCTACGCTTACCGCTCACTTTCCCCGTGACCATCCCGCCCATAGAGGCTGGCCATTGCCTCAAGACGCCTGGCGAGGTTGTCATCGAGTTGCCCGCTCTGCAACCGCCATCCCCAGTTCCCCGCAGCGCTCCCAGGCGTGTTCATGCGTGCCGATGCGTCCAGCCCGAGGAGGTCCTGGATCGGAGCGACTGCAATCACCGCCGGTGAAGCATACGCAATCCTTAGCAGTTCCCAGTTGATTTCACCCACCGGATGACCAATATACTCCATGAGATGCCTTCGCATCTCCTCTGATGTTTCAGCGTTGTACCAGCCGACTGTCGTATTGTTGTCGTGGGTGCCGGTGTAGACAACACTGTCTGGTTCGTGATGGTGCGGGAGGAATGGATTGGACGCTCCCGATCCCCAGGCGAACTGCAGAACCCGCATCCCCGGAAAACCGAACTTTTTCCTGAGTTGCACCACTTCAGGCGTGATGACCCCGAGGTCCTCCGCGACAAGGGGCAGCTCGCCCATCCTCGAGCGAAGTGCATCAAACAGCATCTCTCCAGGTGCGTTCACCCAGCGCCCATGTTCGGCGGTGGGTTCGCTGGCAGGGATCTCCCAGCAGGCTGAAAAACCCCTGAAATGATCAATACGGATCAGGTCCATCATCTCACGCATCGTCCCGATCCGCGCCTCCCACCAGGCAAATCCCTCCGCGATGTGCGCCTCCCAGCGGTACAGCGGATTGCCCCAGCGTTGGCCGGTCCGGCTGAAATAGTCCGGCGGAACACCCGCCACCACGGTGGGGTTGCCGGAGTTGTCCAGGTGGAACAGGTGCGGATGCGACCAGGTGTCCGCGCTGTCGTATGCGACAAAAATGGGGAGATCGCCGAGAATGAGAATCCCCTTCGACCTCGCCTCCTCTCGCACTTCACGCCACTGCTCGAAAGAGATGTACTGAAGCCACTTCTCCAGGAGGATGGAATCCGACTGTTCCCGGCTGAAGCCAGCCAGAGTTTCGGGGTCCCGTTCGCGCAATCCGGTCGGCCAGCCATTCCAGGATTGCCCACCCTGGAACCGCTTGATGGTCATGAAGAGCGCATAGTCCTCAAGCCAACTTGAATGATGTTCGCAGAATTTGCGAAAATGATCCTGCCCATCGCTGCCTGCCTGGAGCTGGAAACGGCGAAAAGCCTGCTCGAGGATGGATCGTTTTCGGGGGATCAACCGTCCATAATCCACATGGTCCGAAGGAAGTTCGCGCAATGGCGCCAGTTCTTCAACCTGCAGCAGCCCCGACTCCACAAGCTTGTCCATGCTTATCAGGAGAGGGTTGCCCGCGAATGCTGAGAAACACTGGTAAGGGCTGTCGCCATATCCCGTAGGTCCGAGCGGCATCACCTGCCAGACCCGCTGGCCAGCTCGTGCAATCCAGTCAAGGAAATGATGGGCTTGTGCCCCCAGCTCGCCTATGCCGTTCGGTCCGGGGAGAGAGGTTGGGTGTAACAAGACTCCGGCACGGCGTGTCTTATCTATCATGGAGGCGCCCTGGAGAAAGTGGTGACGGTTGGTGGATTGTTTCATCCGCTGAGATGATTCGGAAAGGTAGAGCCAGATCAGGCCGGGCGGCAATCCCATCCGCTAACCTCTTGTTCCACTCGGCACAAACCGGGAAGCCATTTGGGATGGAGTGCACACGGCCTTATCTTGCTGGCAAGGGGCACGACTCTTCGCGCACGCCCTTCCATCCCCGCCCTGAAGGAGATTGAGGTATGTACTCGTGGAAAGCCTGGTGTCTCCTGGCGCCAATGTTCTTGTTATTCTTCGCACAAGATAGCTACGCGCAGCAGCGGTCCCCCTGGGCGCTTGAGGCCACCTTCAGCTACAACCATCAGGGCTATGACTATTCGATGGTGAATGAAAGTGTCACAAGCCGTCGCGATTTTGAACGGGAAAGTTACCCAAGCCGGATCTATGAAGAACCAACCACCATCCAGCCGCAATGGGTGCCGGACCTCAAACTTGGAATCCGTTACCACAACTTCCACATCGGAGTTGTTTTCTCCGAGTTGAAGGAGCAGAGTGTCGGCTACCGTTCCTATTACCTGAACAACCAGAATCTCCATTTCGACGAGAAGGAATACCAGATCACCACCAAATCGCGTGAATACCTGGTTGAAGTTGGGTTCATGCAGCCTCTGCTGCCCAGGCTGAGTCTTGGCTTTTTCGGAGCGGCTGGATGGGGAATCGCGACCGGAAAGTACATTGATCCCTTCGGCCCCCCGGGGACGACCAGCGTGCTCGCGGAACTGGAGGGGGATTACACTCCCATGCGTCTCGGTGGAAAAATCAGGTACGAGCTGACACGTTACATCGACCTGGAATTTGGCGGGGGATGGCGCAGCAGCGTGGCGGATGAGATGGTCGCCGACTATGGCCTGGTGTTGGGAGAATATCCGGTAACCGTCTACTCGACCTCTTCACCGAGGATCACAGAATTTGACTGGTCCGGGGTGTTCTACGGCGTGGGGATCACCTTGAAACAACCCTACGGTAATCGCTGATCGAATCCGGCAATTCGAAGCTCTCGAGGGCGGGCAACACCGATTGTCCGCCCTTATCTTATGCCCGCCAGTCACGCCAGCGAGTTGCGATCCTTGCCGGTTTGCACAGACCCCGGCAGACGTTCTGGCTCCTCCTGAGAATTTGTGCAAACATCCAGCTGTCAAGTTCGCCGAGTGGCAAGCGCAGTGCGGTTTCCCGGCGCGACTTGACAGCTTCATCAGCCGAGCTTGGCTGCACAAATTCCTGTGAAGACCCATCGTTTTAAGGCGTGAGTCCGAGTGAAATCATCTCTTTGAACCACCCAGTGGAGGCACTCCATGTACGGCAAGATACGTGAGCACCTGACCCGTGAGTTAGCATCCATCCGTGAAGCGGGATTGTACAAGGATGAACGAGTGATCGAGACCCCTCAAGGCGCAAAAATTCGTGTGCCCGCTGGCGAAGTGCTCAACTTCTGCGCAAACAACTACCTCGGGCTTTCCAGCCATCCTGAGCTGGTGCGAACTGCCCACACCGGACTGGATCGCTGGGGGTACGGTATGTCCTCAGTGCGATTCATCTGCGGCACCCAGGATGTCCACAAGCAGCTCGAACGGAAGATCTCCTCCTTCCTCGAGAAGGATGATACCATCCTGTTCGCCTCGGCATTCGATGCCAACGGCGCCCTCTTTGAGCCGCTGCTCGGTGAGGAGGATGCGATCATCTCCGATGCCCTGAACCACGCTTCGATCATCGACGGTATCCGTCTCTGCAAAGCGCAGCGCTACCGTTACAACCACGCCGACATGGCCGATCTCGAAAAGCAGTTGCAAGCAGCCCAATCTGCACGGCACCGGTTGGTCTTTACGGACGGCGTGTTTTCCATGGACGGAGACACTGCGAAGCTGCCTGAGATCGTGGCACTGGCGGAGAAGTACGATGCGATGGTCGGCGTCGATGACTCCCATGCCACCGGGTTCATCGGCGAAAATGGCAAAGGCTCGGCAGAGCACCACGGCGTGCTGGACAGGATCGACATCATCACTGGCACCCTCGGCAAGGCGATGGGTGGGGCATCCGGCGGGTTTGTCACAGCGCATCAGGAGATCGTGGACCTTCTGCGTCAGAGGGGACGACCCTATCTCTTCAGCAACACCCTCGCCCCGATGATCGCCCATACCTCAATTCGAGCCTTCGAGTTGCTTGAGGAGTCAAGGGACCTTATCCACACGCTCCACCAGAACACCGCCTATTTCCGTCGCCTGATGACCGAGGCGGGGTTCGATATTCGTCCCGGTGACACTCCGATCGTTCCGATCATGCTCTACGATGCCCCTCTCGCCCAGCAGTTCGCCAGCCAGTTGCTGGATGAGGGAGTCTATGTCATCGGCTTCTTCTACCCGGTCGTCCCGAAGGGCGAGGCGAGAATCCGTGTCCAGCTTTCCGCCGCCCACACACGTGAGCAGCTCGACACTGCGATCGCAGCATTTGTTCGGGTCGGGAAGAGGCTGGGAGTGGTGAAGTAAAGCGCTATCCTCTCGTAGGCAAAGACTTGCCGTCCCCGCTCACCACTGAAGTTACGGGGGTTCAGGGCATTTGCTGTTCCGCCTGATGAGAGTTGTCAAGTTCACCTGGAAAAGGAACGAAGTGACGTTTCCTGGTGTGACTTGACAACGATTCGACAACAACTTTGCAGGGAAACTTGTTTTTGCGAAAGAAATGGCAGGGTGACTGAGTTCAGTTTCTGGACGGCTTCACTTCATCTCGACTGAACATTTCTTTCGCAAAAACAAGTTTATTAACAGGGTGATTAACTTCAGCTGTCAAGTCGCGCCGAGAGACTCCGCCTCTCGGCAAACTTGACAGCCTCACCCCCACGACAAGGCTTGTGAGAGATCTTTATTGATGGGACAATTCATTCGAGAGTCACAATAACAACCTGACTGGGAGGAGACAGCCGCACAAATTCCCGTGAGAATCCAACCTCTCGGATCACCCCCTTCGATCTTCCCGCCATTTGACATACCGCTGACGCCAGCGTTCCACCCTCGTTTTCCCGCCGGGAATAAGCGTAATGATCAGGTAGAATCCCATGATCATGAAGAGCAGTCCCGGTCCCGGCAGCACGAGCATGGGAATGCCGACAAGGATCAGAATGATCCCGAGGATGAGTTTCAGCCAGAAGAGGATCCTGTCATTCATGGTGTCACCTTCGCTTACCGTCCTTTCACCAATCTTCACAACGGCGTCTGCTGAATCCCTGCAACCTGATCGGAGGGAGCGACCGTTGCCGTATCCTGTTGACCTGAAAGTGTTTACCCCGCTTCCCTGGCACAGGTTCGAGCACAGGTTGATGTTGCAGCCCACCTCCCCCCTCCCGGGTCGGGGCGAGGCATTCCTAAGGTCAAGTATTATATTGAGGTTTACCCCGATAAGGGAAGAGGCGCTTGCCGGGCGCCTGTGATTTCTATTCATCGCTTTTTTGAGGGATACGATGGTTACGCAGAGCAACGGTAGCGGGAAAAAGTACGATTTCTCGGTGAAGGTCGGCCTCGCAGATATGTTGCGTGGTGGTGTGATCATGGATGTGACCAATGCCGAGCAGGCAAGGATCGCCGAGGATGCCGGCGCAGCTTCTGTGATGGCGCTGGAACGTGTGCCCGCGGACATCCGCCGTGAGGGCGGTGTCGCTCGTATGTCACGCATCGAAGTGCTCGAAGAGATCATGCAGGCCGTGCAGATTCCGGTCATGGCCAAGATCCGGATCGGACACATCGTCGAAGCGCAAATCCTGCAGGAACTGGGTGTTGATTTTATTGACGAGTCCGAAGTCCTCACCCCGGCCGATGAAGCAAACCATGTCTACAAACATGATTTTAAGGTGCCTTTCGTCTGCGGATGCCGTAACCTCGGCGAGGCGCTTCGCCGTATTGGCGAGGGCGCCGCGATGATCCGCACCAAGGGCGAAGCGGGCACCGGGAATGTCGTCGAAGCGGTTCGGCACATGCGCCAGGTGATGGCCGACATGCGTCGCATCCACCACATGGACCAGACCGAACTCATGGCCGAAGCGAAAAATCTCGGCGCACCCTTCGAACTCGTCCTGTATGTCCATGAGCACGGCAAACTGCCAGTCCCAAATTTTGCCGCAGGTGGAGTCGCGACTCCCGCGGACGCCGCGTTGATGATGCAGCTCGGTGCAGAGACGGTTTTTGTCGGCTCGGGCATCTTCAAGGCGGGCTCCGACATTGCCGACAAAGCGGAACAGATGAAAGTGCAGGGCAAGCTCGCAGCGGCGATCGTGCGTGCGGTGACACACTTCAATGACCCAGCCGAAGTCCTCGCCGCCCAGCGTGACCAGGGCGCGGTGATGCACGGTCTCGATGTCCGTACCATGCCCGAGGAAGAGAAGCTCGCGAGCCGTGGCTGGTAAAGCTGAGATGATCTGTAATGAAGTACGTACCCCGGTTTGCCTGGCAGACCGGGGTTTTATACCGGGAAAACAGGCGCCATTGTGTCGGACGCCAGAACCTGTTAGATCACGCGCCCGACGGGCATGAAACGTGCCTCGGAACATCTCGAGGACAGTAGACCAGGCACCCGCCCGAGTGCCAGGTTTTGCCCATCACGGTTCGAACCTCAGTTTCGTATACTGTCCCCGAAATCTTAGAGAAAGAAAGGATGTGTATGCTGGTCGGGGTGTTGTCATTGCAGGGAGATTTCGGTTCCCACGAGCAGGCGCTGCGTGAGATCGGCATCGACACGGTTCAGGTTCGTCGCCCCGAGGATGCGGGATTCGCCAATCCTGGCAAACCGCTGAAAGAGGCGATGCCGGAAGCGATGAAACGTGACGCGACCTCCCGCCCCATCCCCGAGGGCCTCATCCTCCCCGGTGGGGAATCGAGTACGATCGACCTGCTGGGTCGGCGGTATGGTCTCGACAGGCTGCTCGCCGCCTACGCCGCCACCGGTCGCACCCTGTTCGGCACCTGCGCGGGGGCGATCTGGCTGGGGAAGGGCAACCCTCACAAAGTCACCCCACTCGAGCTGATCGATGTGGACCTCGAACGCAATGCCTATGGCCGCCAGATCGACAGTTTCATCGCCGAAATCGACATTGACGGTCTTGACTCACCTTTCGAGGCGGTCTGGATTCGCGCGCCAAAAATCACACGTGTCGGCCCGGGAATCAGGGTGCTTGCATCGTTTGAGGGGGATCCCGTCCTGGTACGGAAGGACAACATCTGGTTGGCGACCTTCCACCCGGAAAGGTCAGCCGACCGCCGCCTGCACCATCTCATTTTTCAGCAATAGTACACGGCGTGCAGGAAAGAGGTAAACACGCCCCATTTCCGTTTGGAAGTGGGGCGTGTTCTCGCGGGAGATTGGCAGGCATCGTTTACACCTCGGCATTTTTCCAGGAACCATTCGCGAATTTCCAGACAACAACGGTCGCAAACAGCACCAGGTAACCACAAAAGGCCATCCATGCGCCGGTCAATCCCCACCCCATCGTATGGGCGAAGAAATAACTCAGCGGCAGGAAGAAGAGCCAGTTGACTCCCAGCTCGGCGAAAAGAACCCAGCGGTTCATTCCCGCCCCTTCGAGGGCGAAACTGAAAACCATCCCGAAGGCGTCGAACACCTGGACCAGCCCCATCAACCTCAAGGGTAATGTACCTCTTGCGATGACTTCCTGATCATCGGTGAAGAAACGCATCAGCAGTTCCGGGAAGAAGACGAAGAGAATCCCGACAACACCCATCACCACAAAGCTGAGCCTTGCCGATTCCCAACCAAATTCCTCCGCACCCTTGGGGTCCTGCTCGCCGAGTTTCTGACCGATCAGGGTCGCTGCGGCAAAACCAAACCCGGCTCCCGGCATGTAAGAAAGCGAGAGAATCGTCAACACGACATTCGTCGCCGCCATCTGCACGGTCCCGAGACGGGCGACAATCGCGCTGAACGCCGCGAATCCGAGCATCACAAGGAAGCTACGTATCCCGGAAGGTACCGCGAGACGTGTGATTCGCCACATCACATCCCGATCGAGGTTCCTCAGGCGATGGTAGTTGTAGTTGCCCCGCTTCTTGTAGAGAATGCCGATCACGATGAACAGCAGCATCCCGATGATCGTGCCGAGTGTGCTCGCCAGCCCCGCGCCGGCACTTCCCATCGCAGGAGCACCAAACTTGCCGAAAATGAACATGTAGTTCAGAGCTACGTTCGCAACGTTGGTCGTGATCATCACATTCATGTGAAGGTGCGTGTCACCCAATCCGTTGAAAAACCCGCGATACGCCATGATGACCATGAAGGGCAGCGCGCCGAACATACGGTACATCACATACCGTCTTCCCTCGGCGGTAACAGCCTCATCCTCGGTGAAAATCCCGAAGATTTCATGCATCACGTAGGCGGCGACCACGCTTGTCAGCAACCCGACAACGACCGCGATCCAGAGGGCGTTATCGAGAGTTTTTCCGGCGACAGTGTAGTTCTTTTCACCATACCGGCGTGCAGCGACCGCCTGGGCGCCGACATGCAGAGCGCCGATGGAGCCCAGGATCGTCCAGCTAAGGATTCCGCCCAAACCTGTCGCTGCGAGTGAGATTGCCCCGAGACGCCCCACCATAGCCGTGTCGACGACATTCATCAGAGTCTGGGAGATCATGCCGACCACCACAGGCCCTGCCAGTCGCCACACCTGGCCGGAGAGTTCACGTTGGGGCAACAGCCGTATCACGTTACACCTTCCTTTCCCGATCCGAATGAGACGGCTACTGAATCCGATCTCATTCGATGGATCGAAAGCTACATCCGGGCGGAATCGGAGGAAACCCGGATAATGAGTTTTGTCCGCGGCTCCTCCCCGCCGCATAGCGCTTCCGTTAGAAGCAGATGAACATCAAAAAAGAAGCGTGACAGCTTTCGCTGCCACGCCTGGTAGACTCCCGCACGGGGAAACAGTCATGAACAGCTTAGCATCATGGGGCACCCTCCCCGTCGATCGCCGGCACGGCCAGATTGTCCTCTGCGAGCAGAGTTGCGATGTGATCTGAAGCTGGTGCGGCGTAGAGACGGACCAGACCGGGGTTGGTTGCCTTGCCAAAGAGCAGTAACAGCAGGTGATTCAATCCACAGCGAGTGACCAGCAGGTGCATGGTTCCAGCAAGGAACATCGCCTCTTCAAAGGAGTTCTCGCCCACAACTTTCGCCACACCGCGGCTTTGCTCCCAGAGAGCGGCGACTCGCCCAGTCAGGGGAGTCACATCCCCCTCGAGCGCACCGGTTTCGACAATCGGCTCGCCACTGACCTCAAAAACAACTGCACCGGACGCACCGGACGCTTTCAGTACAGCGTCCAATACCTCCTGCGTACTCCGCAGTTTTTCGAGGTCTTTCTGGATGTCCTGGAGTTCCAGCATTCCTGCCTGCTCCGTTACCATGGTTGCTTCATCGTCTACTTCTTAAACGGTTTTGCCAAACGGCGCCACAGGCCGCCTTTGTCATCTTCGGCACCCTCGCCGCCGACCTGACCCAGTGGCGATGGACTCTTCCCATCCCAGGTGACCTTGGTTGCCGGGAAGCTGAAGGAAGACCTGGGACCTTCCTGCTGGCTTTGGTTCTCTTCTGAAGCGGTTTCGCCACTCTGACGCCCGAACTGGACCGGTTCGTCGAGGGTGGGCTGCGATCTCCGCCCGCCACTCTCTTTCCCACCCAGTTGTTGTTCCAATCGTTGGACAACAAGAGCGGTGATCTGCTTCAGGACGACAAAGATACCGGATTTCTGCGACGCGTTTGTCTCGTAAAAGAGACCTCCGAGAGGATTCAGCCGCGCATTCAGCTCTTCGATCGTGTAGGTACGGCGATTGTCACGGTGGTTCATCTGCACCACCATCGGCAGATCGTCATGCCCATAACCGAGGTCCGTGAGAGTATCCTGCAGGGCGTCAAGCTGACGGACATTTTCCGCCATCATGCCCACTCGGCTGTCGGCGACAAAAACCACACCGTCAGCATCCTCCAGCAGCCTCTGCCAGGTCGCCTCGCTGCCCACCGGCCCGGTGGTTGTCACAAGCTGAATCTGCAGCATCCGTCCTGCTACCGGGGGGTGTTTCGTGAGCACAATTTCCGCACTCAGCAAGGTGTCGCCATGCGAGTTGATCCGGCTCAGATCGCTGCGAAAATCGTGCGGAATCCGCTCAAGCAGTCCGTGCAGAGTGGTCGCCTTGCCGCTTCCTGCCGGCCCAAAGAATACAATCTTTGCGAGCAAAGACTGCGAATCATGCGTCTCAATCACTGCGCCACACCTCCCAAGCCGTTTTTCTCAAGAGGTAATTCACTCATCCGCTCAAGATGGGCAGCCGTCTCTACAGATGCAAGCCTGATCAGCCCGAGGTTTGCATCTTCGTCCACAATCAGCACAAGCTGACCGTAACGATTGCCTACCGTCAGCAGTGCCCAGCCGACCGCGTGAAACTCACGCCAGACACCGACCGATCCTGACTCCGAATCATTGAATGTGCTCACGAGCCGCACAGCGTGCGCGGGCAACAAGTCGGGAACATAGCCGATTTCCACCAGGGTGTGACCCTGCCAGTCCACATAGGCCGCGCCGTGAACTCCACGGAGCCGAAGCAGCGATGTCAGGTCTCGTGCATGCATCAGGTCAGCTCCTCCTGCAGAGTGACGAGAAGTTCACCGTGCCACTCTTTCTGGCGGTCCACCGATTCCCGCGGGCTCTTCCTGCTGAAAAACCCGGCAATTACGAAGGGCGGCGCATAGCTGATCCTTACCACTCGATCACTCAGGTGCAACTGAAGGGAGAGCGGCGAGGTGTCGAACCAGGCTTGCGAGGTTTGCCAGGTATCCACAGCCAACGATGCGAGGCTGGCGGCTTCAACCGGCAAAACGTCACCAGGGGAGAACTCTCCAACATCAAGGATGACCAATCCCGAATCATTGGCCACGAGGATGCGTGTCGCTCCGCTATCCCGCAGTACCGTTTCAGCCATTTCCCGCAGTGCTGAAAGCCCTTGCATAACCGCCTTCCAGAGGCCACACCGCGCCTCTTCCCCGTTCAGATGTAAAGCGCTCCCCGATCACGAGTCTTCTGCAGAGAGCGCAGGTGACGCACTCGTTTTGCAAAACGCATGACGATCGCCCCGGTCGTGGGGCTCGAATCAAATCTTGCGGCGATCACCAGCCCGGCAGCGAATCCGAGCAGGAGGAGATCGTCTCCCTGCTGCTGAACCATGTAATGCGGCAACTCCTCCGCCAGGGTGCCGAAGGTATCGAGCACTTCCTTCAGCACTTTTTGCGCATGGGGCAGTGTGAGAGCTGACCCTTCCCCGGCCAGCGTACCGCTCCCCGTACCCGGGTAATGCGCCACAGGAGTGCCATCCTCGGAGTAGAGGGTACAGGTCGACAAACCGTCGATCGCCCGGATATCCTCCAGGATCACCTCGATTCGGTCAGCCCAGACCGAGTCCAGCTCCTCCCAGGCCGATTCATCGACCTGATACTGATTCAAGCCTGCTCCCACACAAACTCCTTGCAAATCCTGCAGCCGATCGTGCCAACTGCAAAATAGCATCTCAGCCGGTGGCATTCGGCAGAATATACGATCCCACGAGAAGGACTCTCGAGAGTTGCCCTCTGGTCAGGACTGTGACGACTGACCCGTGCCACGGATGCATCGGCACCATTTGACCCCTACCTTCCTGCTGTCATTGCGCGAAACTGAAAGGACGGATATGAACGTCATCTGGTTTCTCCTGATCGCGATTGCGGTTATTGTTGCTGCTGTCAGCGGGACGATGCAATCCACTACGGATGCTGCGCTCGACATGGCGAAAACCGCCGTGGAGCTTGCCATCGGCCTGATCGGAGTGATGGCACTCTGGCTGGGTTTGATGAAAATCGCCGAACGTGCCGGACTCGTGCAGATGCTCGCCCGTCTACTCCGGCCGGTCATGACCCGTCTCTTCCCTGAGGTCCCGGGGGATCATCCCGCAATGGGAAGCATGATTTCAAATATCGCCGCAAACATGCTCGGGCTTGGCAACTCCGCGACCGCTCTCGGGTTGAAGGCGATGCAGGACTTGCAGGATGTCAACAAGGATAAAGGGAGCGCCTCGAATGCGATGGCGACCTTCCTCGCCATCAACACCTCGTCGGTCACAATCATCCCAGCCACCGTCATCGCAATCCGCGCTTCTGCTGGCGCGACACACGCCGCCGAAATCATCGGTCCCACACTCGTCGCCACCATCGTATCGACTACGGTCGCAATCCTCGCCGCACGTCTCTTCCAGCGCTTCGTACCACCGCAGAAAGAGCAGCCCGCAGGAAGCGCTGAAGCAGGATCAACCGTCGAGAAGGAGGGTTGACCATG
>Ga0068713_1003857_pt1 | contig 12403 bp, 11 predicted proteins | sample MTBAKSrepl2MetaG_FD_62223 | JGI IMG/M metagenome (GOLD analysis project Ga0068713, IMG submission 62223) | Enrichment culture microbial communities om Arthur Kill intertidal strait, New Jersey, USA, that are MTBE-degrading - MTBE-AKS2 (Arthur... | ecosystem: Environmental > Aquatic > Marine >...
GCCGTACATCGGCGCCGGGTGGGTCCCGGCACCGACCGACTGCCCGCTTGGCCGGGAGCGGTGCTCACCGAACCTGGCGCCAGGCCAACTGCCGGGCCGGGAGCCGGACGGAGGAACGGGGTTCCAGGCTAGCAGATTGACCGTGACGACACGGCCGCGCAGCAACGCTGCCAGTCGGCGCGCGTCCTCCACGGAATCGTTGACGCCTTCGAGAAGGACGTATTCGACCAACAACTTGCGATGCGTGATGGAGAAATGCTCCCACGCGGCTTCGAGTATCTCCGACAACGGGTGCCGGTGACTCATGGGAACGAGCAGCCCCCGAGTTCGGTCGTCGGCCGCGTGCAGGGAAAGCGCGAGGTTCACCTGAGGCTCAGCCCGCGCCAGCCGGAGTATGCCGCTGGGAATACCTACCGTGGAGACCGAGACGGCCCGGTGGGCAAGACCCATTCCCTGGGGATCGGTGAAGACCCGGATCGACTCCAGAACGGCCTGCAGGTTGAGCAACGGCTCGCCCATGCCCATGTAGACGAGGTTCGAAACCCTGCGGCCTTCGCCCGCGGCGGTCGCGGCCATCCGCACCTGGTCGACGATCTCAGCCACGGAGATATTGCGGCGAAACCCCATGGCTCCGGTTGCGCAGAAACTGCATCCCACCGGGCAGCCGATCTGGCTGGATATGCATAGCGTGACCCGGTCCCGGTAACGCATGAGGACGGTCTCGAGCAGCGAGCCGTCCCGGGCAGAGAGCAACAGCTTCGTCGTCCCGTCGGGCGCCGTTCGCGAGTCGGCGAGGACCAGCGTCGAGACGCCCTGCTCGTCAAGGGCGTCCCGAATGTTGCCCGGCAAGACAGTCGCCTCGGAAAACGGCCGCAGCGGTCGCCGGATGAGATGCTCAAGGACCTGAGCGTGGCGGTAGGAAGGAGCATCGGCGGCGGCGAGTGCCTGCGAGATATCAGGCCTGCAGAGGGCGAGCAAGTTCCGGGGTGTCGCAGGCTCAGGGCTGAGCCCGGCACCCGGACTTGACCCCCGCCCCAGCCGCGGGTCCGCAGCCGGGCGAGGCGCAGAGCGACCGAGCGCCGCAGAACCCGGTCGGTCCGATCGCGGGCGCGAGCCGGCAGCCGGCTTGGACCGCTCCGCGTCTCTAGCCGGAGGTCTCTTGCCCCGGTCCCGGGTGCCTCCAGTCCCGGTCACTCTCGTTGTCCTGCGGGAAGTGCGCTCTTCGCTACCGTGAGCTGGACGGTCATGCCCTGTTCGATCGAGAGAAGCTGGGCGGCACTGGCGCCGTTGAGGGCCAGAGCGACTTGTCCCCATGAATCGCAGTAGAGGCCGAGCTCTCCCGAGCGCAGGTCGCTGTAGGTTCGGATGACGCGAGCGCTCCACTCGGGTAGATCTTCTCCAACGACCTCCACCACGAACTCCCCCTCCCGCGGCCGAAGAGCGGCGAAAGGTAGGGCCAGACCTACGTTGCCGAAGCGGTCGACCTCGATCACGTGAGCGACGGCTCCGTCCGGGGTCATGTCCGCAAGGGGTGGCGTCAGGCGGACTAGGGTCTGCAGATCCGCGCCTGCCGCAAATTCGGCCGGCTCGACTCCTGCGGAAAGGAGAGCCGCCGCCGGCGCAAATACGTCGCGCCCATGGAACGTAGAGGAGACGCTGCCGGCCGGCAATCCGGCTTGGACGCGCACCCGCTCGGGGTCGATATGCCATGCCGCCGCGGCCCCACCCAGGACATCCGCGGCCGGCATCAGCAGCCCATTGTCCGGACCCACTAGGAAGTCGCCGCGGCCGGTCTCTAGAGCGAGGGGCCGCCGGCCCGTCCCTACTCCCGGATCGACGATGGCCAGGTGCACGGCTACGGGATAGAACGGGACCACCCTGGCCAGGGTGATGGCGCCCGCCTCGATGTCGCCCACCGGGACCCAGTGAGAGATGTGGGACACTCGAGCGTGCGGCCGCACGCGGGCCACCACGGCCTCACAGGCCGCGACGTATCCGCCGCTCCACCCGAAATCGCTAAGAAAAGTGATCATGTCGAGTCTATTCATCGCCCGCTCCATCCTAATGAGGTGAGACCCGCCGTATGGAACACGTGCTCCGTCATACCGTCGCGGCCGATGCGCAGTACCAGGCCTGTCTGGTCGCTGGATGCCGCCGCGCATGCGTCCAGAGGAAGTGCGACCTCCACCACGTCTTTCCAGGCGGCCTCGATCTCACCGGCCAGGTGCTCGCATTTGATACAGGATACATTTGCCGTGCCGGCCGCCTCCAGGGTCATTCGCACCGCGGGATCCTCCTCACCGCCCCGGCCGGCGACGCGCAGCTCCATCTCCAACCCTTCGAGGCTCGATGAAAGGCCGGGGACGACAAGCAGACAGAGGTGATTGCCGCGCCACCCAAAACGCACCTCCTCCACCCTGGTTTCTTCGGAGCGTCGCATAGTGGAAGGAAGGTCCAAGGCTAGGAACCCGGCGGCCTCCCATTCCTCGACTCTCCCCAGCAATCCGTCTATGGTGGGCGAGACAGGCCCTCGAGGCAGCGCGGGCAGCCCCGACGGGGCTTGGTCCAGTATGGGAGAGAAGAGTGCCAGAGGGACCGGCTCCCCCAGGGACCGGTACACCTCCTGTAGGTGGCGGCGGAAGTTGAGGTCCCAGACGTGATCCAGCTCCGTGTGATGATGGTCGCCAAACCACCAGAACCAGTCGCTGCCTTCGGCGATCAGGATCTGGCGCCAAGCGGCTGCTGTCTGCGGGTCCGGACGGTCCGGGTCGTCGAGCCCCGCCTGGCCAGAGACCGGCCGGCGGCGGGTGGCCGCAGCATCACGGGCCTGGTGAAGAAGATCCCAAGCAACATTGTGTGCCCGGTCGCCGCTCCAGGTGCGCAGATCGCCGCCGATCCACGAGCCGGTGTGCAGCCAGTCCAACGAGCGGGTGGGCGGCGATTCCCGCAAGTGCTCGGAGACGGTAACGCAGCGAATTGCCGGGTCGGTGCTCAGACCCTCATACAGGTACTGGAGGAAATCTCGACCATCGCGCGGATAGTATTCCCAAGCGTTCTCACCGTCGAGGGCGATGGTGACGAGCGGGACCCGGGCGGCGCGCAACTCGCGCAGCCGTCGGAGCAGATCCGCAGCGGCCTCGCGGGAATCCCAGGACTGATACGCGAAGCCGATCAGATCGGATAGGGTGTGGTCCCGAAAGACGATCGCGATGTCCCCCTGTTCACGTTCCAGCCGGTAGGGTGCGTGGGGTGAGCCCGGAGGGAGAGCGTCGGGCGGGGTGCCTGACGAAGCGCCTTCCGCGGGTTCTGCCGGCCGGGTCCCGTCGCAGCCGGTCCTGTCGGCCGAAAGCGCGTTTCGCCGTGCGGCCGCGCCGGAGAGTGAACGGGCTAGGACGCTCTCATCGGAGATGGTCCATGCCAGCCCCGCATCGATCAGCAACGGGATGACGTCTTCGCCAACGGCCTGCTCGGAGCACCACATGCCCCGCGGCGGCTCCCCGAACACGCGCTCGTGCTTGGCCACCGCGCTTCTCACCTGTTCGGCGGCGTCCTCCGCGTGAGCGAAGCGTCTCGGAGGCAGCAGGGTCCCAGGAGCGGCGACGCGGGCCGAGTCGCTATTGGCGAGGAGAGGCAGGATGGGGTGGAAGTACGGTGAGGTGGAGAGCTCGACCTGTCCCCGCCGGGCCGCCTCGCGGTAGGCCGGAATGGTCTGCGCAAGGATACCGGCTTGGACCTCCGCCAGAACGTCCTTGTCCTCTTCCGTGAAGCCCCTGCCGCGGCGTACGAGCCCGGCCAGGGGCTCTGCATCCAGAGCCTGGGGATCGAACCAGGCCAGGTTGAACCAGACCTGCAGGTCGCGTAACTCGTCCACGGTGAAGGCCTGCGCGCACGCTGGCCAGCCTTGGAAAGCCTGTGCCTCCCTCTTGCGCGCCAGCTCCAGATAGCGCGGATGCGAGTGCGCCCGAGGGTGGTCGGAGTGCTCGCACATGCGGTCCACCACGAAGGCCCGCTCGTCGAGGCTGAGGTCCACCGCCGGCTTGAGTGTGTGCTCCCAGTACACGTCGACGAAGCTGCCCGAAGCGTAGTCCTCCAACTGCTCCACGAGCGACGGAACGAGATTGAAGGTCTGGTGGAGATCGGGGTAGGCTCCGAGGGTTTCAACCATATCCAGATAGTCCTTGAGGGCGTGCATCCGCGCCCAAGGCATCTCGAAAGCCCCAGTTCGCGCCGACCGGTAGTACGGTTGGTGCATGTGCCAGACGAAGGCTACATGCAGCGGCTCAGACGTAGGCATCCATCGCGCGGAGGAAGTTCGAGTACACGCGTTGCTGCTCGGTGAGGATCCTGTCCGGACCGAGATCCCACCATTCGTTCGGAGTGAAGTAGGCCGACACCTCGGCTTCCGAGCCCGACCGACCGGCCCACTGTATGAGGTGCAGGTTGTCGGACTGGAGGAGCCAGAGTGCCAGGTCGAGGAGGGTCTTCTCTGCGGTCAGGCGGGCCTTATGCAGCACCGAGTGCATGAGCCGGAAGATGGCCTGCTGGGAGGCGTTGCCGAGGAAGAACTCCATTCCACCCGAACCAGCCCAGGTCGTACCGAACTCAGGCAGGGGTAGGTCGGGCAGGTTCTTCTTGCCAAACGTGTCCACGGCCTCGGAGGGTAGCAGGCAGCGGGTGCCCTGTCTCTTCAGTTCGGCCGGCAGGGCGCGCATGAAATCGAAGATGCCCGTGTCGACGTTGTGATGCTCGCCGAAGGTCTCGAAGTCCCAGCCGATGAACACGAAGTCCCCCCAGGCCTTGCGCAGGTTCGTCGCATACGTGTCGGCGTGCAGCGGGAAGCCCTTCCACGTCCGGTTGCTGAAACGGTAACCGACATCGTCGGACAGCTCATGATGCCGGCAGAACAGGGCGAGATCGCGCTTGCCATGGTTGTAGAGATGGGTGGGCTCGCGCCACTCCATCACCCAGGGGCGGCCGTCCAACATGCCGGCGCGGTAGCCGGACTGGTAGAGGGCGTAGTAGATCTCGTTGTTCATCACCATCTCGGTGGTGTCGGTAACGTGTATCTCCTTTTCGAAGAATTCCTCGGCGTAGGCCTTGCCGCGGCGCATCTCCTTCTGGAAGAGCTTGATGTCGAGGGCGAAGGCGAAGCTGTGATACGGCTCGACCCCGACCAGCTCGCAGTTGGGGTGGCTCACAAGGCGCCGGAAGCGGTCGGCCAGCGCGCGATCCCAGCGGCGAAGCTGCCACAAGAAGCTGACGGAGAAACCGAGACCCAGCTTGAACCCGCCGTCCAACATGTCCATGAACATCTCACTGGCCGGGTAGTAGCACCAGCGGGCGACCTTCTCGAAGTATCGCCGGTTCATTTGGTCGTCGAACAGATAAGGGGCCATGGCGCCCGGTTTGGTACCCGCAGGGATGACCTCGGCCGGCAGCTTGACGCGGCGTGGTTGATGGACCACGCAGTAGGTCACCAGGTTCTCAGCCATGTCGTCCTCTCAGTCGGCGGGTTTGCGTGTCTCGCTGGGGTTCCTTCTTGCGCCGGGCTCCTTCATGGCCGCGTCGCCAGCGACGTCCGGCGCATGGCTCTCCGCCGGGGCTGGGTCGCCCGTGGCTTCGACCGGCCCCTCGCCCTGCGGGGGCAGTTGAGGCGTGACCGAAAGGCGCTGGCTCTGCGAGCGACTGCCATAGGCAAGGGATGCTGAGTCGTCAGCATCTCCCGCACCGCCGTCCGCCGTCCCGGCGCACGCTTCCCGTGGACCGGGCGGGGTCGCGGCTGCGGGGGAGGCCGCAGCGGCTGCGGCGGCGCCGATGGTGCTCTCCTGAGGGGGAGTTACCAACTGGCGTAGAGCCACGTACTCCAGCTTACCGAGCAGGTTATCGACCACCACGTTCTGCCAACTGAAGTTGCGGGCCGTTTCCTGAGCGTCGGCCCTAAGCCGTTCCACCACTTCCGGGTGCGCCCGGAGGAAGTCGAAGGCGACGTTGATCTCGGAGGGGTCGTCCGTATCGAGCACCACCGAGTTGAGGAACGGCACGGCGTAGTCCTCGCCGGTGGAGCCCACGAACGCGACCCCCGCCGCCGCCATCACTTCCAGCCCCACCAGGCCGAAGGGTTCATGGCCCGAGTTGGCGAGCACGGCATCGGCCCCCGAGTAGAACAGCGAGATCAACTCGTCGCTCATGAAACTGGAGATGTTGTAGACGTCGGCGGCAGGAGCGCTCGCGAGCGCATGCAGGGCCTTCACGGGGTCCCGGGGTGGCTGCAGGTCGGCGACCGTCAAGCCCTGGGCCCGGGCGTTGGCCAGCACCTCCATCCCGTGCGGCTCTATTCCGCCCCTGATCACTGCGGCGACAGCATGGCCGCGCCGCTTCTCGTCCGCAAGCGCGTCCATGGCCATGTTCCAGCGCTTGTCGGGACTGAAGCGCCCGATCTTGAAGATCAGCTCCCGGCCATGGAAGGCCGCCCGTAACCGGGCGATGAGCACCGGATCGGCGTTCCGGATGCGGTCACCCGGGATACCATTGGGAATCACGAGGGGATTCACCGCTCTGTCCCACATCACGTGCTTCATGTAGCGGGAGACCGTGGTGATTTGGGAGCAGAAGCCGAGTCTCCCCCAGTTGATGCGATCGAAGCCCATCGTGTTGTTGGCGTTCCAGAGGAGGATGGCCTTGTCCCGCAGCCCTTCTCTCCACAGGAGATCAGACAGCTGACAGGTCGAATAGGCCGTGTGCCACTCTTCGGCCAGGATCGCCGTGAGCCTCCCGGCGGCGGCTGCCGGGGCGACCAGGTGCGAGGCCACATAGCCGGGCAACTGCTCGTTCCAGTCGACCAGTTTGGCCTCTTCACCCGCGTAGACCCCGCCTGGGTAGTGGGCGGAGAGCCATTGGCCCCAACGGTGAAGGGTCAGATTCTCGGCTGGCGACTCCTGCGCCGCCAGGTGAGGGTCGCCGATGAACACGAGGTGCGTTTGAAAGCCCTGCCGAGCGAGCTCGAGCGCCAGTTCCTTCATACGCACGCCGAGCCCCCCGGCCATGGCGTACTGATCCGGCCCTTCGAACGATAAGAGGACGAACTCCAGCGTATCCGGGGCTAGTCGGGGAAGGGTGACCATGCCGCGCCTCCCGGGTCGAATGGATAGGACGTGACCACGCCCCTAGCATACCCCTGAATGGTGCCGGACATGCACCTGACCATGCACGTTCTCCTGCGTTGTGTTACTTTGCAACCTCATATGCCCGCAAAAAGGATGGAAAGGCAGACAGGCATGGCGACAAAGTACTTGTTACCGGAAGACAGGATACCGACGGCGTGGTACAACGTCGCGGCCGATCTTCCCTCGCCCCCGCCGCCGCCACTCCACCCGGGAACACTGCAACCGGCCAGTCCGGACGACTTGGCCCCCTTGTTCCCGATGGGCCTCATCATGCAGGAGATGTCGTCGGAGCGCCTGATCGAGATCCCCGATGAGGTCCGGGAGATTTATCGGCTGTGGCGTCCCACCCCGCTGATTCGCGCCGCGCGCTGGGAGAAGGCACTCGGCACTCCGGCCAAGATCTATTTCAAATATGAGGGAGTGAGCCCCGCGGGTTCGCATAAGCTCAATACCGCCGTGGCGCAGGCCTACTACAACAAGATCGAAGGCATCAGCAAGCTCACCACCGAGACCGGAGCCGGTCAGTGGGGTTCGGCGCTGTCGCTGGCCTGCCAGCTCATGGACATGGAATGCCTGGTGTACATGGTCAAGGTCTCGTACTTCCAGAAGCCCTACCGCCGGAGCATGATCCGGGTGTGGGGGGCCGAGGTGATTCCCAGCCCGTCCGATACCACCGAAAGCGGCCGAGCCATCCTGGCGATGGATCCCGATTCGCCAGGCAGCCTTGGTATAGCCATCAGCGAAGCGGTGGAAGTGGCCGCGCAGCGCCCCGACACCCACTACTCGCTGGGTTCGGTGCTCAGCCACGTGCTCCTTCACCAGACCGTGATCGGTCAGGAGGCTCTTGAGCAGTTGGAGTTGGCGGGCGCCTATCCCGATTTTGTGGTGGGATGCGTCGGCGGCGGTTCGAACTTCGCCGGCACCGCGTTCCCATTCGTGGGTGAGAACATCAAGAAAGGCAAGAAGACGCGCTGCATCGCGGTTGAGCCAGCCGCCTGCCCCAGCATGACCAAGGGCGTATACGCCTTCGATTATGGCGATACTGCGAAGCTCACCCCACTCGTGAAGATGGACACTTTGGGTCACGACTTCATCCCCCCGGGCATCCATGCTGGCGGCCTGCGGTACCACGGCATGGCTCCCATGCTGTCGCACGCCTATCACCTAGGTCTTGTCGAGGCCCAGTCGGTAATGCAAACCGACGCGTTTTCGGCCGGAGTGAGTTTCTCACGGTCGGAGGGGATCATTCCCGCTCCTGAGGCCAACCACGCTATAGCGGTGGTAAGGCAGCTGGCTGAAGAATGCAAGCAATCAGGCGATAAGAAGACCATCCTCTTCAATCTCAGCGGCCACGGGCATTTCGACATGGCTGCCTACGACAACTACCTGGACGGCAAGCTGGAGGACTATGCTTACCCCGAGGAGAGGGTCAAGGAAGCGATGAAGAACCTGCCCAAGGTCTGAGGCGCAGGCTGCCGGGGCGGCGGGAGACGTCACCGATCACTCCGCGACGGTCGCCGGCCCTTGGTCGAGCAGCGACATTATCTGTTGGGCGTTGCGGGGCGCGTAGTCGGCGAAACAGTTGTTGAACAAGAGGTACGTCGTGGCGGCCTCCTCCTGCAGGCGGCGTACGGGTTCCACCCATTCGGCCAGCTCATCGGTCGAGTAGAAGTATTTGAAGCGCTCGGCCGCCGAACCCGTGCGGGCGTTCCACGTAGCGGCGTTCCGGCCGTGGAAACGCACGTAGGCCGTGTCGGAGGTGGCTGCTGCCAGCGGTGGCAGGACGGTGGGCCCATCCAGCCTGGGCTCGTCAACGCACACGAACACCGCCGACACAGAGGCCAATAGGTCGAGCGTGGAGACCAGTTCCTCCGGCTCCACCCAGGAAGCGTGCCTGAATTCGACCGCAACCCTGTCCGGGGCCAGCCGCTTCGCGCTCTGCGCGACGTACTCGCTGTTGGCGCGGTTGGCGACGAAGTAGGGCGGGAACTGCATGAGGATCAGTCCCAGCTTACTCTCCGTCCGCAGGGGCTCTAGCGCGTCGCTGAAGAGGGCGAAGGCCTCCTCGCGGAGGTCCGGCGGCGGATGCAGGATGCGGCCATAGCGGTCGAGTTCGAAATCGTAGGCGGCGCGGAGAAGGGACGGCAGCTGCTGGGGGCGCACCCCGTGGCGAGTGAGCATGCCGAAGGCCTTGACGTGGAACACGAAGCCGGGTGGGGTCCTCTCGGCCCACAGCCGGGCGGTCGCCGACGTGGGCAATCCGTAGAAGCTGGAGTCCACCTCTACCGTGTCGAAGTGGGCCGCGTAGTAGCGGAGGCGGTCGGCCGCGGTGCGCACGGCCGGCGCGTACCAGGCCCGCACCATGGTGGGGTCGGTCCAGGAACAGGTGCCTACGCGGATGAGGCCGGACATAACCTAAGGATATACTGGACTCGACATGAATACCGCAATGCCACCTGACGCCCTGTCCGGCGAGGACGCGAGTCCGGTGACGACTCCCGGCGAACCGCCGGCAGAGCGCCGCGCTCGTGTCAGCGGGCGACGGCGGCGTCTGCCCGTGCTGCTGGCCGCCTTCCTGCTCGTGACGGCGGCGTGTCTTCTGTGGACGACCGGGTGCGATTCAGGCGATAGCGAAAATGCCGATGGTTCGACTACCTCTTCCACGGGCGGCAAAGACCCACCTTCCGGCGACGTCGACGGCTACGTGGGAAAGGCGATCAAGTTGGGCGACGCGGTCATGACCGTAAGGGCGCTGCAGGCCACCTTCCAGCCGGCGATGCCGGAACAGAGACTGAGCGAACAGACACCGGCGGCCCCCGCTTCGGGGGAATCGTTCTACCAGGCCTACGTCCGGGTTGAGAACAAGGGCGTCTCCCCTCTACGGGTCGATGCCAACGACTTCGCGTGCGCTGTGGGCGACTCCCTGGTCAACATCGAGCCGACGCGCTCGGGACCGTTCCCGCGCAGCCTCCTCAAGAACACCTCATTGGATCTCTTGCTCACGTTCAAGGCTTCGACCGGTTACGAGCCCATCCTTCTCTATAGCCCTTCGTGGTATGAGGGCACGGTCCGCGTGAGCCCCGAGTTGGAGGAGACGACAACCACCACCACTTAGCGCCAGGCAACCGCGCGAACGGGAGCCCCGTCGGCGTCGAATACAGCCAGCGGCAGGAACGCGCAGGTCACCAGCCCGGTCCCCAGCCTTTCAAGGTTGCAGAGATTCTCCGCCAGGAGTACTCCCTGCCCGAGCAGGAGCCGGTGCACGGGATGGGGCTCCAGATCGAGACTGGGGGCATCGGTGCCCACCAGACCAGGCTCAACCTCCAGTAGCATCTCTGCACCTTCAGTCGTGAGCAAGGCGCCCTCTGTCCATAGGAGCAAGAAGCCGCCCGGCGGGATGACCACCGCGCGAAGCCGGCCGGTGAGGAGATCCGTATCGATGAAGGTCGGGGCTGCCGCGCGCGGGTTCACGCCCGGTAGCGCGCCGCTCGCGTCCAGGGCTGTGGCCGCCCCCGCTCCGCCGCGGGGCGGGCGGCGTACGTCGATGACCACGCCGGGCCTCACCAGCGTGTCGGCGGGGTACTGGTCGAGCGTGGCCCCATCAGCGAAAAAGTGCCTGGGCGCGTCCAGATGGGTGCCGGAGTGCGACCCCATGCACAACAGCGTTACCTGATAGCCGTCGGACTCGTGCGAGCGCACCCGGGCCAGCGACACCGGCGGGTCGCCCTCATAGGCCGGCGTGGCAGGGCCAAGGGGACGAGTCAGGTCGACGATCTCCATGGTCGGCGGCTGTAGGCTCTCGCGAGAATGCCCGCTCGCTACCGGCCCCGTTCCTACCGGAACAGGTCGAGCAAGAACACCAGGTCGTCGGTGGCGGTCACGGCGTGGTATTGCCCCGCCGGCATGTAGTAAAGGGAGCCCGGCCTGCCCTCATGGTCGGTATCGCCGAGGCGGATGGTCCCGGCGCCGCTCAGAACGTGGATGGTCGCAGGAGTGCCGGCCGCATGGCCGGAGATCGATTGCCCGGTCTTCATACCGAAAAGCACCAGCTTGGCCTTGGGGCAGTCGATCAGAGTTTTGCTGACTATGCCACGATCGGCGAACTGCACCAGTTTGGTAAGATCTCCCACCCAGGGCTCGTCGCTATCGGATGGGGCCGGTCTTGGTTCTTCCATCGGAGCCTCCTTGGTGGTCTCGGCGGGGAGTGGTCGGCTCTCAGTAGGTCGTGGGCAGGCCTGTGGCCTCCCTCACCTTGTGCATCACCTCTCGGGCCACTGCCCGGGCGCGGCGGCCTCCGTCGGCCAGGACGTCCATCACGTATCCGGAGTCGGCCTCGAGCTCGCGGCGTCGTTCGCGGTACGGGGCGAAGTGCTCGTCGATGAGCTCCAGCAGCCGCTTCTTCACATCGCCGTAGCCCATCCCCCCGTTCTTGTAGCGGGCTTCCCACTCCGCGGTCTCCTCGGCCGACGCGAGCAGGCTCAGGAGAAGAAAGGGTGTCGACCCAGCGGGATCCTTGGGGGCCTCCACGGGGGAGGAGTCGGTGACGATGGACATGACCTTCTTCTTGAGGTTCTTGCCTTCGTCGAAGATGCCGATCTCGTTGCCGTAGCTCTTCGACATCTTCCGCCCGTCGATGCCGGGGACGACCGCAGTCGAATCCAAGATGTAGGGCTCGGGGATGGTGAAGACCTCGCCGAACTGCTGGTTGAACTTGCCCGCGATGTCGCGGGTCATCTCTAGGTGCTGCTTCTGATCCTGGCCGACCGGCACGATGTCGGACAGGTAGATGAGTATGTCGGCGGCCTGAAGCACCGGGTAGGCGAACAGACCGTGGTTGGGCGACAGGCCCTGGGCGACCTTGTCCTTGTAGCTAACGGCCCGTTCCAGCAGTCCCATGGGGGTGACGCAGGAGAGGATCCAAGTGAGCTCCGTGACCTCGGGAACGTCCTGTTGGGCAAAAAGGGCCGCCTGTTTCGGGTCGAGGCCAAGCGCCAGGAAGTCGACAGCCACTCCCATCGTGTACTCGCGCAGGAGCGCCGGATCCTGCACAGCGGTGAGCGCATGGTAGCTGGCGATGAAGTAGAAGGGCTCGTTGCCGGCCTGCAGGGTGATGTACTGGCGGAGGGCCCCGAAGTAGTTGCCCAGATGGGGCCTGCCCGAAGGCTGTATGCCTGAGAGTATACGCATGGCGTTCCCGCGGTCGCGATGTTTAGGTCCGAGCACCGGCACCTAGTGTAGCG
>Ga0068713_1003862_pt1 | contig 12384 bp, 8 predicted proteins | sample MTBAKSrepl2MetaG_FD_62223 | JGI IMG/M metagenome (GOLD analysis project Ga0068713, IMG submission 62223) | Enrichment culture microbial communities om Arthur Kill intertidal strait, New Jersey, USA, that are MTBE-degrading - MTBE-AKS2 (Arthur... | ecosystem: Environmental > Aquatic > Marine >...
TCATCCGCGCGGAATCGCCCGAGGCGGAGATCGCGCGCCACCACCCGGCCGTCTTCGCGCTCGTTCCGGAGGGCGGGTGGTACGCGCGCCAGGACGCGCTGCGCGAGCTCCCAACGCGGGACTTAGAGCGCCTCCGCGGCGGCGCGATCGCCGGGATCGTCCGCCTGTCGGTGCTCTTTCTCGTCGCTCTGCTGACCCGGTTCGTCTTCTCCGTCTTTCAGGTCTACCTTCTGCAGTACACGGGGCAACGCGTGATGTACGACATGCGGCGCGAGCTCTTCGCTCACGTCCTCCGCCTTCCCCTGCGGTTCTTCGATAAGACGCCCGTCGGACGGCTCGTCACACGCGTGACGAACGACGTCGCGGCGATCAACGAGATGTTCACGTCGATGCTCGTGAACCTGTTCCGGGATGGGTTTCTCATCCTCGGCATCCTCGCGGTGATGTTCCAGCTGGAATGGCGGCTCGCACTCGTCGTCTTCGCCCTGTTCCCGCTGATCGTCTTCGCGGCGTGGCAGTTCCGGAACCGCGTGCGATCCGCCTATCGGGAGGTCCGACGGCAGATCGCCCGCCTGAACGCGTACCTGCAGGAATCGATCTCCGGTATGCGGATCATCCAGCTTTTCGTCCAGGAGAAGCTGTCGAACGATCGGTTCGAGGAGATCAACCGGGCGAAGTACGGAGCGGACATCCGGCAGATGCTCACGTTCGCCGTCTTCCGGCCGCTGATGAGCTTCCTCAGTTCGTTCGCGATCGCACTCGTCATCTGGTACGGTGGGCTGAATGTGCTTCGGGGTAGTCTCTCCCTCGGGGCGCTCACCGCGATCATCCAGTACGTGCGGATGCTCTTCGAGCCGATCCTCAACCTATCCGAGGGGTACAATGTGCTGCAGGCCGCGATGGCCTCCGCCGAACGAATTTTTCGCCTGCTCGACGAGCCACAGGAGGACCGAGGGCGCGGCGAGCGTCTCGAGCGGTTCGCGGGGCGGATCGAGTTTCGAGATGTCTGGTTCTCCTACGACAACGACGAATGGGTGCTGCAGGGAGTCTCGTTCGTCGCTGAGCCGGGACAGCGCGTCGCGATCGTCGGCCCGACCGGGTCCGGCAAGACGACGATCATCCGGATCCTGCTGCGGATGTACCCGATCCAGAAGGGGCAGATCCTGCTCGACGGCGTGCCGATCGACGCTCTCGATCTGGCCGACCTCCGCTCGCGGATGGCGGTCGTCCTCCAGGACGTCTTCCTCTTCTCGGGCGATATCCTCGACAATATCCGCCTTCGCTCGGAAATCCCCGACCAGACCGCCATCGAGGCGACGCGGTTCGTCAACGCTGACTTCGTGGAGGATCTGCCCAACGGTTACCGGACCGAGGTGAAAGAGCGCGGCGTCACCCTCTCCGTCGGCGAACGCCAACTCCTGTCGTTCGCGCGGGCGGTGGCGTTTGATCCCAAGGTGCTCGTGCTCGACGAGGCGACAGCGAGCATCGACTCTCACACCGAAGATCTGATCCAGCGTTCGTTGCACAAGATCATGGAGGGGCGGACGTCGATCGTGATCGCCCATCGCCTGTCGACGATCCGCGAGGCCGACCGAATCCTCGTCCTTCACAAGGGACGGCTCGTCGAGGAAGGGACTCACGACGAGCTCCTCGCGATGAGCGGTCTCTACGCTGCCCTCCACAATCTTCAGTTTTCCGGGGCCGGGATCGACCGAGGCGCGACGGCCGGGATCGACGGGGCCGACGAGTAGCCGACATGCCGGTTCCCCCACCCCACTGCAAGGTCTTCATCTACGCTGTCAGATCGGGGCTGTCCGGACGCGAGCTCTTGGTCTTCGAGAGAGAGCCTCGACGAGTCCGGGGCCGAGGTGCCGAAGGGGAGCGTCGATCCGGGCGAGACGCTGGAAGCCGCGGTGCGTGGCGAGCTGCATGAGGAATCCAGGATTCGTCCCGCGCGCGTCCTGTGGTTCGCCCCGCCGGAGTCGGGCGCCGAGGAGACGAACGCATCTCGCTCTGAGCGGACAGAGGTTCAACACGAACTCCACCCCTGTCTGCCCGTCCATGCTGCGCCAGGCGGGCGCCGCGGTCATCGCGCGGATCGCCCATCCGGCTCCTGCGCAGTCGACCGGTTGAGTCGATAGACAAGACGGTAGGCTTGAATCATTGACCCTCGCCGTGTTTCGGAACTATGCTGCGCCATCCTTCCAAAGACTCCAACAGGGGGGGAGGTGGAGGCAATGGCAGGCAAGACGAGCAAGGGCTCGAAGAAGAGCACCGGCAAGACGACGAAGAAGAAGTAGACGCCCGGATGCGCCGCCACGCGATGATCGCCGATGCAGTCTCTCTTCGTCGGTCTGTGAGGGTCGTCGATCCCGCGGGCACACCGCTCGACGGACGGCGATCGGGATGGCGGGCATTGGCGCTGTGCGCGGATCGTTCAGCTGCCAACGAAGGAGGACGAGATGCCGAAAGCGGTGTGTCCTACGTGCGGGAAGTCCTTCCGCATGGATGAGGACGACGTGTTGCTCTACGAACGGGTCACCTGTCCCCATTGCGACGCGGTCCTCGAAGTGGTCGACGAGGAACCCCTCACGCTGGAGGAGGTCAGCGACGGCTAGTCCGTCGACCCTTCCCGTCTGCTGATGTCGAAAGGGCGAGGGCGGGCCGGGCGCCTGCCCTCGCCCTTTCGTTTCCCTTGCGGAGTCGCTGCGACGAGCGCCGTTGCGACGCGTTCGGAATCGACGTACACTGGGCCGCCTCCAGGACCGAGTATCGGGAAAAGGCGGACCGGATGAACACACTCCTCATCCTCGGCATGACGATCGGCGCCGGCTACTTGTTCGGGGAACTCGTGACGAAGGTTGGGCTCCCCCGCGTCAGCGGGTACATTCTCGCCGGGCTCGCGCTGAATCCACGGATCACCGGGGTCGTTCCTGCGGCGTTCGTTGACGGCAGCGATGGAATCACGAGCTTCGCACTCGCGATCTTGACGTTTGCCGTCGGCGGGACGCTCGCGCTGGGGCCCTTGAGGGACCTCGGGAAGAAGATCCTCCTCCTCGCTCTCGGAGAGGCCGAGCTGTCCGCACTGCTCGTCATCCTCGGCGGGCTCGCCATCTTGCCGTTCCTGCTGCCCGGCGAGGGCGGCTTCCTCGATACGATCGTCCCGCTCGCCCTGATGCTCGGAGCGCTTGCCTCGCCGACGGATCCGTCGGCGACCCTCGCGGTGATCCACCAGTACAGAGCGAAGGGCATGGTGTCATTCAGCATCATGGCGGCGGCCGCGCTCGATGACGCCCTCGGGATCATCAACTTCAGCATCGCCACGGTGATCGCCGCAGCGTTGATCACCCATTCCTCGGGCGAGATCGGGGCGGTCTTCGAGCCGTTCCTCACGATCGGAGGCGCACTCGCCCTCGGGGCGGCCGCCGGCCTCGCCTTCCACTTCGTTCCGCGCTGGCTCAAGGCCGAAGCGGAAGGGCTCCTGTTGGTCCTCGTTTTCGGGTTGCTCGCCCTCATCTACGGGCTCTCGACACTCCTCGGCCTCGACCCGCTGCTCGCCACGATGGGGATGGGGATCGTCGTCGTGAATTTCACGCGCGATCGCGACAGGATCTTCCGCCTGATCGAGGAGTACATCGAGCCGTTCGTCTTCGTCATGTTCTTCACGATCAGCGGGATGCTCCTCGACATCGGCATCCTTCTCCGCTACTTCCCGATCGTCCTGTTGTTCGTCGTTTTTCGATCAGTCGGGAAGCTCGGCGGCGCCTACTTGGGGGCCTCGCTCGGTGGGGCGGCGCCGCAGGTCCGACGGTTTGCGGGCTGGGGACTGATCCCCCAAGGCGGGATCGTAATCGGTCTAGCGCTTCTCCTTCAGCGGGACCCGGCGTTCGCGCCCGTCAGCCAGATCCTGCTGAACGTGATCATCGGCGCCACTGTGCTCCACGAGCTGATCGGGCCGTTGACCGCGAAGATCGCGATCGTCAAGTCCGGCGAGATCCCGAAGGCCTCCGCCCCGTAGCCGGACCGATTCGACGACTATCGGTCGATCAGAAGTCCGGCGATGTCAGCGTCGCGCCGACGGCGCCCGCGCCGCTCGACCCTCGGCCTGGCCCTCGCGCATGTACACGGTACGGTGAGGCGCCGGCGCGACCGGGCGTTCTCCTACAGGGCCCGGCGTTGCCCCGAGAGGCCGACCCGGGATACAAGCGGGGGCTGAGTGCGCCGCCCACGGTGCCCGTCGGGAGGGATCATGTCATTCCTGTACGAGTGCAAGTTGGAACGGGCGGCCGACGTCCTCGTCCGCGAGCTGTTCCGCCTTCGGGAGGACGAGACGTTCGTCATCACTCGACAGCTCCGTCTGGCTTGACGACCGGCCGTTCACCGAGCGCGGAGAGGTCATCGATCCGGAGCTGACCGGACTCGCCCTGCCGCTCGGACGCTGACGAGCGTGATCGATCAACCGAGGAGCCGGGGGCGGGCGTCGCGACGCCGCAACTGGGCGAACGTCATCCCCGCAAGCATCAAGGCGCAGCCGATCAACCCGCGGCTGGACATCGCCTCGGAGAGGATGAGCCACCCACCGACGACGGCGAACACCGCCTCAAGGCTGAGGACGATCCCCGCACGGGCCGGGTCGATCCGCCGCTGTCCGACAATCTGAAGCGTGTACGCGACCCCCGTCGAGAGCAGTCCCGCGTAGAGGATCGGGACCGCTGCGCGCAGAAGCCCGTCGAACTCAATCCTCTCGAACGCCGCCGCCGCAATGAGGCTCGCCGCGCCACAAACTGCGAACTGAACGGCCGCTGCTGCGACCGACGGAACCCGTTCGGCGAGCCATCCGACGATGTGTACGTGCACGGCCCACCCGAACGCGCTCGCCAGCAAGAGCCCGTCTCCGAGGCCGATCGCGAACCCCGGCGCCTGCGGAACGCTGAGCAGGTAGAGACCGGCGAGCGCAACCAGTGATCCGACGGCGACCGTCCGGCGGACCGGTTGTCCCCGCAGGCGGCCGATCAGCGGGACGATGACAACGTAGAGCCCAGTGATGAAGCCGGCTTTCCCGGCCGTGGTGTGAACGATTCCGACCTGTTGCAGGGACGCTGCGGCGAAGAGAACGAGGCCGGCTCCCGCGCCGGCGAGAGCGGCCGTTCTCCGCGGGATGAGGAGCTGGCTCTGTGCACTGCCCCCGCGTCGCCGGACCACCAGGATGGGAAGCAACACCAGACTCCCGAGGAGGAACCGGACGCCATTGAACGTGAACGGCCCGACGAACGCCATCCCGGCTCGTTGAGCGACGAACGCGAACCCCCAGATGACGGAGGCGACAAGCAATGCGCCCGTTGCCCCCGCAGCCGAATGTCCTCGGATCACTGCGGCAGGCAGTAGACGCAGTAGCGGTACTCGCCGATCGCCGTCTTTGCCGCGCTCTCGATCGGAGTGCACAACCCGTGCATTTCGTGCTCGAACCCAGGAAACGCGTCGTCGAACGCCTCAAGCCCCTGCAGGTACGAGCAGACCGCGGCATTCGCCTCCTCTCCCGGCATGAGGACCGGAATCCCCGGCGGGTACGGAACGAGCCCGACAGTAACCACCCGCCCGTCCAGGTGGTCGATCGGCACGCGCTCGACACGCCCCTTGACGAGCGCCCGGTACGCTTCGCGCGGCGTCGTCCGCTGCACTGGGTGATTCTCGACCCGCCGGAGCGCCCGTTCCTTTTGCGGAAGCTCCGTCTTCCGGAGGAAGCCGTGCATCTGAAGGCAGAGCTCGCGCAGAGCGAGTCCTTCATAGCGCTCGGGGTAGACCTCGACGAGCGACGGGATCGCTTCGGAGAGCGGAGCGCCACTATCGTAGAGATGTTTGAACTCGAACAGCGCGTTGACGAGCGTCCCCCATTTCCCCTTCGTGATCCCGAGCGAAAAGAGGAGGAGCATCGTGTAGTGCCCCGTCTTCTCGACCACGATCCCCTCCGATCCGAGGAACGCAGTGACGACCGGGGCGGGGATGAGCGCGTGATCCGGCGCCGTCTGTCGATCCGACGGGTCGGGGAGCGACCCGTCGGCCGCGATCCCCGGGGTGATCAGGGTGACCTTGATCGGATCGAGCAGGCAGTAGCCCGATGTGAGCCCGTCGAACCCGTGCCAGTTCGCGCCCGGTTCGAGCGTCCAGCACTCCGGCCTCGTCGAGAGCGCCTCCGGCTCGGCGTCCTCAAAGCGGACGACCCCGCGCTTCGTTCGAACCCTGTCTGGCTGCCATGCGCGGAACCACCAGTCTTTCCGCTCCCGCCGGTCCCGTTCGAGCCGCGCCATCAGCTGCCGGAACGCGACCGCCTCGTCGATCGACGCTTGCGTCAAGACCTGGCCGCTCCCGCCGGACATCATGCCGGCCGCGACGTCGTTCGAGGCGATGATCGCGTACTGCGGGGAGGTTGAGCTGTGCATCATGTACGCCTCGTTGAACCGATCGTGCTCGACAGGCGCACGCCGGCTGCTCTTGACGTGGATCATCGAGGCTTGTGAGAGGGCGGCGAGCAGCTTGTGCGTCGAGTGCGTCGCGAAGACGGTCGGCGTGCAGCCGTCGGCGGCGTCGACATCGATCGCCATCGCGTAGCGATCGCTGTACATCGGGTTGAATCGCGCGTATGCGTACCACGCCTCGTCGAACAGGATCCGCTTCGCTCCCCCGTCGATCTGCGTCAGGAGCTGTTGGACGTCGTAACAGAGGCCGTCGTAGGTCGAGTTGGTGATCACCAGCAGCTCCGCCTCCGACGGGCTTTCCCCGGCCGGCAGGAGCGGATGGCGCTGGATCCGTGAGACAACCTCCGACCACGCGAGGCGCGCCGGTGGGATCGGCCCGATGATCCCATACTGATTGCTGTCGGGGAGGAGGTACGTCGGAAGGCTCCCTGTCAGCCGGATCGCCTGCTCGACCGATTTGTGACAGTTGCGGTCCACGATCACGCTGTCGCCGCCGATCACGCACGACTGAAAGACAATCCGATTCGACGTCGACGTCCCGTTCGTGACGAAGAACGTCATCTGCGCTCCGAAGACGCTCGCGGCATTCCGCTCTGCCTTTCCGACCGGTCCACTGTGCTTCAGGAGGGAGCCGAGCGCGCCGACCGAGACGCTCAGATCGGATCGAAAGAGCTGCTCGCCGAAGAAGCGGACGAACTCCTGACCGACGGCCGACTTCAGGAACGCCGCGCCGCCCGAGTGGCCCGGCGTGTGCCAGGAGTATTGGTACTCCTCGGCGAACCGGACCATTGCTCCGAAGAACGGCGGCAAGAGCAGGTTCGCGTAGCGTTCGATCGCGCTCGACACTCGGCCGGCGACGAATGCAGCCGGATCCTCGAGCTTCCAGATGTATTCATCAATCTGTTCGACGATCAGGAGGTCGATGTCGCGCACCTCCGTCCGATCGGCGAGGAGGAAGACCGGAAGGTACTGCCCGTGGCTGCGGGCGGCCCGGATCAACCGACGGACCAGCTCCGGCGCTCCGGGATCCCAGGCCACGAGAAGGCATCCGAGGTTCGGGTATGCCTCAATCAGCGCGCGGCCGTCCTCCACGTCGGCCGTCGCGTGCGTCGGGTATCCGAGCTGCTGCAATCGCTCAGCGATCGTGCGGATCCGTTGTCCTGCGAACGACGGCGCCTCCCAGGTCGGATCGACGATGATGATCGGGTACTTCGGACGAGTGTACATGCTTCCAGAGACCACCTCCCGGCATCCGGCGCACATTATCGACGATTCACGGTCCGGCGCACAGCTGGGGCGGCTCGATCGCACGCTGGCCCCGGACCGGACGCCGTACTACCTGTCGGCCGTCCGGTGCCTCCGATAGTACCTTCGCGCTTTGGCGCGATTCCCGCAGTCGGCCATGTCGCACCAGCGGCGGCTTCGGTTCCGGCTCGTGTCGAGAAACAGCCAGCCACATCGGCCGTCCTCGCACTTTTTCACTCGGCCCAGCCGATCGGAGACGAGAAGCTCCGCCGCCGCAACGACGATCGGCCGCAACGGTCGACGCAGGTCATCGGGTTCCTCGAACCAGGTCCACGAGTATCCCCCATCGGACGCGGCAATCCGCCGATGGCTCGCCGCGCTCGCGCACGCCTCGTTCAACGCCGCGAGATCGCTCGCTGGAACCTTCTTGACGCCCGCGCACGCAGAGAAGATACGGAAGAGCGATTCTCGAAGCGCCACAGCGTCCTCCAGAACAGCGCGAGCAGCCGTCGGCCGCTGTGCAGCTGCCGACGAGAGAGGCTCCGCGTCCCCCGGCAGAATCGCCCCCGCCCGGATCGCCCAGACCAGGAGGTCTTCGTACTCCGTCAGCATCTCTTCCGGCGCATCGGTGTCGTGCCAGTCAGCGGTGTTCGCGAAGTCGAGCGCAAGATCCCCACCGACCAGCTTCGCTCCCGCGATCCGGCGATCGTTCCCATCGATGTGCTCGGCCATTGCTAACCTCCTCAGTAAGGTTGACAGGTTATCCGCCGCCCGATACGATCTAACCTACAAAGGCATTATAGAGAGTTGACGCCCCGCACACAATGGGGCCGCACATCGTCCCGCGAGGAGACCAAAGGAGGCCGGAGGATGCTGAGCGACTACACAGTATGGCTCCTCGCCAAACAGCGAGCGTGGGAGCTGGCGTCTCTCCGCGATGAGATCCGCCGCTCCCGGCGGGCGACGCGATCCCACCTGTCCGCAATCGATGCATTGCGAGACAGGCTCGGCAGTTCGTTGATCTCGATCGGGTCGCATCTCCGGCGATCGAACGGACGGGACATCAAGTCGCTCGGAGGCCGGATCAGCTGAGTCCGGCGGATCGACGGAAGCTGGCGTCCCCCGCCCTGCCGTCGCCCACCTTCGGAAAGCATCCGGGGATCGACGATCGTCGCGTTGAGACGCTCGCGCAACGCATCCCGAGGATTCTCTTCCCATCCACCGAGCGACGCGTGCTCGTTCGAGACGCCCTGTCGCCAGCCCCTGTGGACGTCGGCCTCCGGCGAGTCGGACAGAAGGGAGAGTCGATGCCAGCAAGTGGACCCAATCGCTTCGCCCGTCTCGACATCGACGCTGCGATGATGCGCGTCCCCGACGGGCCGTGAACGAGAAGAGCGCAATGACTGGATCGAACCGTCTTCGAATCGTCGAAGCGTTGCTGGTAGCGATCGCGTGCGTCGCACTTGTGGTCTCAGCAACGGACAGGAAGAGGACGGCCGGATCGTCGTCGCCGCTCTGAAGCACGTGGTCAACGGCCGATCCTACGACGCCCTCCTCCTCGCATTCGATCCGAGTGAGCCGTGGCATTGGAGGACCCGGGCCCTGCTCCCTGCATTCTCAGCCGACCACCTCGGGGCGCTCCGGCACGTCGTAGAGGATGTCATCGAGCGGGTGGCGGTAGAGCCCCTGCTCGAGGCGGTTCTGGTCGAAGTAGTGGCCCATCAGGCCGATCGACCGCCCGAGGACGAAGAGGGCATTGAACGTGCCCATCGAGATCATCCGATCGATCTCCTCGTCGCAGAACCGAAGCTCCTTGAGGAGGTCGACGAGCAGGACGCCGATGCACCCATCCACGTTCAGGATCAAGTTGCTCTTCTTCTGTGTCGTCACGACCTCGACGGAGAGCGCGTAGTCGAGGAGCGGTGTCGCGCTGAAGTGCGATCGGGCGAAGTTCTTCATCAGCTCGACGCGCTGATCGGGCTGCTCGACGGTGTGAAGCCGATGCCCGATCCCCTGTATGTTGACGTTCTTCGACTTCATGTAGCCGACGAAGTCCCGCGGGGCCATCCGATTCCGCAGGCCGTAGAGGAAGTGCTCAGCAGCGCCGTTCACGGCGCCGCCGAATCGCGGGCCGATCGTGAGAATTCCGCTGACGAGCGAGGAGATCAGGTCCTTCCCGGCCCTCGCGGCGACGATCGTGTTGTGGGCGCCGGAGACAGCCGGCCCGTGGTCGGCGATGATCTGGATGACCATCTCGAGGAACTCGCGAGCGGACTCGGGGATCTCCTTCTTGAACCAGAGCAGCCCGATCACCCCGCCGATCCCGAGCCTGCGCTCGATGACCTCGTCGATCGGGACGCCGCAGTAGTTGTGGACGTCGCCCGATTCGTCACAGATCGTCGAGATGAAGTGGGTCGGCCTGCGCACAAGCCCTTCGGCCTTCGCCTGAGCGTAGTCCATCGGGATCTTTGGCGGCGTCACGTCCTGCGCGGGAACGATGATGCCCTTCTTCACGAGCGTCTCGAAGGTCTCGTGGATCACTTCGGCGTAGTCGTTGAACGAGTTCGGGACGATGACGCCGGCCTCGCGGAGTGCTTGGTTCTTCGCGTCGGCCGCCTCGGCGGCCGACCCTGCCTTCGCTCCGGCGTGCCCGAACTGGACCTGGCCGGGGAGAACCTTGGCGCACGTCCCGGTCACCCACATGACGAGCGGCTTCGTGATCCGGCCGTCTTTCGCCGCGTTCGCGATCTCGATCTCCGCGGTTCCTCCGAGCTCTCCGAGACAGACGAGCAGCTTGATCGCCGGGTTTCTCTCGTAGCGAAGCAGGTGGTCGAGCAGGGTGGAGCCAGGGAAGGCATCGCCGCCGATCGCGATCCCCTCGTACAGCCCGTCGGTCGTCCGGGAGATGATGTTGTACGCCTCGTTGGAGAGCCCGCCGGAGACGGAGACGAAGCCGACGGATCCGGGCCGGTAGAGGTTCGCCTCCTTGATGTTGTCCATCGTCCCGGCCGTGTTCCCGATCTTGAAGCAGCCAGCCTTGATCCCGCCGACGGTCGCCGGTCCGATGATCCACTTCCCCGCTTGCTTGGCGGTCGCGGCGAGGATGCGGGCCTGCCGCTCGGGAACCCCTTCGGCGATTACGGCGACCGTGCGGATCGTCTCGCTCGCCAGCGCCTCCATCGTGGAATCGAACGCCGATCGCTGCGAGGCGAAGTTCACCATGACATCGGCCTTCGGCCATCTCGCGGCGGCCTCGCCGATGCTTCGTACCCTTGGAATCGTGATCTCCTTCGTCCCCCAGAAGAACTTGTCGAACCCACCCCGCTCGGGGGTGATCATCGCCACGACGCTCGGCGCGTCCCGGCGGCAGAGGGAATCGAAGTCGAGCATCCGTTGCACGGCGCGCGTCTGGTTCCCGTACACGAACGCCTCGGTGTCGCGATTGAAGAGCTCGTAGTTCTGCATCCTACGTTCCTCCCTCGAGGGCCATTGAGACAACGGCCGTCATGTGCGTCTCCGGTCCGTAGACCTCGACCGGAACGCCGATCCGTTCACCGACGCGGCGCATCTTCTCGAGCCCTTCCACGTAGTTCGGGCCACCGCGCCGGACGTAAATCCTGACCCGGTTCTCTTGCAGGCGATCCCTGTACTCCTCGAGAGCCTGGATGATCCCGGTGAACGTCTTTGCGACGTCGGTGAAGTTCGCGATCCCGCCGCCGATGATGAGGTACTTCCCCCGCCCGTTCGGATCCGGCGTCCGCGTCATCAGATCGAGGACCGTCTTCGTGTACTCGTATGTGAGTTCGGTCGACGGGTCGCCCGAGTACTCGCCGTAGTTCGCGAGTTCGTCGGCGTAGCCGAGGTCGACGACCGTATCGGCGTAGATGACGCTGGCGCCGCCGCCGGCGACGAGGAGCCAGACCCGACCGTTCGGGTTGAGGACGGTCAGTTTGAGCGAAGCTCCCGTCTTCTCATCGAGGGACTTGACGTACGCCTCCTCCCGAGTCATCGCCGTTCCGAACGCCTTGGGGAACTCGATCCTGCCCCACACCTCCGCGCATTGAAACCCGGCGGTATCGTCGAGCTTAGCGACGCAGTCGAGCGGCACGAGTGCACCGTCCTCGGAGAACGTGAACGGGTTGAACTCAAGGTAAGTGAAATGAGCGTCGACGAAGACACGGTAGAGGGTCTCGATGAAGTCGAGGACCCTCTCCCTTTGCGGGAGCTTTGGCAGCTTCGCCTCGAGTCGCTTCCGATCGAGCGCCCCGAGGACGGGAACCTCGATGTTCACGACGCTGTCCCAGACCGATTCGATGTCGACGCCGCCCTGGGTCGAGAAATGGATGACGTCCGCGTCGCACCCCGAAGTGAACGCGAGGTAGTACTCCGCCTCGTGCGGGACGAACGGCTCGATCAGGAAGTGCGTCAGGACTCCGGTCGTCTTCCCGCTTGCCCCCTCGATCGTCGCCTGTTTGTTCATCCGCTCGGCGACCCACTCTCTGACCTCATCGAACGTCTTGTCGACGCAGAGAAGGTTGTTCTTGCCCCGCTTGCCGAACAGCTGGTCCGGCTTGGCGACGAGCTTCGTCGTCTTGAGCCATGGGTGCGTCGCCGGGAGGACGGCGAGATCCGTGTCCGGATCGACGAGGATGAGCCGCTCGTCGAA
>Ga0068713_1003872_pt1 | contig 12357 bp, 14 predicted proteins | sample MTBAKSrepl2MetaG_FD_62223 | JGI IMG/M metagenome (GOLD analysis project Ga0068713, IMG submission 62223) | Enrichment culture microbial communities om Arthur Kill intertidal strait, New Jersey, USA, that are MTBE-degrading - MTBE-AKS2 (Arthur... | ecosystem: Environmental > Aquatic > Marine >...
GAGCTTAAGGATTTATGGATTTCTCTGGCCGAAGAGTTTCCTTACCTAGGACTCTGTTTGACAGATACATACTGGATAAACTCCTTCATTTCGCAGCAGGCAGCAGGCAGGAGATTTGTTATCGAGACTGAAAAGGGCGCTGAAGAGTCTGTTTTTGACTTTCTTTCAGTAGGTTATGACAGTGTGCTGCTCAAACCTTCTGAAAGAGATATGCGCCTCTATGGATCGGGCTTGCCAGAACTCCTAATAGTCAAGAACCTAGTCACGCAATCTCCGATTACGTCGGTGGATGATGTTCCTATTTCATCCCTTGAAAAGATTCTTGTAGACGTGTTCTGCGATGAACAGGTCTATGACTATATTCAGGGAGATATGACGGTAGAGCTTTTCGAAGAGGCCTTTGAAAGGTTTGCTATTGATCAAAGCGTGCTTAGGAGATATGCTTCACGAAGAGGAAGGTGGAGAAGAATAAGGAAATTTGTGACCGATAATATTGGCGAGGTGTGGGTATTTTGATCGACAACGCTTCTCTCGAACGCGATGGATCGAAGTTGTTGTTTCAAGTTATCTCAGAATGCTATGAACAAAGGAGCGTGATAATCACAACAAATCTGGAGTTCAGCAAATGGGTCCATATCTTCTACGATGAACAGATGACTTCGGCAATGATTGACCGTCTTGTTCACCACAGTCATTTGTTGTTGTTCGAAGGTCAGAGTTTTAGAATTAGGAATTCGCTGATGAAAACTCATTAACAAAATTTCCCGGGTGGAAAGTTGTTTGGAATTCTTGCAAAAACAGGGATTCGCTCCTGCAAAAAACACACCGGCCAGGACAAGTGATTAAGCACATTATACTGAAGGATTGATGCTGAATGTAAATCTTTGAAACCAATGATTGAATGGCCACAGATTCTTCCCGTTCACTTGTCTTTTCCTAGAAGGCATTACATAGGATTTTTCAGAAGTGACGGAAATAGGATGACCTTCAGATAGAAACGGACCCTCTCAAGCAACGAGGATCACTGAATGAACGATCATTTTGGGAACTGCATTTTCTAATGCTAAAATAATGCTAAGAAATTAAGTTAAGCTTCTGTTTTTCACCCCATATTTAATTGATTTCACGAGGGTTGTTCCGGATAGCCAATTAGGCCAGTCAATGGTCAGGAGTGTTGTTTCTGCCACTAATAGGAGACAACAAAGTGCATGTTGGATATCGCGCTTGAAATAGGAGGAGGTAATTGTGAAAAGCCTGTTCTTAATGGGATTCTTGCTTCTTACTTTGTGTACCATATACGCTTTTCCCTTAGTATACGAAAACTACAAGCTTACATCAGTAACTCCAAAGGGGAGGATTATCAGTGAAAGATCCTACGAGGACAAAACTATCAGGGTCGAGTTTGGTGATTTCACAGGCGATTATCCTGAATTCAAATTAAGTAACATATCTAGGGCTCCTCTGACAATAGTATGGGATCTGTGCGCTTTCATTGATTCTGATGGCCGCTCTCAGAGTGTTCTGAGAAGGGGCATTCCTTTTCAGAATAGAGGCAACACCATTCCTTCAACGATAGTTATACCAGGAGCCTATGTAGATGAAATAATGGTACCTGTGGGTTCAATCCAGTTTGTAGATGGAGAGTGGAAAGCTACCAGTTCAATACCAAGAATAGCTAATAAGACTATTTCTGTCGTGCTGACTGTGGAGCAACACGGAGAACAGACGACATACATATTCGGCTTCGAATCAGTTATGGGAAGCGGTGAAGTTCTGGTGGAGAGCGGAAGCTTTATTATGGGAGATGATTCACTAGCACCATTTAATGTTCAGCCAGCTCATCGTGTGTCGTTTACGTACGACTTCTACATAGGAAAATACGAAGTAACATTCGATGAATACGATGCTTTCTGTGAGGAGACCGGCAGAAGCAAACCGAACGATGAAGGCTGGGGAAGGGGAGCGAGACCCGTTATCAACATAAGCTGGTGGGATGCTATAGATTACTGCAACTGGCTAAGTGAAAAAGAGGGACTTCAAAAGGTGTACGACAAGGATGGAAACCTCTTGGACAAATATGGCCATATAACTACAGATCCCTCGATTGTTTTGGGCTATAGACTGCCAACAGAGGCAGAATTGGAATATGCTGCAAAGGGAGGAAACAAAAGTAAGGGATACAGTTATTCAGGGAGCGATAGCGTCGGTGACATTGCATGGTATAGGGAAAATTCGGGAAGCAAGACACAGAAAATAGGAAAGAAAACACCTAATGAACTAGGCCTATACGACATGTCCGGGAATGTCTGGGAGTGGTGCAGTGATTGGTTTGGAATATACTCCGATTCTGCAGAGACAAATCCTTACGGCGACATCGGTTACAACCGAGTGATTCGGGGCGGTGGCTGGGACTCAAGCGCGAAAATCACACATGTTTCGTTTCGCTTCTTCAATACCCCTACTGACACGTATTACTATCTGGGATTCCGTATTGCAAGAACGGCGCCCTGATTAAACTTAGCGTTTATACCTTCTTACCCTTTGCTGAGTCTCGGACCTCAGTTACATGCTCCTCTACACTAGTGGCGCGAATAAGGTGGGATTAAGGTTGACATAATCAGCGAACAAGAATCTGTAACCAATAAGTCAGGAGGCGAAGGAATGATGAAAGTGTTAATTGTGACACCTTGCGTTAAATTGCCGGGAAGTTCGGGCTGCAAAATACAGAAACGGTTATGCTCGCACATGGAAAGTTCTCGAAAAACAGTGACCAAAACGGATTCAGTTTTTTTAGCTTAATGGAACTGGTCCTATAGAGAGTACGCACCTAACCTTGTAGTCTGGCAATTTCCATATGAACTAAGCTATTTCATGGTGCAATTGGTAATTTTCTGATGTTAGAAGAAATACTAGTCTCAGCGGGGCCTATTGATTGGTCTGTTCTTGCCACGAAGCAATTTGGAAAAACATTGATCAGTCTTGATTATATAGCATATATGATATATAATTACACTGTTGATGCTTTCGGAGAAGACGCATATGAGAATTCGAACTCTTTACAAAGGGTACAAGGTGCTTTTCTTTGAGAACGACGTACCGAAATTCCTTAATGATCTCGATGAGGACACAAAAGAAGAGATCGCTTCGAATTTCGGAGATATCGAAGCGATGGGTATTGCGCCAGAGCAGATCGGGAAACAGGGGAGGTTATACAAACCACTGGACTGTAGATGGGGGACCTTGTTTGAAATGAAACTTAGAACAAAGCAGAAAGAGGTAATACGGCTATACTTTCATCCTGACAGTGAAAATCTCCTTATAATCTTGTTGTTAGCAGTTTTCAAACAGGGGAGATCCAGAAGGCAGAATGCCGACATAGTCAAAGCCTGCAAACGTTTAGGGAAATACCTATTTGAAGCGCGTTGAAGGGGGTGGAAGTAGTGAGGTCTTTTGATGAACTCAAAAAAGAATGGTTGAAAGACGAGAAATTCGCTAGAGTCTACGATTCGAAGAGACCGCTTAGACTCTTCATTAGGGTCATAAAGTCTGCAAGGCTTGAAAAGGGACTCTCGCAGAAGGATCTGGCCGAAGCAATAGGAACTTCGCAATCGGTAATAGCAAGAATAGAAGCCGGTAAGCAGAACATATCGTATGAGATGATGAATAGGCTTTCCGATACACTTGATCTGAAGCTTCATATAATTGCTACCAAAGAGGAAGTTATAACATTGCCAACAGGACTTTGTGAGAAGCTGTTGACAGCTGGAGGTCTGGATGAGTCAAGCGATTACTCTAACGTGGTGAGAGAGACACTTGAAAATAGTCTTGAAGTGAGAGAAGTATTGGGAAGAAATCCTGAGTTCCTGAAAGAATTGTCAACAAAGATCAACCAGATAAGTGACGCATATCACATAGATGCTATAGATGCGATTAAGTACATCTTGACTCTTGGTGAAGCTACCTGGGAGAAGCTTGAATCAGAGCATGTATTGGATCAACCTGAAAGGTGTGACGAAGAATGCCTGGCCGGATGAACGGAAAGCAGTCCAGCGGTTATATTGAACTTATCCAAGCAATAGAGCTGCTTTCAATAAGAACTATGTCTCTGAGTTACAAAACTTATGATAAGAGCAACCTATCCGAACAACACGGTTCTGTTAACGTTCGAAAAGGTTCTATTGAGCTGGATGAGAAGAACAAGATTTTGAACTGCAATGTGGGGTTCGATATTGCCATAGAAGCGGAGAAGAATCAGGCGTTTTTCAAGATGAATCTTCAATACATGCTGGAGTTTCGTGTCAAAGAAGTTGAAGTAGTTAAGTCTGTTCTGAGCAACGAAGAAACTCTTGAGTTCTTTTCTAATCGTCAGTTAGTGAGACTAGCCTGGTCATACGTACGCAACGAACTCAGTCATGCTCTTGCTAGTTCCGGTCATGTATTTGTTCCACTCCCTTTGTTGAAGTGATTCAGAATTGGTGGCGGAGAATAGAACAAACTTCCCATTCTACTTGTTATGATTTTCTTCACTTAATGATAACTGCGTCCTTTAGAGTCTCGCTGAATATTCATGCATTCTCATGGCTCAGAAGATAAAGAGTTATTTCGCGGTTCTTTGAATAATAGTATCTAAATGATATTCGATGCGTTTTCAGGACAAGGAATGGAAGTGGATTTCGATCGAAACGGACATAAAGTGACGGGAAAATCCTCATGATGCTGTTCTACTTCAGGAAGTATTGTTGGGTGGTATCGGCTGCAATCATTGCGCTTGCTTGTCCGGGAACTGTACTATGTTCAAAAATAACCAAGTTTTGTATACGGGATTTTGGACTGCTCACAGATATTTGTTGAGTAACTCCTAGCTACTAAAATGGCAGACCTCACGGTTGGTATCTAAAGCGGGGAATTTCAAGTTTTCGTGATATACTCATTATACACATAGTGTGTGTATAAGGTGGTGATCTTATGAAAGATGTTCGGGAAACCAAAGAGAGACACAATATCATGATGAAACCTTCTACATGGAAGGTTCTGAAGGAGCTCGGGCGATTACAGGGCAAGAGCGCCAGCGAAATCATTGAGACGGCTTTATGGAATCTCATAAAGACTGAAGGCTACAATTCAATGTACTTCAAGATAATGGCTACTAGCGAGCAGTGCGACCCCGAAGAGAATGAAGAACTCACAAGGATACTGGATCAGATGACGGAAGAGGATCTGGAAATCGTAGACAGCTATGAGTTACCGGATTAGCTTCACGAGATTGAGCAAACGGCAACACGAAAAGCTCGATACCACGGTTAAGAATAGAATAGACAAAAGCTTCCGACAGCTGGTTGATTACTACGACAGAAAGGCGAGCAAGAAACCGGACGTTAAAAGTCTTTCAGGTAAATACAACGGACTTCTGCGGATGAGGGTCGGTGATCACGGGATCATTTTCCAGGTCCGGGGAGATGAGTTTGTAATTCTTGTGGTCCAGATAGTTAAACTAGGAGACGCATATAGATGACTTCAAGCTCATTAGTTTTTTTCGTGACAGACTCGCGTTCTTACATTAAGTTCAGATTGGCAGTTTGGAGTGGACTTTGCTGCACCAAAGCGGAATAATTTGACTGCTCTTAGTGTTGAGATATAAGGCACCGGGGGTGATTACAGTGATCATGTTCGACAGAATATGGAAGAGGCTTGAGGAAATCGATGCAACCGAAAGAAAGAAGGCATTCGACGCGATTATTGAAATCTTATCTTCTTCGGAGGACGAAGAGATGCTTCAGCTGAAAGACGACCTGCTGGCATTCGAAGACGACATCCTCGATGACTCGGAAGATCCTATAAAGACGCTTCTAGAAGGTGAAAAGTGATGCGCTCTTTTGACTCTCTTAAAGAGGAATGGCTGAAGGATGAGAAATTCGCCAAGGTATAGTATTCGAAGAGACCACTTAGGGTTTTTGTTAGGGAGATAAAATCTGCAAGGCTTGAGAAGGGACTCTCGCAAAAGGATCTGGCCGAAGCGATAGGAACATCTCAAGGAGTGATCGCAAGAATCGAATCCGGCAGGCAGAACATATCGTATGAAATGATGCTCAGACTTTCCCGTGCACTGGGTCTCAGTATGAGCGGATCAGACTTCTGATTCTACAGACGGATCTGCGTATTTGTTAAACTGCTTGGTGATGCACTTGCTCTGAAACGTGTCTGTTCAGTATAGGTTTTTTCGTATTCTTTAAAGGCTGGTTTTATTGGTCAGGCAACAAAACAACGTCTGAAAATTGGTGGAATCCTGTTGTGCAATGACAGTCATGGAGACTCAACTCAACGCTGGCAAGATTTGACTATGCTTATGATTTAATTGGCATTGTAGATGAGCGAAACAGAATTCGCATAAACAATTCGGGAAATTACTTCAAATTAGCAAGAGAAAGGGCCGTTGAACTGGAAACAGTAAGAGTAAAAATGAAGGGTTCTAAATATACTTTGAATGCTGAGAATTAATTGCTTCGCAAACTAAGCCAAGTAATTTGATAGGAGGCAGATATTTTGGATAAAGAAATACTAATAAATCGTCTAAAAGCAAAATCGGACTTGAATCTATTTGTCGTTGAAACCATAGAAAACACAACAGTCTTAAATTCCTTGTTTGAGATTGTCTTGACAGAAGCATCCAGTATTAAATATGCGTGTACAAAAATCATTCGTATGGTGAGTGAGCAAAAGCCAGAACTCGTATATCCTTACTTCGAGGATATTGTCAAATGGCTCCATCATAAAAACAGTTTCATCAAATGGGACGGAATCCGGACCCTGTCTAATCTCTCATCGGTCGACCATGAAGATAAGTTTAAGGCAATCTATCAAGACTACTTTGCATTGATTCAAGATACACAGATGATTACGGCAGCTAATGTTGTTGGCAATGCATGGAAAATTGTACTTGCCAAGCCTGAATTGGAATGCGATATCACCAGGAGATTACTTGAAGTACAAAACATTGTCTATACTAATAAAGGGGAACCTTCACCTGAGTGCAATTGCATAGTGTGTGGGCAGGTGATGGAATGCTTTGATCATTATTTCGAATTCTCAGGGAATCAAGCTGAAATGATCCATTTTGCGGAAGGACAGCTGAGTAGTCGCCGAAAAGCAGTGGCAAAAACCGCTGAGAGATTTTTGAGACATCATTCAAGCAAAAGAGGTTAATCCTTTGAATTCAAGTGTTTTAGAGTTTGAGAGAGCAGGATATATGCGTGTTAAATGAAGGTGTAACTATAAAATAGGGTCAGACTCCTAAAATAGGGTCTGACTCCTATTTTTGTAATGCTTTCCATAAGTCAGGAATAAGAGAGCGTTATGATGTGCTTGAGGCCACGTGGAAGGTGGCGAAAGATATCTGCCCCGATGAGATCAAGGATGATAATCAAAGAGATTCATTTACGATTGTTGTCTGGAAATCCTTACCGCTTGATTCAATACTTAGAGAATTCTTATACCGATTATGGATTCTTGGAGTCTTTGGTCTATTGTGTAACATCGACTATTATAGTGTTGAAACCAGCTAGCTTTATTCATATGGGGATTTTCTAAGAAAAAAGCAGGCAGCCATATTCCGAATAGCAGGATAGGGCATTGGGAATTAGAAGCATAGAAAGACACTTAGGCAGGTGATGGTTGAAGTGACATATTACACGGACCTCTTTTCGCCAGAAACATATAAAGCCTTTTCAAAGTCGGATAGGACTATTTCTGGATTTCGAATGAGGCACAAGAATCTAGCGAGCAGAGTGAACATCGGAGATAAGCTTATATGTTATCTAACCAAGCTCTCTCGCTGGATTGGCATACTAGAAGTGACAAGCAAACCCTTTGTTGATGATTCTCCCCGTTTCTATGAAGCAGACGACCCTTTTGCGGTGAGGTTCAAGGTCAAGCCACTGGTCTGGCTAGAAGTTGATAAAGCCCTGCCAATACACGAGCCTGAGATATGGAATGGTCTGTCTTTTACTAGAGACCTTCCACCTAACTCCAACGCCTGGACCGGGAAGGTCAGGGGCAGTCTTGTTAAACTGGATGACGAAGACGGCGAATTCTTGGAAGCAGCTTTTTTCAAGCAGGAAAACTCCGGGAGATCATTCGCCTACGACGTCGAGGCCTACAAGAAGTATCTATTACCTAGAGTCAGAGGTGAGAAGAAAGATATACCTGTATCCGTCCCAACGGACGAGGACTCCGAAGATACGGAAATCGTTGCAGAGCAACCCGATGTGCGCGAGTCAATTAAAATTCAGGCCTTACTGGCAGATATTGGCGCTAAGATGGGAATGAAGATATGGATTCCCAGAAATGATCGGAGCAGAGTACTTTCCGAATGTAAGAGTGGCAATCCGTCTATCTTAGAAAGGCTACCCCTAAACTATGATGAGACTACTTTGAAAACCATAGAGCAGATAGATGTTCTGTGGTTAAAGGGAAGATCGATCAAGAGGGCTTTCGAGGTTGAGCATACCACTTCAATCTATTCCGGTATTCTCAGAATGGCCGATCTGCTGGCGCTTCAGCCGAATATGGACATTAAGCTTCACATAGTAGCGCCTTTCTCGAGAAAGGATAAGGTCTTTCAAGAACTGCAAAGACCTGTTTTTTCGTTGCTAGAACGTGGTCCTTTGTTTGAGACTTGCACATACCTCTCATACGAAAGCGTAAGAGAGATAGCTTCTCTTCCTCACCTCGTACATCTGTCAGACGATGTATTAGAGGACTACAGCGAGAATGCGGAAGATTAGGTATTACTTTTTTCGTAACAGATTCACCTTTTTACAGTGACTTTATACCGGCTGCTGAGAAGCGCGTTTCCTGCAAGCTAAATATCTACGATAAAGCAAGATCCAGAAACTCGAGAAACTGAATTGCCGTTGGCGAAGCGAAAGATAAACTAGGGCACAAAACCTTGGTTAAATAGGGTCAGACTCCATTTTTCACACATATAACTCTGCATGATGAGACAACAGAATGGATTGCTGACGAAGTTCTACCCCCCACCAGAAACCCTCGGTTCTCACTTTTCCAGCCATAGGCAGGATTAAGAGATAGGTTTCTTTGCAATTCCCTCTTGTTAGGTTTGCGCTCCCATTAGCAGAGTAATAATCGCAATTACAGAGCTGATAACTGAGGCAATTACATAACCTCTCCATGTATTCGATGCTATTCGGTTAGAATAGGCAAATGAATAAGCTTCCTCGTATGCAGCGATTGCCTCTGGATCATCTGTGAGGCTGTTAATATAAGCGACCTTGTTTGCCGGGAGGGATTTTGAACCAGTATTCATAAATATTGCAGACAGTGTACCAAATATCACTGCCCCAAAGAAGCCGGCATTATCTGCATCTTTTAATCCGTGATAGTGTCCCAAAGACATTGCATCATACATAGTGAAACCCGCTAGCATACTTCCAGTTAGAAGAGTTACCAAAAGCATTACCGAAAGAACTTTTCTCATTTTGAACCTCCTTTTTCCCTAAAGCTTCCCAGCTCTTCTGAGCCATGTTTTGGAGGGTTATGTGATCAAGCAGGATTTTTGAGGATGAAACGCTTGGAAGTCAAAGCATTTCAGTTGATGTGGAAATAGATGTCAGCATCAAATCTGCAGTAGTCGTCATAACCATCCCAATTAGTATCTACCCATCCGTAGTCAGTATTATCAATCACGATCCGATAAGTTCCTCCAGGTGACATTGCACTGGAATAGAATGTGTAATTGCCTGTGTAGACTGTGAAGTGCTCAACAACACTCACCGCATTCGAATTAACGAAGTTATTGAACTGAGTCTGAGTCATTATCCATACTTCAAAACCATAACTGGGTGCTTTAGAACAACTGACAACGATCTTGACATTATCGCAGTTGTAACCTGGGTAGAGCGAATAGGAATAAGTGTAATAATGCTCAGAAAGAATATAATGCTGCCAGTAATCCTTCAGAACCCATTGCCCCAGGTTTACAGGTGGAGTAACTATGCATCCTGATAGTATGATACTAGCAACGATAAGTACCCCAAGAAGCCCCTTAATCCCTTTGCGCAAGATTAACACCCCCTAATTTTATTGAAATTCTGAATCTTATGTTAAGCAATTGTTTGATGTCTATCAAATTAAATCATATCACCGTTACTTCAAATTACTAATGTCGTCAATATAGTGTCGTTGGATTAAGAATTTAGCAGAGTGAATTTCTGGAATGTATGGGCTTCTGTCTTTTCCATCTTGAATTCAATGTAACAAAGGCAATAGTCAAATTTTGAGAAATTAGATTGCAAAATGGCATTTCATCAATTGCAGGGCTTTGATTCCAAACGTTCTAAAAGAGGCGTTTTGTTGAAGGAATTTGACCTTACTCTCGAAATGCAGCAGAATGACGGGTCAGACTCATAGTTCTGCAGATGGATCGGTGCGGACTGCATAAGAAGCGTTTTAAATAGATCTGGAAGGGCTATTAGAAAGTGAGTTTGGAAGAAAATGATCTGCTGTCGATCCGACAACAAGTATAAAGAATTATCCCGCAGAACACACATCAGATAAGTTTCTTGGACGAGGGCTAATAATGTTATTCATTCGATGAAAGAGCGATCATTCAATCTGCAAAAGTACAAAGAGCGAAGGCGCGAATCGGGGAGATTTCACAGGACTACCAAGATACGATATTGAACACAATACTCTTGTGCAAATTATTCGATAAAACCAGAGATCCTGCTAGATAGAGCGATGATACAATCACATTGAAAGGGGGCGATGTAATGAATACACGTCAGCTCCTGAGAAAAGAAATAGAAGCCGTACCCGATTCTCTCTTGGAAGAAATCCTTCGTTTTGTGAAAGCATTGAAAGAAAGGAATCTGTCTGCCTTAAGCCGCGAGTTGCTGGATGCTTCAGAGTCTGCTCTTGCCAGGGATTGGCTGAGGGAAGAAGAGGATATAGCATGGAAAGACCTGTAAATGGTGATGTTGTGGCAATTCCTTTCATTTTCTCTGATCTCGCCTGAGCAAAAAGAGCGACCTGCGTTAGTTATAGCGGATGCTGGCGGTGATGATGTCATAATGTGTCAGATCGCAAGACGGTCAACGTGGTCTTCAGCAGCGAACAACGGATCTTCTTCCCTACAAACCGGAGAACAGCTCGCAAACGTCATCCGGTTGATTCTTCTAGATCACGCAAGTCTATTAGCAGAACTTCTTTCGGCATGTTCGCTTTGAAACCGGACTTGCTTATAATAACCGGTACTTTGACCCTCTTGTCAGGGATGTACTGCATCTTCTCTATCAAGTATTCTGCTACTTCAGGTCCAATCGGAGCCTTTCTCCATTTGCACTCGAATACCAGAATTCTTTCCCTCGATTCCCCAATGAGATCTATCTCATACGTCTTGTTCCTGGTGCCAGGAATTTTGCCCCAGTGTTTGCCGACTCTCTCGGGCAGAAAGGGGATTTTTTCGGCCCTGTAGAGATCGGGGATGAGTGATTTCACTGTTGATTCAAATGTTCTGCCAATGTACTCTCCAAGATTCTCAACAGTATATGTTAGGGCCTGTCCGGAATCGAATTCTACGGCGTTCTGTCTTGAATAGATATACTTCATCCAGAATGAAAGGAAGTTATCTTGAATAGTGTATCTCAGACCGCGTTTCGATTTCGAAAGGAGGTTTTCTACCCTGCCGATTATTCCATAGTTGTTTGTGAGCTCAGAAAGGTATTTCATGGCCTTTGTGCGTTCCATACCCGTTCTGTCGACAATCTCCCCGGCATCTCTATCAAAGTAACCAACCGCCTCAAGTACGGAGAAGTAGCCCGGATGCTCCGTTCCAAACTCACCAATAAGAAGATTCTTGCCCTCCTCCCGAAGGGGCGCGAACCTGTCAAAGAAGAGTTCTCGAATCTTCATCTCAAAAGAAGCCTTTTCTTCTAGAAGCCACAAATATTGGGGAATACCACCGAGTATCGAGTACCACTCTATAGCCTCTTCAAATGAATAACCGAAGCTTTGCATCATCTCCAAAGCGTCCCTGAAGCGGAACTGGTTCAGCTCGACTTTGTGATCGCATCTTCCGAATAGCGGCGCCTTCTGGTCCAGAAAGATTCGCTTCATCATCCCCACATATGATCCACAAAGAATCAGCAGACCTCTACCCGAATTCTCATCCCATACTTTCTGAAGGATCGAAAAGACCGATTGATCGACTCTCATGAAGTTCTGAAATTCGTCGAAAATCACTACTTCTTGAAGCCGAAACAACGCCCTGAAGAAGCCTTCCCAATTGTCAAAGCTTCCTTCGAATATCTGTGAAGAGAAGTCTTTCAGCAAAGTCTCCGA
>Ga0068713_1003879_pt1 | contig 12348 bp, 10 predicted proteins | sample MTBAKSrepl2MetaG_FD_62223 | JGI IMG/M metagenome (GOLD analysis project Ga0068713, IMG submission 62223) | Enrichment culture microbial communities om Arthur Kill intertidal strait, New Jersey, USA, that are MTBE-degrading - MTBE-AKS2 (Arthur... | ecosystem: Environmental > Aquatic > Marine >...
CCCAAGCAGCAGATCGAGTCGAGTGCGCACATCGTCATCACCGGAACAATCGAGCAGTTCCTCACCTGTGACGATCACCTTCCGGTAGGCGTGGTTCACCTGCTGGTTGGCGTGGAAGGCTTCGACGTTGAATGCGGCATAGGATGGGCTACCGTGTTCACCGAGGATCTCGTGCTGGTAACCGGAAGTATCACGCCCACCGTAAAACTCGACCAGCTCTTCTTCCCGCTCCTTCGTCCAGTTGGGGTGCAGCATCGACGGCCAGCGCACAACGAACCAGCGTCCGGTCTTGTCCTGAGTGAGCCTGTAGTAGGTTGAGTCCCGCAGGCCATTCGGATTGGAATAGATCCGCATGTGACCATTGGCGTTGAGGCAGCGGCGGAGGGCTTTCCAGGCACGCTCGGTCAGCCAGGCACCTTCATCCACCCAGATACGATTGACATGCAGCGATCGGAGCGACTGTCCTTTGTCCCCAGCAGGCCGGAAGTGGATGAGGGTTCCACCAGCGAAGCGGATCTGGTAGTAGGGTTTTCGCTTGATGTCGAGATGGCCAAGGCGGTTCTTCGCGATGCTCGCTTCCAGGTCCGGGTTGCTGAAGATCTGGTGCTCGGCCTCTTCGATGATTGTTTCCAAGTGTCCCTGATGCGGAGTGACCACCAGCCCGCTGTCGTTCGGAGTCGTGAACCCGAAGTGCAGCACCAGGGTGGTCAGCACGATCGTCTTGCCAACCTCACGGCCATCCTGATGGATCACCTGTGGGCTGGCATTGCGCAAATCTTCGATCTGGTGCTTCCAGTAGGTCCGTGGCGATCCGTCCTGATTCGCCAGAAACTTCTCGCCCCATAGCACAGGATCTTTCAGGATGCGATAGGCCTGCAGCATCTCGTCCGGAATGTCCTTTCCGGATTGGGCTTTTGAAGGCTTGCGGCTCATTGTTCATACCCTTGTTGTTGGAACTGGTCCACTGCACGTTGTAAGCGACGAGGACACGCAAATAGGAGGCTATCATGACCTGGGATGAATCCCTCACGAACCTCGAAACCCACCTTCGAGCGGCTGGCAAATCCCCGCACACCATTTCGGCATTCCTGCGTGACCTGCGTTTCTTCGCGGGAACGCAGATCGACAATCCGGAGTGCATCACCGCTTCCGATCTCGATGCGTTCCTTGCCGGTCAACTGACCAAACTCGACGGCAATCCTCGCAGTCAAAACAGCATGAACCGGCTTCGCACCGCGCTTCGGGTATTCTTCGTATGGCTGCAGCAGGCTGGCATGATCGAGAACAACCCGGCTGCCGGTGTCAAGACCAGCAGTGTCGCACAAAAGCCACCGGTCTATCTGACAGACCATGAGGAACAGGACCTGTTGCGCTGCCTTCGTGACAACCGTACGAAGAACCATGCCCTGCGGGATAACGCCATCATCCAGCTGCTGCTGGACACAGGCATTCGGGTTGGTGAGCTGGTCGGGTTGAACCTCGAGGACGTAGACGGCAAGCATCTTCGGGTGAGACGCGCTAAGGGCGGCAATCCAGTCGTCAAGTTCCTGCCGGTTCTTACCCGGAAAGCCATCGAGACCTACGTTCGCAGAGAACGATCCCAGCTCCTGAAAGGGAAGGACAGCAATGCCTTGTTCGTCAATCAACAAGGCTCGCGAATGAATGCCCGAGCCATCCAGCTTCTGGTTCCGGTATGGGTCGAACGCTCCGGAATCACCAAGCCGGTCACACCACATACCCTTCGCCACACCTTCGCCACCTCGCTGCTGAACAAAACTGGCAACCTGCTGCTGGTGCAAAAAGCCCTTGGCCACCGCAATGTCACGACCACCCAAATCTACGCGCATGTTGCCGATACCTCGCTCGAACAAGCTATCGAGGGGCGCGCCATTTCCTCCTGATTCTGTTCTCGTACGATATTGCTTCAGAATAACTAGTGTATTACATTCGTATAACAATAGGGATACGGAGGTTGCCATGCGTAAGAAGCTGAAATCCATCGGGAATAGCCTGGGGCTCATCATCGAGCGGCCGATCCTGGACTTGCTGCAGATCGACCGTGATACTGAGCTGGAAGTCACCACCGACGGTGACGGGTTGTATGTCAAGCCGATTCGTTCCGGGCATGAGGCGCGTGTACATGCATCGACAGCACGAATGATGAACCACCACGACGAGACCCTGAAGAAACTTGCCGAATGAAACCCGATCTCGAATTCCTCATGGTTGTGGATGTCCTCGCCATTCACCAGCGCCAGATGCGGCGGTATGGTGGGCTGGACGGGGTGCGTGACCTGGGATTGCTGGAGTCTGCCGTGGGAATGCCGCAGGCCATGTTTGGCGGGGAGTATCTTCATCGCGATCTCTTCGCCATGGCGGCGGCGTACGCCTTCCACATTGCCCAGAACCAGCCCTTCCTCGACGGCAACAAGCGGACAGGGTTGTTGAGTACCCTGGTCTTCCTGGACATCAACGGTGTCCGGGTCCACGAAGCCGCCCACGAGTTCTACGATGCCATGATCGAGGTGGCTGAAGGGCAGCTTGACAAAGAGGGACTCGCCGACCTCCTGCGCAGCCGATTCGTGTAGCATCCATCCTGCAAGCATCGCCAGACAAATCCAAACCACCAGTTTCCACGCTCGCCATTCCATCGAACAACTCCGTCTTCGCATGTCAAACCACTCTGTTGTCACGTCAAACACTTAGAACAACTCCCATAACTTTGTAGCACGCTGCGAACCACATAAGTCATATAGAAACAAGCCTCTATGTGCCTCTATTCGCCTTGATAGTTCCCGAACACGCGATTACAGTGTCTCCAGAAACACACAGCAAGCCAAGCTAAAACAAGGAGACACGACCATGCAGAACCTGACCTTCGGAATCGAGATCGAGACCATCGGACGCACTCGCAGCGCAGTCGCCAAAGCCATCCAGCAAGTGGTTGGCGGACGGATCGAGCACATCGCTGATGCTTACGACACATGGCAGGTGGTCGACAACCGAGGACGCGCCTGGCAGACCAAATCGGATGCCAGCCTTTCGGCTTCGAGAAGCCAGCAGGCAGAGGTGGTCAGCCCGATCCTTCGCTACGAGGACATGGACGAACTGCAGGAGGTGGTTCGCAGCATCCGGCGATGCAGGGCGAAGGTTGACGCCTCCTGCGGCATTCACATCCACGTCGGAAGCGCACCCTTCGACGCCAAGGCACTTACCAACCTGGTCAAGATGGTCAACAAGCAGGAACGACTGATCGAGTACGCACTCGGGGTGAGCGAAGCCAGACGCAGCCGCTGGTGCCGTAGCATCGACGAAAGCTTCATCCAGAACCTGGAACGCCGCAGACCACGCAACCTCGACGCGATCAACGCAGCCTGGTACGGACGCCACAACAACCGCCCGCAGCACTACGATTCCAGCAGGTACAGAGGGGTCAACCTTCACTCGGTCTGGTTCCGGGGCACGATTGAATTCCGCTGGTTCGACGCCACCCTCCACGCAGGCAAGGTCAAGGCTTACATCCAGTTCATTCTCGCCCTGGCCAACAAAGCCCTCAGCTCCCGGTCGGCTTCCTCTTCCAAACGAACCTTCGATCCTTCCACCGCCAAATACGACTTCCGGGTCTTCCTGCTTCGGCTCGGGATGATCGGCGACGAGTTCAAGACCGCACGCCTGCACCTGCTGAGCCGCTTCGAAGGCTCCTCCGCATGGAAGCATGGCCGACCCGCGCAGACCGCAAACCCTACCAGGCTGGCGGCTTAACTGCCGCCGGATTGCCCGATTCCGGAAATCCCGATAACGACGACGATGCTTGAGAGGAAATACACCATGAACGCAAAGACCACCCAGACACTCTACTTCGCCTACGGATCGAACCTTGATCCCGACCAGATGCGCGAACGCTGCCCCGAGGCCAGGTTGCTCGGGGCGGCAACACTGCCACACCACCGGATCGCATTCGCTGGATACTCCCATGCCCGCGATGGTGCCGTGGCGACCGTGCTGCCCGAACGAGAAGTGACCACGCCCGGTCTGCTCTACCGCCTGACCATGGGCGACCTCGACCAGCTCGACCGGTTCGAAGGGCATCCAGCCTTTTACCAGCGAACCAAACGAACGGTCAGGGATCGACATGGTCGCTTCCAGTCGGCCTGGGTCTACCAGCTTCCACCAGAGTATCCCGAGGGACCACCATCGGACGAATACTTCAGCGTCATCCAGCGGGCCTACCAAGTCCTGGACTGGCCGACCGATCCTCTGGCAGAAGCCCGCCAAAGAGGGCTGGAAGGCATGATGGAAGAGGATCTTCACCTCGTCTTTGTCTATGGCACGCTTCTGAGAGGGGAACCCAACCACCGACTGCTCGAGGGATCGAGATGCCTTGGCATCGTTCGAACCGAACCTCGATTCACCCTGCTGGACCTGACTTACTATCCGGGTCTGATTCGCAACGGGAAAACCGCAGTGACCGGCGAGTTGTACGCAGTTGATCTGGTTACGCTTCGAAGCCTGGACCGGCTGGAAGGCCATCCCAGTTTCTACCGGCGCGAACCGATCCTGCTGAGCGATGGTCACGAAGTGCTGACATACATCTACCAGCGAAGCATAGGCAGAACTTCTCCCCGAATCGCATCTGGTGACTGGGTGAAACATCGCAGACGCATGCGTCAGGCATGATGCCGATTTTGCACCCTGATTCCGGGACAGACACCCCCTTTCGGCCTTCCCGTCGATTGGGGTCTGTCGCTTTGGATTCGTTCTGCTGTTCATGCGCCGTTCCGTTTCATCGCATACTGGTTAGTATGCGATCAATCCTCGTCCTCATCGCCGTCTAAGTCTTTGTTACTCGATCATCGTCATTCATGGTATGCGATGAAATCTCCACCGAATCGCCGTCAATCATCGGAAATTCACCGGTCTTCATCGCCCTGGCGATCCGGCTGGTGATGTGTCCGCTGGTCGATTCGGGCAGGGTTTTCAACTCCTGGTTGCCCGGTAGATGGTGAATCTCCCGCTGTTCGACCTTCTGGATCAGTAGAATCGCCAGTTCGGACGGTGATTTCGGTCCATTGGCACCCAGCAATCCCGCATCACGCTGTTCACGGTTGACCTTCAGGGCCGTCAAATGCCGGTTCATCACCCTGGACAGCTCATCGATGGTCGAACCTGCGGCACCACCTTTGATCCCGCGGATGAGCTGGACGTAGCTCATTGCGGCGATCTGGACATACGCCAGGTCATTTGCCTTGTTTAAATCCGGAAATGAGGTGTACATCTCATCGATGAATCCCTGGAACAGTTCTTTCTCTTCATCCGATTGCAACGCAGAGATGAAGGCACCGTGGGTCATACCACTCTTGTTGCCCAGATGCGCTTTGTTGGGGTGTGAGCCGTTCTTTCCACCATGGTGGTAGCATTTGCCATTGGCCATCGCCGGTGCGCCACACGGGCCACCGTGTCGCTTTGAGCGGGCATTACAGCGTTTTGCACCTTCAAGGTGTTTGGGTTGAGACACCTGATCCGCATCCCCGCTTACAGAGGCGCGGGAAGGCGCGATTTCGCGGTTCTCACGTTCGGGCTTCTTCTCAACATCTTGTTTTTTCTTGCTCATCTTACGCCGCCAGTTCTGTTGTCTTCTGTGTTTCGTCAGCCAGTTCCGGTTCGATTTTCCGAATCCACGGTTGATCCACATCCGGGTTGTAGAAGCGAAGGATCGTTTGACCCGGTGGTGAACCGATGATTTCGATGTGCTTCTCGGTCACTTCCCCGATGGATCGTCCATTGTCGAGGAAGCACACGAGTCCATAGTCATCGCCGCAGGGGAAACGGAACCGTCCGCGATTCTGGTACAGGCGGGATTCAGTCCAGCCATACAACACGGCGCGATCACGGATGGTGTTCACCTGCCGGATGGCTTTGGGTTCAACACGCTGCGTGAACGCCCACTCGCCATCTTCCGGGAAACGGAATTCGGTGGGGGACTCATCCACTACCTGAACCGTGGGTTGTTCGACCGTTTCGATGGAAGGCGGAGCATAGGACTTGGCATCATGCTTCCGGATCGCGTCAAGCAGGGCGTACTGGCCGAAGAGTTCGAGTGCCCAGGCGTGAATGGGGTTAAACCGTTCACGCAACTGGTCGAAGGTGGCTACTGGGAGTTTCCCTACACGTCGCGCTTTCTCTGCTACCGTCATCCGTTGACGAAGCCAGGCATAGAACTCCGGATCGAGGCGACGATAGACCATCTCGTCACGAAGAATGTCACGAGCAGTCTGTACAGCATCTGCTGTTTCGAACGATTGCAGTGTGGTTGAGACGTAGAGCATAATCCTTCCTTTCAAACAGGCCTCAGAACGGCAGATCAGAATCATCCTCGCTGAAGTCGATTGGAAGATTTGCCAGGTCTACCTGGTCCGGATGGGGACGTTGTGGGGACGTGTTGGGGACGTTTGGCGTAGACGTCCCCATCCCGGAACCGTTGTTCTGATGCGATGTTCGGCCATTCGTGGGGACGTTGGGGACGTTATCCCCTGACCGTTCCTCACGTGCATGCGTGTGCGCATGCGCACGCGCACGATCACACGCGCGGGGGTTAAGACAAACGTCCCCAACGTCCCCATCGTTTTCTGGAACCCCTGTCGCCATTGGGTTTGAGCCTGGGGACGTGTGAATCTGCAACGTCCCCACAACGTCCCCATTTTCGGCAAACGTCCCCATGTTCATCTGCAGTTCAACCGGCTGCAGCGCGAAGCAGACACCACCCTTGTGCTTGCCGTGGAGTTGCTGCTTGATCAGGCGCAGGTCCTGGAACACCCGATCGCGATAACGACCCAAGGCTTTACCGAGACGTGTCTGTTGCGAACGGAGCGATTTGTCACCCCGTAGGGCGATCAGCAGCTCTTCACGTTCGCACAGGTCGTTCAGATCGGAAACCTTGACGGGTGTATTCTTGCAGGCCTGCCACCAGGCATCGATGAAGTCACGCCAGGCATTCTCGTCCTCGTTGGAGGCTTCGTAAAGCTCATCCAGGGTTTCGAGGAATCCGGGAATGCCAGCGACTTCCAGAATGCCGCCGATGATCTTGGACCATCGTTCGAAAGAACCGAGGCGGAACTCTGTGAGCGGCTTTCCCTTGGCGATCCACGCCTGGATCAGGATCAGCACCGCTCGGGTTAAGCGAACTCGGTTCTCCAACGCCCATTCAACCACTTCATCGTGTTTGAACTCCTGCCGTTTCCAGGCATGGTCCACAAGTGGATTAATGCGAATTCGGATGCAGCGCCTTGCCAGTTCCAGCGACAGTTTTGGATTGTTGCCCGTTAGCATCCACATGGCGCGGTTTGGCAGGGTGAGCATTGCCGTTCGGCCCAATTGCCGGTCAGTCCAAATCTCGGATGTGATCACCGAAGCCAGGGAAGGGCTGTGCAGCTGTTTCTTGTCGTCGGCATTGTCGAGCAGAACAATCGGCCTGCCGAGGGACAGTTCCGCGGTGAACATCTTTCTGACTTCTTCTTCGACCGTAGGCAGTGTCCGACTCGTGATCGGACTGCCGGTCGTGACGATGGAGACGAGGGTGCAGAGCAGTCCCTTACCACTGCCGTTCTGGGGCGCTTCGACAAGGTGAATCGGTGTGCAGCCAGGGATCATCCGCCGGACAAACGGCAGCAGCATTGCGCCAATGATGTGTGCACGATCCGAAGCTGTCTCGAACGGGAAATCGACGACCAGATCGTCAAGGAGGAGTGACCGCGCCGCTACGATGTCCTCAGTGGAAGGGTTTGCAGGGACATCGAGACCGTGGATATCCTCACCCGGCTGATGCCAGAGTCGCTCGTGGGCATGGTAGCCCGGTTCAAGGATGAGCCTGCCGTCTGCGTCGTAGACTGGCGATGTGGTCACGCTGTCGAGGACGGGCAGTCGTTTATCCGGGAACGCAGGCATGTCACGTGCCACGTCTTTCGGAGGTGCTGCATTGATAATACCTTCCTGCGTAACTCGCACCCAATCAGCCGTCCGAAGGAGAACGCCATAAACGGCAGCTTCATCCATCGAATCGATCTGCGGCTGTTCCTTTTCATCCCGTGTCAGACGCACGAGGAACTTCCCGCGACGGAAAAGAAAGGGACTGATTCTACCGCCCGGTCCTTTCTGCTCGTTCAGATTCCGGATCGCCTGCCAGGCGTCATCGATGATGTCCCGCAACTGGCGCTGGTTGATTTGGATTTCAGGCAGGTTCTGGTCTGAAGACGGTTGTTGTTTTAAAGCCGTGGTCTGAGGTAAAGGGATGCCGGACAGCTCCGCGATTCGCTTCACCGCCTGCTTCATGTCTGCGACCAGCCCTTGTTCGACCATGTAGTCGAAAACCGAGAGCGTGCGGCCGGAGATGAACGAGTGAAAAGACCCTCGTTCTACAGAATTGGTGCCATCAGATACGCCTGCAGATGGATTCTGATCGCCAGAATTGGACGAGGGATCACGGCACTCCAACCACCCTTCACCGGAATACTCACCTGTCAGAAGGTCACCGTAGACATCCTCGAGCCGCAGGGCTGCAAGTGTGTCCCGCCGCCAGGTTTGCCAGTTCTGTTGTGCATCATTGGAAGTTGGTGGTTTCGGCTTCGCAGTATGTTTTGATGGAAGAGGATCTTCCCGCTTAGTTGCGGCGAGAACCTGGTCCAGAAGTGACTCGTCGACCCGATCGAATGATTCAGGAACGAATGCAACAAGCGAATCATCCTCTGCGACTCGAAAGAACTGGTTTCCGCTGCCCCTGGCATCCGACCACCAGGGCAACCAGACCAGATTGCCGGTGCCTTTCCTGCTGAGGCGGTCCTGCTTTGGGAAGATCTCGACGCCCTTGTTGCTTCGATGATCCGCAGTTCCACCATTTGCCAGAGGGAGATCGGTCGGGAGCAACTGCTGGGCGAGCCGCCGGACCTTTTCTGCCTGGATACCCGGTTCGAAGAACAGCCAGAGATGCCAGCCCTTCCCGCCGCCGGAACGCTCGAGGTAGGCTGGAAGACTTTGATCGGCGAATAGCCGGTATGACTTCATGACGGCTGCAGTGGGATCGGCCAGGGCATCGGCATGGTCCTCACCACCGTCGAAGTCAATGCACAGCCAGGGCGTAGTGTTGTCCGGAGCAGGAACGTAGCTGCCGATTCGGAACCAGCCCTTGATGACCTTGTGGCCGCCCTTGCGTTTCGACGTGTGGTGCACAGCAGCCTTCGGCGCGTTTTCGCCCACAACATGAGCGGCCAGGAGAGCGCCAAAATCCGTGGGCGGAATGGTCGGATGGGGATTGCCCCAGGGGCCGAAGAACGCAGCAATATCCTTTCTGGAGAAGAAATATTCCCGCAACAAACTGCACTTCAGCTCTACAAGAGGAGGGGTTTGAGACTCACTCATACGTTCCTCCTATCGCACCCTGAGCGGTCGATTACGGTGCACTCATTGATGACTCGGCCAATTCTCCCATGGGTTTGACTCGAATATATCAATATTGCTATATTCTGACGAAAGAGAACCCAGAGCAAGAACGGACTATGCCTGAAACAGAAGTCGTCTTCTACGCGGATGAAAACGGTCAGGCGCCAGCTTTGGAATGGATCAAATCCCTCCCGGAGAAGATTCAGGACAAGGCTGAAGCGAGAATCCTTTTGCTGGAAGAAACGGGCCATGAACTGCGAAGACCCATTGCCGATCTGTTGAGGGACGGTATCTACGAGTTGCGATGGAGCGAGAAACGGGTCAATTACCGGATTATTTATGGATTTGCCGGTCGCAACCGGGCTGTGGTTCTGCACGGATTGACGAAGGAAAAAGCCGTTCCGGATCAGGAAATCGACAGGGCGGTTGATAGGCTCAACCAATTCAAGAATGATCCTGCGAAACACTCCTACAGCGAGTAGCGGGAGAGTGGTAAGACTATTTTCAAAGGTGGATTTTAAGCGGTACCAAGCGTAGGCTGAAGCGGAGGAAATCATGGATACCCCCACTCGAACAACTCGAGCCTCGGTGATCCTAAGGAAACGGCGTGGCGACAGTCCCGAGCGCGAAGCACAGGTCCAGGAAGAACTGGCGAAGCTCCGTCTGTTCCAGTTAATTGCCCGGATGCGGGAAGAGTCCGGTCTTACCCAGCAGGACCTGGCAAAACGCATGGGCACGAAGCAGTCAGTCATTTCGCGCCTCGAGAGTGGTGACTACAACAGCCTCACCATCAGCACGCTTCTCAAGGCCGCAGCTGCTACCGGCCACCGCCTGCGCATTGAAGCCGACCCTGTTTGAAATGCCTGGCTGCAGCAGCAGGGAAAGGAATGTCCTTCGACTGTCGACCTGCCGTTTCTGAGCGCAGTTACGCACACCCCAGTGATCGCCGACGATGATCGCGGTCCGTCGCGCACGGGTCACAGCGGTGTAGAACAGGTTTCGGTGGTGCATGAACGAGTGCGCCTTGTGCATCACCACGATCACACACGGATACTCCGACCCCTGTGATTTATGGATGCTCAATGCATAGGCGAGTTCCAGATCATGCATGCCCGGTGATCCCGCTTCGACCTCGACCATCTTGCCTTCGAACTCGACCGTGAGTGAACCATTGTTGGCTACGCTCCGGATGAATCCGATCGCACCGTTCATCACGTCGATGTCGTAGTTGTTGCGGGTCTGGATCACCTTGTCATGCATGAGGAACTTCGGCCTGCGGCCAGGAAGCACGGGTGGAGCATCGACATTCCAGATCCTTCGCTGAACCAGGCGTTGAAGGATCTCGTTCAGGGCTTTTGTCCCGATCGGTCCTTTGTGTGTCGGAGTCAGGACCTGCACATCGCGCAGAAGGTCATACTCAAGACGCTCCTGCAGGACCTCTTCGTAGAGGGTGGTGAGAAAGCCCTGTGCCTGCAGCACATCTCCGAACTGGTCGCTCAGAAACCAGCGACGTTTGCCATCGGGTTCAGGTTCGCTTGTCTTGCGCACTTCACCCTGCAGAATGGCGGTGCTGTTCTCCTTCAGCACGCCCGCCTGGCGTACCACCTTATCGAGGACGACACAGGGAATCGAACGGGTCTGGACTAGGTCACGCAGCAGATTGCCCGGCCCCACAGGAGGGAGCTGGTTGTGGTCACCGACCAGTAGAACCGCAGTATTCGACGGGTCGATGGCTTGGAACAGGTGCCAGGCGAGGACGACATCGACCATGGACACTTCGTCCACGATCAACATGTCAGCGGAAATGGGATCGCTCGCCCCTCGTTCGAAAGTCTTTCCGTTGTATCCCAACATTCGGTGGATGGTCTGCGCCGGAAAACCAACCACTTCCTCGAGTCGCTTCGCCGCTTTTCCGGTGGGCGCGGCCAGCAACACCGTGAGCTTCCTTGCCTCACAGATACGAACAACGGAAGCGACGGTGTACGTCTTGCCGCTTCCCGCACCGCCCGAAAGCAGGCTGATACGGTTTCCCAGGGCAGCCTGAACGGCCCTTCGCTGGCCATCATTCAGAGTTTTCGCATGCTTCTCGATCTGCGCGGCTACGTCACCCAGTTTTTCCGCGTGAGGATGTGGATTGCTTGCACTTTCAAATGTCCCTGCAAGGTCTGTTTCCATCCGGTGGATGTCGGGAAGCGCGATGAGAAACCTGCCATCCTGTGAAACGCAGGTCAGCAACTTCTCATCGATCAAGATGTCCAACTGCTCCTCGATTCGGTCGCGGCTATCCATCGTGTCCATGACCAGCAGACGGTTCGCCAGGTCGATCAGGTCCTCGTACCCGGTCCAGCAGTGACCCTGATCGAGGGCTTCGTAGGCACAATGAAGAATGCCAGCCCGGATTCGTTCGGGTTGTTCCTTGGGCGTTCCGATCTTCCGGGCGATGACATCGACTTTCTTGAACCCGAATCCCTTCACCTCACGGATCAACAGGTAGGGATCGGCCTTCAGGACAGTGAGCGTGTTGTTGCCGAACTTCTTCACCAGCGTCGTCACCTGATGGTGCGTCAAACCGAACGCGGATAGCCAGGCCATGACGTGATTCGTTTCACGGGTCTGCTTCCAGATCGTCTGCAGATTATTGACTGCGGATGCCGAGATCTTTGCAGCCTCAGCGATTCGAGATGGATCATTCAGCAGGACCTTTTCGAAGGTGCCATTGAAGGTCTGAGCGATCAGTTTTGCCTTGGCCGGACCGATTCCCTTGATGTCCGGGTGATTGGCGAGAAAACGGGCGAGACCGTCCTGGTCGAGATCGAGATCATACTCCATGGCATCAGCTGCGAACTGGCGTCCATACTTGGGATGCTTCGTCCACTGGCCACGCAGCACCACCTGCTCGCCCTGCTGCACGAACACCTT
>Ga0068713_1003885_pt1 | contig 12325 bp, 8 predicted proteins | sample MTBAKSrepl2MetaG_FD_62223 | JGI IMG/M metagenome (GOLD analysis project Ga0068713, IMG submission 62223) | Enrichment culture microbial communities om Arthur Kill intertidal strait, New Jersey, USA, that are MTBE-degrading - MTBE-AKS2 (Arthur... | ecosystem: Environmental > Aquatic > Marine >...
AAGGGGGCGCTCATGGTCCGGGCCCGCAAGATCACGGACGAGATGGCAATCGCCGCCGCCTACTCGGTGGCCGATTTCGCCATGCGCAAAGGCATCAGTCCGGACTACATCATGCCCACTATGCAGGAGACCGAGATGTTCGCTGAGGAGGCGGCCGATGTGGCCATGCAGGCTATTAAGGACGGCGTGGCCCGGGTCACGCCGACGCGGGACGATGTCTACGGGACCACGCTGGCCGACATCATCGAGACCCGAGCGGCCATCGATCTGCTCCAAGAAGACGGCTTCATCAAGGCACCCGACCTCAAGATGCTGGTGGACGCCCGTGACCGCGCCGTAGCGGCGGTGAGGGCGTAGCGCCCGAGGACGGTTCTCTCTACGGTGACAAGGATTGATGAGAAGTCCACAGAATAACCGAACCAGTGGGCCGTTGATCCAATCGGGCCTGACAACCCTTTGCAGTTCGGCATGAACCTAATATGGGTCTTTAGGCGTCGCAGCGTGACGAAAGCAATCGCAGCCTCCGACCTGGTGCCACGCGCTTGCCCCAGTCGTCATCGTGAACCGACTGTCTCCGTTGCACTGGTTGACAGTCCTTTTCTGTGACCATGCTACGAGAAGGAGAGGGAATTGCTGAGGAATAAGGTGACGGGGATCGCCGAAGCGATTTCGCACGTAGAGTCGGGCATGAGCGTGGCCATCGGAGGCTTTCTCACTCAGGGCGACCCCTTGACCTTGATCCGCGCCCTCAGAGCTAGTGAGGTGACGGACCTGACTATCTACTCGTGCACGGGGGGCTTCAAAAACCGGGGGGTGGTGGAGTTGGTCATTCTCGGGAAGGTCAGAAAGCTCGTCTGCAGCCATGTGGGAACGACGCCGGACGTGGTCAAAGCCTATCATGCCGGCGATCTGGATCTCCAACTCGTGCCCCAAGGCACCCTGGCTGAGCAACTGAGAGCTGGTGGAGCCGGTCTGGGTGGGTTTCTGACCCCGACTGGCGTTGGCACCGTGGTCGAGAATGACAAGCAGGTGCTGGAGGTCGAAGGGAAACTGTACTTGCTGGAGCACTCCATCCGAGCCGATGTGGCACTAGTTAGAGCCCACGACGGGGACAGCTGGGGAAATCTCAGGTACCGCGGTACGGCGGGGAATTACAACGCGGTTTGTGCTACGTGCGCCGACTTCACAATTGCCGAGGTGGAGTTCCTCTACAATCCAGGCGAGATCAGCCCTGAGAGCGTCCACACGCCGGGCATCTACGTCGATTCCGTCGTTCGAGCTGATCTTACGTACTGTAGTGAGTTGCTTGCCCCATGCTGACTCTCCAATCTTGTTCAGGATTTCAGGTGAAGACGTGTCAAACATCAAGAGCGTGATCGCGGCGCGAGCCGGGGCCGAGGTGAAGAATGGGCAGGTGGTCAACCTCGGTATCGGCTTGCCAACTCTGGTGGCTGAACACCTTCCTCCGGGGATTGACGTAGTCATACACAGCGAAAACGGCGCAATCGGCGTGGGGCCTAAGCCTGCTCCCTATTGCGAGGATGTCGATAGGGCGAATGCCGGCGGCGAACCCGTGACGGTAGGACCTGGAGGAAGCTACTTCGACTCGGCGACTTCCTTTTCGATGATACGCGGAGGGCATGTCGACATCACCTTTCTGGGCACTTTCCAAGTGGACGGGGATGGCAACATTGCGAGCTATGAGATACCGGGCAGACTACTGGCAGGCATGGGAGGTGCGATGGATCTTCTCGCCGGAGCCAAGACGGTCTACATTCTGACGGAGCATTGCTCGAAAGAAGGCAAGACCAAGCTCGTCAAGGAATGCACCTACCCCCTGACCGGCGCCCAGGAATGCGACGTTATCATCACGGAGAGAGCTCTGTTCCGTCGTTCACCAAACGGATTCGTCCTCGAGGAGCTCGCCTACGGCTACTCCTTGGAGGACATCGCATCAGCTACCGACATGGCCTACGTCATCTCAGACGCCCTAAGGGTGGACGCCTTTGGGGGGTCGGAACCACGCAAATAGTAGACTGAACGGCAGGTGGACACGCGCCGCGTGCCTACATCGCGCGCAACATCCCTATTCACGCTCCTGGAAGGCCAGTTGAAGCTTGGCTGTCGTTGTTCCAGGCCGGCCCTGGAAGAGGTCGGGCTGAGCAGGGTGAGCGGATCCACCGCACGCGCGACCCGTCTCTGATAAGGTTTCATCCGAACAGCATGCTGCGCTTTTTCCGGACACCCAGTATGACCCCGACCAGGGTCGAGGCGGTCAGTGCGATCGCCGAACGGGTCATTGGCGTACCGGTGAGACAGGTGGAGACCGAATACTGTTTCTACGTGGAACAGGACGATCCCGCGATCACGGGGCCCGATCTCGGGGTATTGCGCTATCTCCTGTCGGAGACTTTCGAGCCCGGACGGTTTGGCGCTGAGAGCTTTCTGGACGATCGCTTCAGAACCGTGGTCGAGTACGGACCGCGGTTGAACTTCGAGACCGCTTGGTCGACGAACGCGGTAGAGATCTGCCGCCGGTCGGGCGTCCGGTCGGTCCGGCGCCTCGAGCGGTCGGTGCGCATCGGTCTGTCGGAGGCCATGTCGGAGCCGCAGGCCGAGCAGTTCCTGACGGCGCTCTACGACCGCATGACGCACATGCGCTACCCCCAACCGCTCTCTTCCTTCGAGACCGGCTTATCTCCTCAACCGGTGAGGGTGATCCCGTTCTTGAAGGAGGGGATAGCCGCGCTCCAGGGATTCAACTGCGAATACGGTTGCAGCTGGGATGTCAGCGATCTCGAGCTCATCGCCGGGATCTTCCAGAGACTTCATCGGGACCCCACCGACGTCGAGCTGTTTCAGATTGCCCAGGCCAATTCAGAGCACTCCCGGCACTGGGTGTTCAAGGGTGAACTCTGGGTGGATGGTGCGCGCGTTCCAGAGAAGAACCTCATGGAGATCGTGAGGGAGCCGTTGGCGGTCTCCGGGCCCAATTCCGTCATCGCGTTCCATGACGACAGCTCGGCCATCCACGGTCGGCAGGTGAGCCTACTGGCGGCATCAGAGCCCCTCGGTCCCTCGCCCCTAGCGCCCATGCCGGTGCTTCTTCATCCCACGCTGACGGCCGAGACCCACAACTTCCCGTCCGGAGTCGCGCCCTATCCCGGAGCGGAGACCGGTGGCGGTGGTCGCATCAGAGACAATCAGGCGGTTGGTCAGGGCGGGCTGGTGTATGCCTCCGGTGCCGCGTACTGCGTGGGGAATCTCCATATCCCCGGCTACGAACTGCCCTGGGAGGAAGACGGTCATTCGCATCCAAACGATCTCGCGTCGCCGCTCGAGATCCTCATCGAGGCCAGTAACGGTGCCTCCGACTACGGCAACTGTTTTGGGGAACCCCTCATCTACGGGTTCACCCGCACCTTTGGCCTCAATACGCCCGATGGCTATCGGTCCTGGTACAAGCCCATCATGTACAGCGTGGGGGCCGGTCAGCTTCGGAACGAGCACGTTGTCAAGGGCCGCCCGGAGAAAGACATGCTGGTGGTGCAGGTGGGGGGGCCGGCCTACCGCATTGGCATGGGTGGGGGAGCGGCGAGTAGCATGGAGCAGGGAACGAACGTCCGGGAGTTGGACTTCAACGCGGTGCAGCGCGGGGACCCCGAGATGGAGCAGCGGGTCAACCGCGTCATGCGGGCGTGCGTGGAGTTCGGCGAGGCCAATCCCATCGTCTCCGCCCATGACCTGGGGGCCGGCGGCGACTGTAATGCGCTGCCCGAGATCGTAGACCCGGCTGGAGCCCTGATCGACCTGCGGGCGATCCCGGTTGGAGATAGGACGCTTTCAGTTCTCGAGATCTGGGGCAACGAATCGCAGGAGAGGAATGCTCTTCTAATCTTGCCGGAGAAGCTCGCGGTTCTGGAGAAGATGGCCGCGCGAGAGAACGTGCCTCTGGCGGTCGTCGGCCGGGTGACCGGAGACGGGCTGCTGGTGGTATTCGACGAGGCAGACGGAAGCAGGCCGGTCGAGTTGCCATTGGACGACATCCTGGGGCAGCTACCCCCGAAACGGTTCGATTTCGAGCGCCGATCGCCTCGAGGGGTCGAGCGTAACGATCTACGGCCTCTAGTTCTTCCTCCCGCCTCGGAGCTCCGTCGGGTGCTCGAGCTCGTCCTTCGGCTGCCGGGCATCGGCTCCAAACGCTTCCTCACAAACAAGGTCGATCTCGACGTCACGGGGCTCGTCATCCAACGGCAATTGGTCGGCCCGCGCCACCTGCCCCTGTCGGATTACGCCCTGATCGCGCAGACCTATGCCGACCCCTCGGGTACCGCTCTCAGCCTAGGCGAGCAGCCCATCAAGGGACTGATCAACCCCGGAGCGGGGGTGCGGATGGCCGTGGCAGAAGCGCTTCTTAACATGGCGGGGGTAGTGGTCTCCGATGTCGGCGAGATCAAGTGCTCGGGTAACTGGATGCTCGCCGTGAAGCAGCCCGGAGAGGGTGCCTGGCTCTATGACGCGGCCCGCGCCGTCCGGGACCTTCTCGTCCAACTTGGCGTGGCCATCGATGGGGGCAAGGACAGTCTATCGATGGCAAGCCGGGGCTTCGATTCTGAGGGCGAGAGCGTCCTCGTCAAAGCTCCCCCTGAGTTCGTGATCGCGGCCTACGCGTTGGCGCCGGATGTGAATCTCAGAGTCACTCCCGATCTAAAACGCAGTGGGAGCAGGCTGGTGTTGCTCGGGACGGGGGAGCAGCGGCGACTGGGCGGGAGCGCCTTTGCGCAGGTGCTGTCGCAACTCGGGGATGAGGCTCCTGACATAGAGGATGCGAATGCCCTCAAGTCGGTGTTCCAGGCCGTGCAGGATATGGTGCGGGCCCGGGCAATAGCCTCGTGCCACGATGTCAGCGACGGCGGCCTGATCGTCACGCTACTGGAGATGGCCTACGCGGGCGACAAGGGTTGGCGGGTCGCGCTCCAAGGGACCGATCTCTACGCGACGCTTTTTGCCGAGGAGGCGGCAGTCGTCATCGAAGTTGCTGAGGAAGCGCAGGTAGCACGAATCCTCGATCACTACGGCATCGTTGGTACCGAGTTAGGCCACGTCGCGGACAATACCGTCGAGCTTGTCTTCAACCAAGAGACCGTGCTGCGGGAATCCGTCAGGGTGCTTCACGCTGCCTGGGAGGAGACCAGCTACCAGCTCGAGCGGCTGCAGGCCAACCCCGAGTGCGTCGACGAGGAGTGGTTGTCTCACGGACTGGCGGCGGGAACCAGTCCCTATCGCCTCAGCTTCGAGCCGGGTCCCCGCCACAGGGTCACCGCCGCCAAACCCAAGGCCGCCATCCTTCGCGAGGAGGGGAGCAATGGCGACCGGGAAATGGCAGCCGCCTTCTTGGAGGCCGGATTCGAACCGTGGGACGTCACGATGACCGACCTTATCGACGGGGCGGTCGGCCTCGACGCTTTCCAGGTCATCGCTTTCGTGGGCGGTTTTTCTTTTGGGGATGTCCTCGATTCCGCCAAGGGATGGGCGTCGGTCATCCGCAACAACGGGAGGCTGTCCGATGAATTCGACCGCTTCTTTGGGCGGCCCGATATTCTGTCGCTCGGTGTGTGCAATGGCTGTCAGTTGATGGCGCTCCTTGGCATCCCCGGGTTCGATCTCCCCGATCCTCTGAAGCCCAGGTTTATCCGTAACACCTCGGAGCGCTTCGAGTCTCGTTTCGCCACCGTGCGCGTCGAGCAAAGCCCGGCGGTATTGCTCCAAGGGATGGAGGATTCCGTGTTCGGGGTGTGGGTGGCCCACGGTGAGGGCCGCCTCCACGTGCCCGAGTTGGCGACACTCGACTGGATCGTTGACAGCCGCCTGTCTCCCGTCCGCTATGTGGATCCGAGTGGCGAACCGACCACGGCCTACCCATTCAACCCGAATGGCAGTCCGCTCGGTATCGCCGCCCTCTGCTCCCCGGACGGCCGCCACCTGGCCATAATGCCTCATCCGGAACGGAGCTTCCAACTCCGTCAGTGGCCTTGGATTCCGCCTGAGTGGGACTGCTCAGAGAGCCCCTGGATGCGGATGTTCCACAACGCTTTCGCCTACGCGGCTTCGCGCTAGTCGCGCCGCACACAAGAAAACGGCAACAATGGGTCTCATCGGCCGGGAGGATCACCGCATGGAGCGACTGCTACAAGACAAAGTGGCCATCATCACGGGCGGTGCCAAGGGGCAGGGGAGGGCGAGCGCCATCCTCTTTGCCCAAGAGGGTGCCCGAGTTGTTATCGCCGATTGGGATGTCGATAACGGGGAGGCCACTGCAAACCAGATCAAGGCCGGGGGCGGAGAGGCCATCGCGGTGAAGGTCGATGTCTCCGACGAGGAGGACATCAAGGCAATGATCCAGGCCGCTCTCGACAACTACGGCCGCTTGGACATCCTGTTCAATAACGCGGCCGTCGGCTACTCGGAGCGGAGCCGCTTCTTCATGGGCAGCGTCGTGGATACCCCCCGCAGGGACTGGGACGCCATTCAGGCCATCAACTTGACGGGTGTGGCCCTGGGCTGCAAGCACGCTATCCCAGTGATGATCAAGCAAGGCGGAGGAGTAATCCTCAACAACAGTTCGGACAACGCGCTGCATTCCGTTCCCGGCGCAGATTCGTACACCGCGGCCAAGGGCGGGGTCGTATCCCTCACCAGAGTTCTCGCCGACCAGTACGGCCCGCACGGTATCCGCGTGAACTGTCTTTCCCCGGGCGCCGTGATGACCGAGATGATTGCCGAAGTCGCGGCGGATCCCAACGGACCGCTCACCTACTGGAACGCCAAGGTCCCTCTCCGCCGTACCGGACAACCTGAGGAACTTGCCATGGCGGCATTGTTCTTCGTGTCGGACATGTCGTCGTACGTGACCGGCGTCATCTTGCCCGTCGACGGCGGTCGCGATTGTCAGTGAGACGGACACGGCGGCCAGGCCCATGTGCCACGGCGGCCAGGCCCATGTGCCACGGCGGCCGGCCACGGAGCCTTCGGCGCAATCTGATCTGAAGGAGGAAGTGTTGGCGACAGGAGAACAGCTCAAAGAGTTCCACGAGACCATGGTGCGGATCATGGTGTGGGAGAACACCCTCATGCGCATGGTTGATGAGGGGAAGGTGTCGGGCTTCTACCACCCAGGGCGCGGTCAGGAGGCCGTTCCCGTGGGCGCGATCGCCGCGCTCGGCGCGGATGATTACCTGATGTACTCTCATCGCGGCTGCGGCTATCAGATTGCCCGCGGACTCTCCATGACCAAGATCTTTGGGGATTTCTTTTCCACCAGCGTCGGCACGACCAGAGGGCTGGGGGCGGGCATCGTCCACCACGCGGCGCCCGAATTGGGCATCCTCGGTCAGAGCGGCACGATCGGTGGCTGCTTTCCGATAGCGGCCGGGGCCGCTTTTTCGGCGAAGTTCCGGGGGACCGACCAGGTCTGCATCTGCTTCTTCGGCGACGCCACGTCAAACCGCGGTACGTTCCACGAGTCGGTCAATGTCTCGGCCGCCTGGAAGCTCCCGGTCATCTGGCTGTGCGAGAACAATCGCTACGGCGTATCGAGCAAGATCGACGACATGACAGGAAACCCGAATATAGTGGATCGGGCTCCGGCATACGGCATTCCGGGAGCCACGGTCGATGGCTTTGATCCCGAGGCCGTGTACCACGTGACGCTCGAGGCCGTCGAGCGGGCGCGTCGTGGTGAGGGGCCGACACTGATCGAGGCTCACACCTATCGCTTCCGCGGCCATGGTTACGGAGACGCCCAGCCCTACCGCACCAAGGAGGAAGTCCAGGAGTGGATGAAGAAAGACCCGATTCCGCGTCTCGCGGCCAGGCTGCTGGCGGAGGGCGTGGCCACTCAGGCGGAACTTGACGTCGCGTACCAGAAAGCCCAGAAGGAAGTCGACGACGCCGTCGAGGAAGCGCTGAATTCACCGTTCCCGCCCGACGACAGAATCTTCGAAGATCTCTACGCCTAGGACAGGAGTGCCGAAATGCCCAGGGAGATGACCTACGCGCACGCCATCGGCGAGGCGATGGCTGAGGAGATAGAACGAGATCCCCGCGTGTATCTATGGGGCGAGGACGTCGGTGTCTACCGCGGAGCCATGGGGGTGACCGCGGGTCTGCTCGAGAGGTTTGGGCCCAAGTACATCATCGACACGCCTCTTTCCGAGACTTTCATTGCCGGTGGAGCAGTTGGCGCCGCCATCACAGGACTTCGGCCCATAGCCGAGATGATGTACTCGGATTTCCTCATGGTGGCCGGGGACGAGATTGTGAACAAGGCCGGCAAGTGGCGTTGGATGCACGGCGGTCTTTTCAAGCTCCCTATAGTCTTTCGGATGCCCGAGGGCGTCGCCGGCGGTGGCGGGCCGGAGCACGGTCAGTCTCCCGAGGCTTTCCTCTGGCAGGCGCCCGGGCTCAAGATCGTCATCCCCTCCACGCCGGCGGACGCCAAAGGTCTACTCAAGAGTGCGATCCGCGACGACAACCCGGTGTGCTTTTTCGAGCACCGGGGCCTCTACCGAACTAGGGGCATGATCCCCGATGGCGAGCATCTGGTCCCTATCGGGCAGGCGGATATCAAGCGAACAGGGTCTGATGTCACCGTCATCGCCTGGTCGCTCATGGTTCACCGCGCGCTCGAGGCGGCGGAAGAGGTGGCTCAGGAAGGGATTAGCGTCGAAGTCCTCGACCCGCGCGGGCTCAGGCCGCTCGATTTCGACTCCATCATCAAGTCGCTGGAGAAGACGGGCCGTCTCGTCTTCGTCCACGAGGCGCCGAAGTCCGGTGGACCGGCGGCGGAGATCATCGCCCGCATCAGCGAAGAGGCCCTCGATCTCCTTGCCGCGCCTATCAAGCGGGTCGCCGCTCCCGACATTCCGGTCCCTATGAGCATTCGATTGGAGCCGCTTTACGTGCCGCAGACGAGTCAGATCGTGGCCGCCATCAGAGAGGTGGTCGGAGGCTAGAATCACCCCAATTCCGGCGCGGTCAGAAGGACACGGAGCGTTTTGGGAGCGGTGGTCTCCCGTCAGATTGGCGGCAGATCATGCCGGTGCCGTACCGCGTTGATGCTGCGCCGGAGCCCTTCCTTCAGGTCGTAGGCGGGTGTGAATCCAACCTCAGCTTCCAACAGGCTCGTGTCGTATCGCGGTATGACACCGCCGCCCATGTAGTAGCCGGGCTCGGCCGTGATAGGGGCCTCCGGGAGCAGTTCTCTCACGCGTGCGACCGCGTCTCTGACCGTGGTCACCTCACCGGTGGTATTGAACACTCGAGTGGCCGTGGGGGGAGCGTCGGATGCCATTACGATCATGCGGGCCGTTTCTTCGACGTGCTGAAGGTTCATCGTGTCGTCCCCGAAGGGCACAAGGCTCGGGATGCCCAAGGCGGGCCTGTCGATGAGCGACTTGACCAGGTTGGCACCTCCGCCGCGCCGGATGCTCGGTCCGTATACGAAGGTGACTCGGAGCCCGATACTGTCCAGGCCGAAGGTGTTGAAGTAATGGGTTGCCACCGTCTCGTTCAGGGACTTGCAGGCGCCATACAGGTAAATCGGATAATGAGCGGCGTCATTCGGCAGGACCGGCTCCTGGTACCGGGCAGGCGGTCCGAAGACACCGGCCGAACTAGTCCAGATAACCCTTCTTATCTCCAACAGCCGCGCGGTGTTGAAGACATTGACGGTCCCCTCGCAGTTCACCCTGATGGCCATCGTGGGACTCTGATTCGATTCGGGAGCCAACAGGTAGGCTAGGTGGATGATGCTGCCAACGTCGTGCTGCTGTGCCGTCTCGAGAAGTCGGGCAAGATCCAGGATGTTGCCCGTGACGGTAGTGAGGCGGTTCCGAGAGTCGTCTGGGACGATTCGGCAAAGCCATTCCTCCTGCGGCAACGCATCGTAGGTGACGACCTTGTCGCCGCGGGCCAGGAGATCGCGAGCAACGTAGGCGCCAATGAATCCCGTGCCACCGGTAATCAGGTATGTCATCGTTCCCCATCTCGATTGTGAGCCGCGCTCATCTCCTATAATAGCGAGATTCAGGAAGCGCTCAGATTGAAGAGGGTAGCCGCATGAAACATCAGATGTTGATGTCGCCTTATCGGCTGGGCAAGTTGGAGCTCCGCAATCGTATGGTGATGGCTCCGATGCTGTCTCGACTCTGCGATCAGCACGGCGGCGTCACACAGAAGCTTATCGACTACTATGCCGCCCGCGCCGAAGGCGGTGTGGGGCTGATCATCGTCGAGTACGCATACATTGACTCGGAGTTCAGCCACGCTTTCATCGGCCAGCTTGGGGTCTACGACGACCTGCTCGTCGCGGGTTTGGGCGACCTCGCCGAGGCCATACACGAGTGGGGCGCCAAAGCCCTGCTCCAGATCTGCCATGCAGGTCGATGCACCAGCTCGAAGATCATAGGGCGTCAGCCCATTTCTCCCTCCGCCAACTGGAATCTCGCCGGCACCGACATGGCCCGGGAAATGACCGCGGGCGAGATCGAGGATGTCAAAGAGGCCTATGCTGAAGCGGCCCACCGGGCGCAGATGGCCGGCTTCGACGGCGTAGAGTTCCACGGAACACACGGCTACCTGCTCGCCCAGTTCTTTTCCCCGCGCTTCAACCGACGTTCCGACAGCTACGGGCAAGATCGGGCGCGGTTCCCAGTAGAAGTGGTCGAGAAGGTGCGTTCGCGCGTGGGAGATGACTTTGTCGTAGGCTACCGTATGAGCGGTGAAGAATTCATACCCGACGGAATAACCATCGAATCCGCCCAAGACCTCGCGCGACGTCTCGAGCAGGCCGGGGTGGATTACCTTCACGTGTCGGCGGGCCTCCAAGAGAAGGGCGAGAACTTCGTTCCCCCCGTTTATCTCCCCGTGGCTCCGTTGGTCCCGCTGGCCGAGAAGGTCCGCGGCGTTGTGGGGGTGCCTGTCATGACCGTGGGAGCCATCCATGACCCGGATCTCGCGGAGGATATCCTAGCGCAAGGCAAGGCCGATCTTGTCGCGGTTGGCAGAGCCCTCATCGCCGATCCAAACATGCCCGCCAAGGTTCGGGCGGGGCGTTTGGAGACAATTAGGCCCTGCGTGCGTTGCATGGAGGGTTGCTGCAACCGGCAGGCCTCCTTTCTCAACCAGCGTTGCGCCGTCAATCCGGAGGTCGGCCGCGAACGCGACATGAAGCTCACCCGGGCCGACAAGGTCAAGCGGGTCTGTGTGATAGGAGGCGGCCCGGCCGGGATGGAGGCGGCGTCCGCCCTCGCTCAGCGGGGCCACGTGGTGACACTCGTTGAAAAGGAAGCCGAACTCGGTGGGCTGCTCAGGTTCGCGGCCGTTCCCGCCTTTAAGAAGGAACTCAACGACCTGCTTAACTATATGGCCGACGAGGTGAACCGCCATGGGGTCGAGGTTTGGCTGTCGCAGACTGCTACCACGGATTGGATCCGCGGGCTATCGCCCGATGCCGTGGTGGTTGCGACCGGCTCGAGCTTCCGAGACCCAGGAATCAAGGGTATCGACCAGGAGTCCGTGGTTTGGGCTACCGACCTTCTCGCTGACGAGTCGCGCGCGGGCGAGAACGTGGTGGTCGTGGGCGGATCTGCCATGGGGTGCGAGCTCGCGCTGCATCTTTCGCGCCGGGGCAGGTCGGTCACCTTGGTCGAGATGCTGGATGAGCTTGCCGTCGATCTCTTCGGGGTCGTTCGGCCGGTGCTGCTCGGCCTCTTGGAGGACAGCGACGTCCGAGTGTTGACGGGCCATCGGTTACTGGAGATCCAGCCGACCGCCGCGTTGTTCTCAGCGCCGACTCAAGTTCCCGTGGCCATGCACGCTGATACGGTCGCGCTGGCTTTTGGTTTGGCCCCAAATACAGAACTTGCCGCTCAGCTCGCGGGGGCCGTAGAGAATCTCTACACTATCGGCGACTGTGTGGCTCCTCGCAAGATCTACAACGCTATCCAGGAGGGCGGGTTCATCGGGCGGAAGATCTAGTCGGGGTAGAGCCTCCGGACCCGAGCGTGCAGCCGCGAGAGGCCCAGCAGCAGATCGATATTGGGTGTCTTCTCGCCGAGCAGGCGGGCGATCTCGTACACGGCAGTCACGAGCGCATCCAACTCGACCGGGTGTCCTTCTTCTACATCCTGGAGCATCGAGGTTCTGGCGGCGCCTATCTTTCGTGTCACGGCCATGCGTTCTTCGCCGGTCTGTTCGATGGGGCATCCGATCTTCGCACCCAGCCGGGCGGCCTCTGCCATGACGTCCAGACAGAATCGACTGA
>Ga0068713_1003897_pt1 | contig 12285 bp, 10 predicted proteins | sample MTBAKSrepl2MetaG_FD_62223 | JGI IMG/M metagenome (GOLD analysis project Ga0068713, IMG submission 62223) | Enrichment culture microbial communities om Arthur Kill intertidal strait, New Jersey, USA, that are MTBE-degrading - MTBE-AKS2 (Arthur... | ecosystem: Environmental > Aquatic > Marine >...
CCATTTCCAATTATCAACCCAATTCACGCCAACCCCCTCTACCGCTTCCCTCCACATTTTGCCCGGTCCTCTCTTACTTCTTGGGTGGCTCAGACACTCCCGCCTTAGCGGGATTGTCTGAGCGCCATAGGCGCAAGACATTCTGCTTGCTGGTTTAACTATAACATAACGATTAAATTTGAAATTCTCCGTAGCTTGCTTCGGAGTTACCGTAAAACAGGAAAAGGCCTACTTCAGCTTTGATATCCGGCAACTTGCTTTGGAGAGCTTCATTTATTTGATCGAAAATAGTATTATAATTTTCTAATAGTATATAATTTCCTTGTTAAAAAAGATTCTTTCCCAACTTAATGTAACGTAAAAATTTAGGCTTAAGGTTTTTTAATTATATGGTATAGGAGTCATTCTACCTCTATATCTAAAAGTTTTGAGTCCTTTACGTAATTGTCAATAATTTTGTATGTTTTCCTAAGTTCTTTAAGAATAATTTCTTTGGTTTGTTTGGGACGCAAAATCTGGTCCTCAGATATTTCATGAGCCACAAAGTTAGGATTTCCTGGTATCTCCCTTCTTAACACTGGGTCATAAGTGTAATCGACGGAGGGCCATTCAATAGAGGAATGGAACGTCCTTGACAATAGAATTGTAAATCTAAAGATTCCGAAAAGCATGACGTAGCCAACTACTAGACCATGCTTTCGATTAAGATTTATATGTATTTTATGAAGAGGTCTTGTGTAATCACACATGAATCCCGTATATTTGAAATTAGCACAAGCGAGGTCATCAACTCCCCCATCTAAAATATATATTCTTGTATTATTAAAATCTTTTGAAAGTACATCCTTTTGTGGAAGTTTATGGCACAAAAAACTGTATGCAATTTTAGTAATAGCTCTTCTAATTAATTTGTTATCTAGTTCTTGCTCATATTTTATATCTAAAGGACCTGGGTGTTCTTCTTCAAAACATTTCCAATTTCCAGGCAATTGATACTTGTCCTTAAGTGATTTCATTACTTTTTCAAGTTCTTTTTTTGAACGCGCAGTGACATCGATCTCAATCTGTTCCTGATCTTTTTTAACTTTTACAATTGGTTTTTTTCTCCTAAAACGATGACCATTGAAATATAGTTCTATATTAGAAATTGTCTCTTTAACTTCGAAAGGTTGATTATGACCTCTGTCCCTTTGAATTCCTAAAATCGTTGCTATGTGACCAAAAGATTTGAAAATTTCTGTATCAAGTAACTTCCCAAATTTCTCATTACAATTTTTACAATAAAGCAGATCCGTCAATCGCCCACCAATTGATTGGGGTATAATATGCTCCCTGGTCAAGGCCCTATTTTCGAGGCAAGCAAAACACTTGTTCATGAAACCCTTTACTTGAATTCTTAATCCATTATCTAGGTCCTAATAATATAAGAAATAGGAATTAGAGACAACAAACTATCTTTTTAATTTGATAATTACTTACAGTTTAGGGGAGCTTCATTGTTAAGCCAAGATCAAATATTTTTAGAATCCCCCCTCACTCCAGCCCATATTCCTTGATCTTGTTGAGCAGGGTCTGGCGGGTGATGCCCAGCATGTTGGCCGCCTTGGTCCGGTTGCCGCCGGTCTCGGTCAAAGTCCGCTGAATCAGTTCGGCCTCCACCTGCCTCAAGGTCAGGCCCGCGCTCAATCGGGGCGGCCCGGCCTCTTCCTTGCGGCCCCGGCCGTCCGCCCAGGACCGGATGGTCAGCGGCAAATCTTCCAGTTCGATCTGGTCCCCCCGGGCCAGAATCACGGCCCGCTCCACGGCGTTGATCAGCTCGCGCACGTTGCCCGGCCAGGGATACCCGGTAAGGGCCTTGAGGGTCCGCGGCCGGAAGACCTTGATCCTCTTGCGGTTGCGCTGAGCCGAATCGGTTAGGAAATGCTCGGCCAAAAGCCCGATGTCTTCCGGCCCCCGTTCGCGCAGGCTGGGCACGTGCACCTGGACCACGTTCAGCCGGTAAAACAGGTCTTCCCGGAACCGGCCCGCCTCGATCTCCGCCTCCAGGTCCCGGTTGGTCGCCGCTATCAGCCTGACGTCCACCTCGACCGGCTTGGTCCCGCCCACCCGGTCGAAAGTCTCCTCCTCCAGAACCCGCAGCAGCTTGGCCTGAATGGTCAGGGCCATCTCCCCGATTTCGTCCAGAAACAGCGTCCCGTGATCGGCCAGCTCGAACCGGCCCTCCTTGCGCTGGTGAGCCCCGGTGAAAGCCCCTTTCTCGTGGCCGAACAGTTCGCTCTCCAAAAGCGTTTCCGGCAAAGCCGCGCAGTTGACCGCGATAAAAGGCTTGTTGTACCTGAAACTGTTTTCGTGAATGGCCCGGGCCACCAGCTCCTTGCCCGTCCCGCTTTCCCCGGTGATCAAGACCGTGGCCTCGGACGGCGCCACCAGGGCCAGGGTCTCCTTCAGGGCCAGCATGGGTTCGCTCCGGCCCAGCAGACTGCTGAAGTCGAACTTGAAGGCCAGGTTTTCTTCCCGCTTGACCCGGATTTCCTCGATGTCCTGGAGTTTGAGGACTTTTTGTATCTTGACCAGGACCTGGTCCGTGTCCAGGGGCTTGGTCAAATAGTCTTCGGCCCCCAGCTTGAGGGCCTGGACCGCCGACTCGATGGACCCGAAGGCGGTCATGATGATCACCGGCCGGCCGAAATTGGACTCCTTCAGCCGCTTAAGGACTTCCAATCCGCTCAGGCCCGGCATCTTCAGGTCCAGGAGGATCAGGTCCGGGGATCGAGCCTGGGCCAGGTCCAGGGCTTCCTGGCCGTCGGCCGCCGTGACCACCTCGAACCCGGCCCCTTCCAAATGGGCCTTGAGCATCAGCCGGTGGGCCGACTCGTCATCCACGACCATGATCAGGTTTTGATTCATGCCTCCTCGGGCTTGTCCGCTTCAGGCGGGTTGTCCGCCGGGGCGGACTGGTCTTTCTCGGCCATGGGAAAACGCAAGGCCACCCGGCCCCCCAGGCCCGGCTCCCCGCCCAGGTCCACGCTCCCGCCGTGGGCTTCCATGATTCTGGCCACTTGGGCCAGACCCAGGCCCGAACCCTTGTCCTTGGTGGTGAAAAACGGGTCCAGGAACCGGCTCCGGTCGCCCGGCGGAAAGCCCGGCCCCGAATCCTCCACTACAAATAACGCTTCCCGCCCGTCCGACTTGGTGCTGACCGTCATCCGGCCGCCCTGGGGCATGGCTTCGACCGCGTTGAGCAGCACGTTGAGCATGGCCTGCACGGCCTGGTCCCGGTCGGCCAAAACCATCGGCTTTTCCGGAGCCAGGTCTTCCCGGACGCTGACCCCCTGGTGACGGGCGTCGTCCGTGATCAGGTCCACGGTGTGCCGGGCCGTCTCGTTGAGGTTCACCGGCTTGAGTTCGGGTCGGCGCGGCCGGGCGAAATCCAGAAGCCCGCTGATGACCCGGTCCAGCCGGTCGATTTCTTCGACCATGACCTTCAAGTACTCCGCTTCCCGGCTCTGGTCATCCAAATCCCGGGCCAGAAAACGAGCCAGGCCCCGCATGGAACTGAGCGGGTTACGAACCTCGTGAGCCACGCCCGCGGCCAGACGGCCCACGGCGGCCAGCTTTTCATTCTGCCGCACCCGGTCTTCCAAGGCCCTGATTTGACGCAGGTCCCGCAGGATGAAGACCAGGCCCGATTCGGTTTCGCCCAAGGCCCCGCCCGGAACCGCGGCCGCGCCCACGCCCAAAGGCAGCAGCCCGCCGCCGTCCATCGGGGCCTCGAATTCTTCTTCCACCACGGTCGATTCCCTTTGCAGCCGCTCGGCGTACCGCTCCCACAAGGCCTTGATCACCGGCGCTTCGGCCAAGGTCCGCTCCTCGCGGTCCCCCCAGGCGAACATCCGGCGGGCCGCCCGGTTGATCATGACCGGCTCGCCCCTGGCATCGAGAGTAATCAAGCCGTTGGGCATGTTGTCCACGATTTGGGCCGTGTACGTACTCAGGTCCGACAAGGTCCGGTCGATGGTCTTATAATTTTGGAGCACGAAAATAAAGTAGATAGCCCCCGAGCCTAAAACGAAAAGCAGCCCGGCCATGATCAAGGCGTGCTGGAACTGCCGGTCCCGGGCCTCCCGGTAGGTCTTGGTCTCCAGGCCGACCAGAATCACCTGGGGTCTGAGGTCGGGGTTCGTTTGAAACAGGTGCTGGCGTCTCATTATCATGCCCGGCCCCAGGTCATCTCGTGGCGGCCTCAGGCCGTATTCTTCCTGGCCCAGCCGCCGGCCGGAGAGGTATAGTCCGCTTTCATCGAACCAGCCGGTCACTTGCTCCGTTTCCAACCGGTCCACGATCTGGCCGGTTTGACCCAAAAATTTTCCGACCAGGTTCGGGTTGGAGTGGGCCAGAATCCGGCCGCGCCCGTCCAAAAGCGCAATATAAGCCACATCTCCGGCTTGGGACATCTGCTGGGTCAATTCCTGGAGCGAATCGGCCTGCCAAATCCAGTGCCGCCAGCCGGTGCGCAGCCCGGCGGCCAGTCCGGACACAATGGCCGAACCCTGGGCCGCCAGAATCCGTTCGGCCTGTCGGCCGGCCCGATCCAGGTTGAAATAAGTCGTGACCGTGACCACGGTCAGCAGGACCAGGACCGCGGCCAGAAGTCCCAAAACGGGCAGAAACAGCGTCTTCGGACGCGGCGGCCGCAATTAACTGGCCTCGTAACCGGCTTTTTTTATGGCCTCAATCAAAAGCCGGCGGTCAACCGGACCTTCGGCTTCCACTTCGGCCCGGCCGGCTTGGTGGTCGGCCTGAGCGTCTTTTACGCCGGCCACGGCCAGCAAGGCTTTTTTGACGGCCATTTCACAGTGGCCGCAACTCATGCCCGAAACTTTGAGTTCGATTTTTTCCCCCATCTGACCTGCCTCCTAAAAATCGGGTTGATTTTATTAGGTATAAGTTTAGCAAAAACCAGTCCCCAGGCCAACAAATCTTAATGGCCATTAAATAGCTTTTAATTTTAGGTGGTTGTCCGCCAAGTTTCCTTCAAAGGCGTAAATCTTCTGGATGATTTTTTTACACCTGCTTGGATGATGTTAAAAAATTAGACGATTGGCCGACCCACGGTCGGCCCGACAGGCTGGGTAACGGTCGATATGGGTGGCCCCGACAACTCGTTGTCGGGGCGCCGCAGGCGCAAGAGGCCCCGGCCTGGGATTGAAACCGCTGGGTGGCCCGGATCTAACATCTCCCTTTCCCTAAATTCCCTTGCCCATCTTGCCCTTCCCAGCATGACCACCGATTCCAGCCTGGAAATTCATTCCCAGGCTTGCGCAGAGCTTATTTTCCACTGGGTGGCCTCGACAACTCGTTGTCGGGGCGCCGCAGGCGCATGAGGCCCAGGCCTAAAGATGGCTCCATCGGGAAAGTCCGCCGGCCTCCCCATCAAATTTCCCTCCTTGGCATAAAGTCCGGCGTTTCTCAAAACCTTTTCTTTTGCTCCAGCAACCTTTGGCTGGAGCAAGGGATGAGATTTAATTTCATACGCGCAAAAATTTCTTGCAACCGGCCGATCACTAAGCTATATTTAGGCCGGGAAAGGGGCATATTCTCGGTTCTGCCTGAGGGGTGGGTTTCTCCCGAAAGGGATTATTTTCCCGGAGGGAAAGAAATTGTAATTAAGTATAATATCCCTAAAATTTAATAAATTAGCAATATTATGGCCAGCGACTTATTTCAAGGAGTCTGTTGCCAGGCAGACGATTGTGAGCTAGAGCGTCGAATTCATGTCTCGGAATAAGTTTCATGCTTTAGGCTAATGTATTATTTATGCAAAATGCATTGTACCAAAAAACAAAAGGATTTTGGCTTTTTTAACTTTATGTAACAGCGGTATTCTTATGGTTAATTTTGAATATTGAAGAGGTGGACTAAGGAGAGTTTTTGACCCCAATATACTCCACATTAAAATCTACATTTCTGTCATGCGGGGATGGTATTCAAGAGCCAACATGGTCATCCGAATCGACTATGGCAAAAGACTGGACGTTCCATCAGATTGCTCCTTATATTGGGCGAATGAAGACATCCATGGCTCGGTATCTTGTATTGAACTGGACATCCCCCGGTGACCTTATAGTTGACCCATTTTGCGGTTGCGGTGTTATTGCTCTTGAAGCTGCATCTAATGGACGGAAAGTAGTCGCGGGTGATTGGAACCCATACGCTGTTTTATTAACACGTGCCAAATTATTTCCACCGGCGAGTTTAAAGGTAGCGGAGCAACGACTACACAAAGCATGGAATTTGTCACGCGAAAAGTATTTCCATCAGGATCTTCGCACGGTCCCCTTATGGGTACGACGATTTTTCCATCCGAAAACACTCCGTAATGCCCTTTCATTTCGTGATGCATGTATAGAAAGAGGAGATAATTTCCTTTTATCTTGTCTTCTTGGTATTTTGCATCACCAGCGCCCCGGATTTTTGTCGTATCCAAGCAGTCACCTTGTACCCTACCTTAGAGATCGCAAGTTTCCACGGAAAAATTTTCCCGAAATGTACGAGGAACGTGAAGTTTTCGGCAGACTTAAAGCTAAGATTCGAAGAACCTTCCGTAGGACACCTGATAAATATATAGAATCTCGGCGTGTAAATAATATCGATGCAAGAGAGTTCACACGTGTTCAAAGAATAAAGGCAATAATTACAAGCCCGCCATACATGAATGAATTAGATTATGTTCGTGATAATCGACTTCGGTTATGGTTTATCGATCGATCGTTACCAAAAGGATTAGAGCTGATGGCCTCCAATCGTGAGCAGGCGTTTACGGAACTTCTTAAAAAAGTATTTGGTCGTCTTGCTTGCGGTATTAAGCGCGGAGGTTATATTATTCTTGTTGTTGGAGACGTCACCAGAGGCACAAATCGAAAAAGTCGTACAGCATTGCTCACACACAAGTTATTTGAAAAAGACAAGGCACTTCGTGCCTTCCAACTTGATAGTATGTACTGCGATAAAATACCAGATATCCGTAGATCAAGACGGGAGTGCCGTGGCACAAAAGCTGAAACTATATTAGTGTATCGTAAAGATTGAACTAATTCCAGTAGCCAGAATTGAAATTGTCTATAATCAGACAATGAACATTGCGAGGCGAGAATGACGACAAGAGATAATGATGATTGGTGTTGTAGCTTGGCTGGGAAAAAGGTCGGAAATTATGAACTTATGCAATTCGTGGGTAAGGGTAAAATCGGGTATGTATATCGGGCTCAGCATGATAATTTTCCTGATAGTAAATGGGCAGTAAAACTTATTTTTGACACATTAAAGACCGGCTGGGAAATTGAACTTAAAAAAGTAATGCAGCTTCAATTGGTGGAGGGTGTTGTCCATTTCCATAACGTCGGTGAAACAACTATTACTCAACATGGCACTACACGTCTTGCTCAATATACAGTCTGGGACTATATACCGCCCGGTGAAAATCTAAATCAATTTTTACAAAGAGAAAAAGAGATAAATACCAGTTTTTTAATCGCGGTTGTCGAACGGATTCTTCATGTACTCCATGCTTGCCATAAAAATGGAGTACCCCGTCATGGTGATCTACACTCAGGTAACATCCTAATTGGCGATCCAGAAATTGCAACCCTAGATGACTCTTTACAACCGCGGGTACCGATATTCGTGTCAGATTTCGGTTATGGTGCCACCGGTGCAGCGAAGATGCCAAAGGATGACTATGATGGCCTAGCGCAGATTATCAACGAGATGATATCGGGAGTAAACTATGTCACAGCTACTGCGACAGACCGTAATATATTACAGGCGATAAAGCGTAGCCTTGGTAAATTGTTGTACGAGCCTAACGAAGTTGAGCGTCGGATTCCACATGATCTGCTTCGAACACTAAATGAAGTGAAGCTCCACGCCAAAGTAGATAAGTCTTTTTCAGATGGAGAAACTAGTGAAAATGGAATTGAACAAACGTCACCCAACGAAAAGACTAGCGTAGGCCAGTTCCAGGTTAGCGAAATGATCGGCGAGCGTTGGGACTGGTGGCGGAAGCTTTTCGTTCCAACGGTACCGGCACGTTCAAAAATTCTCGCTGTGGATATTCCAACGGTTGTTACGGGTCCACGCGGATGTGGTAAGACTATGTTATTCAGGAGGCTCAGCGAGCGCCTCATAGTAGAATGCGGAGAAGTACCCGAATTAGCAACCAACAGACAATTTATTGCATTTTATGTAAACGCCAACGATTTTGCAGATGCTTTTGCAAATTTCCCTGAGAGGCCTACATATGATGATGAATCGCGGCTTATTTGTTATGCGAACCTTTGTATACTAGCAGATCTTCTTGCCGTGCAGTCCTCACGATCAGCTAGAATGAAGGAGCAGGCTAACAATGAGCTTCTGTCACTATTACGTGATTTGTTAATTTCTGAAAATAACATCACACTTGTTGATGGCGAAGACCGATTGGAGCAATATCGAACAATTCTTGAACAAATTAAATGGAAATTTCCCATTGATAGAGTTAATAAGCCCTTCCCCGGTTATAAAGAACTTTCCCAAAGCCGTTGGCTCCCTTACTTCGTTCAACGAATACGTAATTGCTGCCAATGGATAGGTGAAAGAGCTGTACTTCTTTTCATAGATGACTTTTCAACTCCACGTGTATCTTTATCGATGCAAAGAGTCCTTAATAGGTTATTTTTTCAACGCTCGTCAGATTTTCTCGCCAAAGTGGCCACTGAAGCATCAAGCACCTTTGTACCGGAGGATTCTAGTGGTAAAAATTTACAAGATGGCGATGACTATCAGCTTGTGGATATGGGGGAAGAGTCGTTGTTTCTTTCCGATCCAGAACGCCTTATGTTTCTAAACGAAGTATTTTCAAGGAGACTCCCTATCGATTCTAGAATACCATCAGGCACCACCTCCCTTCAAAAACTTCTAGAGCATATGAGCCTTTCAAAAACAGAATTTGCAAGGCGATTACGAGGTTTGGGAAAAAATGAGGCACTGGGCAGGCAACCAAAGATTAGTGGAGGTTCAAAGAGGCGTGGTCGTTCGCGAGCTCGAGTCTATTATTTTGGTGATAATGTATTCTCTGATCTTTGGTCTGGCGATACAAGGGCAATGATTCAACTAATCACTGATGTTGTAGATCAAGCATCGGAAGTATCTCAACAAAAAATTCCGATTAGTACAATAATAGTTCCAATTAATCATGAAATTCAAGACCGAGTTTTTCGTAATCGAGGAGGGGAATGGCTCAACTCACAAACTCGTAATGAACCTACTAATCCAGAGAGGATTAGGAAAGAATTAGAACTCATAAAAATTAATAATCCAAATTACAAACTGTGTGGAGACTACGGGAACCACTTGAAAGCAGTAGTAGAAGGATTTGTTGCGGCAGCAAGAGAACTTTTACTTGGTCCTGTTTATATTCTAAAAGAGGGGGTGAAAAAACGTGAAGTTCCCCGTATGGCCTTCCGTATAGAAATATTTGACGAGTTTAGGATTGATGGTCTTGCACGGGAAATATATCGTGATCTTGTTCGGTATGGACTTTTTATGCGAGACAACCGTGGGAAGAGTGTGCGTGGCACTTTTGTTCCTAGACTTTATCTGCGTCGTTTGCTGATCCCTTTTTGCACTCTTGCTCTTTCCAAAAGGGATAGCGTACAATTAACATGTGAAAAATTCATTCAACTTCTTCTAAAACCAGATGAATTTAAAGCTGGTCTATCTGCGCGACGATCACGCATTAGTGAACCGAGAAATCAGTTAGAAATACAATTTTCAAAACCATTATCATCAGATAATTCTGACTATAATTACGATGATATTGGTTCAAATGATAAAAACGATAATAGCAATAATAATGAGGAGGTAGATAAATAGAATTGATGACCAAACTTTTTCCAGTCTTTCTGGAGAATATATTGCCGCCGCTTCAGCGTTTTCAACGTCTAGTGCTTGAAGACGGTGATATAATAATCCATGCACCTGGATTCGAAGACCGAACGATGGATATTACAGGTGCGGTTTTACCTAATCGTAGCTCTCGAGCCGTACTTTTCGATTATATTCCAGTAGATAATGCAAATCGTCTTTCAGATGTAAGGGTTGCTCTTTCGAATATTGGTATCAATGTTTCAAATGATAATACCCTTAAGTACAACCGGTTTGCGCCCGGGGAATTTGAAATGCAACTGCAGACCATCCTTCAAGCACAAGATATAAATCGCGTTATTATTGACATCTCCACAATGTCCAAGCTTTTGATCATACTTGTTTTAAATGTTTGCAAAAGAATTGATTTACCAGTACGTATACTTTACTGCGAAGCGGAAAAATATGGTCCAAGTCAAGAAGAGTTTGAACGTGCAAAAAGGGACAACGAAATTCATCGACCAACATTACAAATATACGATGGTGTTCATGGTGTTGTTCGAGTAGATTCACTTGCTAGTGTGGCTATGCAAGGACAACCAACTGCCGCAATTGTATTTATGTCATTCAATAATGTTCTTACTCAGGTATTACTAAATTCCGTTTACCCTAGTCGTCTTTTTCTGATTAATGGCGTTCCACCGGTTCACAAATGGCGTGAAGAAGCCACCGCTTGGATACATGATCAAGTGAGAAATGAATGGTCTGAAGACAATCCTGTTAAGTCCACGAGTAGTAGTGGAGTTTCAATGCCTAAACGTGTAGCATCAACTTTGGATTACAGAGGAACAGTTTCCTTACTATTGCAACTTTATTGGCAACTTTCAGCCAATCATCGTATTTTACTAGCACCCTCAGGAAGCAAATTGCAGGCCGTCGGAAGCTATATAGTGAAAGCACTTCACCCTGACATTCATATCGAATATCCATCGCCAAAAGGCTTTTTCAAGAATTATAGTTGGGGATTAGGACAACGATGGCTTCTCGACCTAGGCCGACTTTCCGTATTGCTTTTAGCCTTATCCGGAGCAGAGAAAAAAGAGTACTTAGAAATTCAGGCGCCTGAGAATTAAAAAATTTGGCCTTTTTGTGTGACTTATGTAATGACCTCCAAAATTTTGCCTACCACCGGCAGCTCTTCTGTGGGATAGAAAATCGGAGGAATCAGGTGGTCGTGGGGACAAGACCCACAGAACGTAGACCCCAAGATATATGGACAAGGGTATTTCAGCAAGCAGGCGTTTTGGGTCCATCTGGCTGGTCCTCTTACGCCTGCGGCGCTCCGGCAATCAAGTGGCCGGAGCCACCCGGTGGGATAAAGCGTGGGAATGATTGGGTTACCAATCCGGTGATTGAGAAACAGCCAAATTTTCAATATACAAAATATCTGACGGGCGCGAATCGATTTTGGGCCAACTATAGAGCGTTTTAAAATTTTGGTAAGATACCGGCCTGTTTACAGATTTCGTTCGCCGTGACCCGATCAAGTTGTTTATGCCGTTTGACCGAAACCTTCCACCTCGACGGGAAGCTGTTCGATGAGGGCGTTGCCGCGCGGAATTTCCCTGCCTAGCTGCTTATAGGCCAAGATCATTTCGTGCAAAGCATCTCGAAGCATGGTGCGGCACTCTTCAAGTTCCCTGCCTTCGGTGACGACTTCGGGCCATTCGATCAATTGCCCCATATAGCCGGAGTCTATTTTGGTGTATTTAGCGGTGTAATTAATCATCGGTGATTCTCCCTTACAATATGGAGAATTATCTATATTTTAATATGGACGGTCCTGAAGTGCAATCTAAATCCGGCGGGCGGCCTGATACTAATTTGCCTTCATACCTAGACTAAAGATGAGGATGAAGTCATGGCGAGGTTCGTCGCGGACGGACCGAAGCAATCCCTTGAAATCAAAAGAGATGGCTTCGTCATCCCGCTGTAGCGGGATTCCTCGCCATGACTTTCGGATAAACTTTGTTTGAAGGCAACTTGGTATGAGTGGGCGTATGAGTGGGCAGGCGGAGCCTGGGATCGAGAAACCTCTTGCGCCTACGGCGCTCCGACAACAAGTTGTCGGAGCCACCCGGTGGGATAAGGTGCGGGAAGTAGAGGGGTTTCAAACTGGAGATAGGGACCCAGGAAAGAAACGCCGGGGCTGTCCTCTTGCGCCTGTGGCGCTCCAGCAATCCCGCCTGGGGGCAGGACCGGGGGCCACCCCGGATGAGTGGTTTATGAGGCGAGGGAGGCGCAAGGACCTTTCCCAAATCAGAGTTGTGGGGCGACCGGCTATTTTGCTAACCGGCCTTCAATCGTGAGGTCTTGCGCCTT
>Ga0068713_1003901_pt1 | contig 12277 bp, 13 predicted proteins | sample MTBAKSrepl2MetaG_FD_62223 | JGI IMG/M metagenome (GOLD analysis project Ga0068713, IMG submission 62223) | Enrichment culture microbial communities om Arthur Kill intertidal strait, New Jersey, USA, that are MTBE-degrading - MTBE-AKS2 (Arthur... | ecosystem: Environmental > Aquatic > Marine >...
ATAATTTTTTGAATTTCTTTTTTTGTAAAATCCGATTGCTGGTATTGCATCAAAACCCTTTCTGCTTCAAATTTAGATATACCTAACCGGTGATAAGCCCCTGCTTTTTGTTTTATAAATTCATGGCGCTGTCCTGGGATAAAAGTCAGTCCTTTTCGTTCTACCCACACATTTAATTTATCCGGTTCTATTATGTCGTATCGCTTCAGTGAACGCGGTTTGGGCGGCTCATAAATTAAATCGTATTTTCGGGCATCTGGATTGAAAACACCAGCAGGATCGTACGAAACGCCTCGTAGTCTGGCAATGTCCCGGCAAGCTGTATCGATTGTAATACCCATGCGTTCAAATTCAATTTTGATTGCGTCAAAGTGCTGATGATGTTTTGCAGGATTAACAATGGGAATAATCAAAAACAATCCATTCCCGGAAACAGATAAAGCAGCAAAATAAACAGTATCCCATCCGCCGGAAATATCGCGGAACTCTGCCCATGTTAGACCATCCGGTTTTGTGTCAATGTCAATGCAGATGAAACCTGAATGTTTAATAAGATTTGCATTTCCCCGCCTTGTAAATGTCCCCGAAATTGTTACCGCTGGCAAAAAAGATTTCATTTTATCCCGTTTCGTTTTGTCTTTTTCTGCCCGGATTTCCTCTACTTCATTCTTAAATGTTTCACCTAAAACATCATTAACAAACGTTTCGATTGGAACAATGGCTCCAGGAACCGGATTTCGGTAACTTTCAAAAACTGATATTTCTTTAGTTGTCTTCATTGCCAATTACTTATACCTTTGTCAACCTTTGCTAACAAACGTGCTAACAAACCTTGACACGTTTGTCATGCTTTGCTAAACCCTATATATAGGGTTAGCATAGCAAACGTTATTAGCATACTAAAAAAGCGCTCTATTATATTTATAAAAAACATTTTTTCCGTTCCTTTCTTTTATGATCCATTTCTTATTAAGGTAATAACTAATAAATTGCCTGCATTTTGTCTCTCCAAATGAATAATCGAATCCGCATATAATGGCATCTCTTATTTCTGTAAATGTAGGCAGTGGCGTTTCCCGGTAAATTCTCTCCAGTACTTCGAAGTGTTTTTCATCTGCAATATGAATTGGATTTGTCGTTGTCATTTGCTTTGTGCTTCCTTCAGGAATTTCGCAAGCTTCCGGGATACCCTGGTCATTTATAAAAAATGCAAAGGGTAAAAATTCAATATCGCGTGTAAATTCAGGTTTAACAATGGTGATGCTATCAACGTCTGGAGATTTTTCAACACTTAAGACAGTTTCCGCTTTATTTTGACATTCGGTTCCGAAATGTCCTCTGGGATTCATGTCATTTTTATTCTGATGGAGGACCATACATAAATGAAAATTTAACTCGGTCGTCCATCGTAAAAAATCGGAGGTTGTTTGCGTGGCCTGCTCTTCGTTATTTATCCCAAGTGTTAACAGGTCGCGTCCACCGTCAAGGAACACGATACCTATTCCACCAGTATTATAAAGGATATATTCTATAATTTTTACTCGTTCATTTGGTTTGTACTTTCTAAGGGTATAATACTCAAGATTATCTGGATTATCGATTCCGGCTTGCTGACAAATTCTTTTTGCCATACGTGAGGCGTGGTATAGGCTTGATTCTGTATCAAAAAATAATATTTTACGCTTTTCTTCGGGTAGGACACCTTGAATTTTTCCTAATTGCCGGATACCGGTGATTGCACTGGCCGCAATTGCAGTTAATAAAAATGTTTTTTTGCTTTTCGCTTTGCCGGTTAACATGCTAAAATTCCCCAGGGTGAATGCAGGTGCAATAATATCATCAGTGTGTATTTCAATGGCTGTTGGTGGCTTCTCAACTTCTGCGGTGAGGTCAATAAGGCAAGCCTGCCGGATTGCTTCATAATTTATTTCACGCTTTAAATCCCCTGAATTATTTCCACCAAATTTCGTATTCTGCAAATTTTTTACTAATTGTTCCATATTCTATAATTTTAAAAAGTTGGTGCTATGTTTGCCATATCAAACCCTCCTTTTTTTTGTAGCCAAGAAATCTTCTGCATCCTTCTCAATGTCTGAAAATGTTTTCACTCTTCCGGATTTAATAGATTCGTCTATTTCTGATTTAAGGAACGCCAATTTTTTACCTCTCTTATGAAAAGGAATACGACGCTCACGCACCCATGTATAAACCGTCGCTTTGGCTGGTTTTTCAGGATGATATTTACAAAGTTCTTTTAGATCAAACCATCTGTCTGATTCAGGTTGAGAAACAGGGTTATTGTTTGTCAATAACGATTCAATGTGATCAAGTTTTACACTCAACTGGTGAACTGCTTCGGGCAAATCTTCAAATAAAAATTTCATAATACTATATGTTATAATATTATGTAAGTATACTGTGTGATTAGTGATAAGTTTACGCTATTATTAAATAGTATAAATGAATGAAAAACAGGTAGTAAAGAATGTTTTTTGTGATTTGTTCAGGATAAAAAAATCACAGTCACATTAACTTTTTAAGAATTGATTATATTTTTTATATGCATCAAGTAAATCTATTGGATCTTTATAATGTTTTGCGATATATTCTTTATTCCAGTTAAAAGGAAATTTAAAAAAGTCCATCATGAATTTTATAAAATCTCTGGTTTCCCGGTCTATTCGATTCTTACTTTTCATATAGAGATCAGAATTAATTTGTTTAAAAAGGAATCTTATAATATTATAATCTAAACAAGGATTAAGTTTGGTTCTTGGTTTATCGTATTCTCCCGTTTTGATAAATCGTTCTAATTGTTTCTTAAAATTATTATAATCAGATTCTTTCAGGAAAGGTTTTCCAGTTGAATCATTTTCCTTAAATAATTCCAGCCGGTATAGGGCAATTTCTATTTGTTCCTTAAAAGTTTTTTGGTTATCAAGAATTTTACTGGATTTTTGACGCCAAAGTTTGCTTAAATGTATTTTTTTCACCCATTTAGGAAAATAAAGAGCTGCCTTTTTTATTTCTTCTATTATATCCTTCTCCCAATATCTTGTTTCTTCATAAAATGGTTTTGATTCAGCAAAATAATGTTTTTCATTTTCTATAAAATCCTGGATTAATTCTACTTCTGATTTTTGTTCAGAAGGTACTGGGTGCTCTATTTTATTACGTATTGCTAATTTTGAAAAACATTTATTATAGTATCGGGGAAAAATATCTGCCTCCAATTCGGCAAGTTTTTTATCTTGAACCAACATACGAAATGAGTCATAATCAGGAGTTGATTCATAAGAAAGGTATGCTGTTATACCTTTTGCCACTATGGAATATGATGTTGGAGTGTCATATGGATCAGATGGTTTTCTTCGTTTAAGGTATGCGATTCCTTCATTAATATACTTTTCCCAATCTAATTTATCAATGAAGTCATTCTCATTATCATTTTTTTTGTTCATTTTCTCTGCTAATTATTTTATTGTAAAGTTCTTTATCAGGTATAGTTATTTTCCAACAAACATTTCTCTTTCTTTAATTTAGTCATCTATTTCCGACATATTATTCAAAATTTAACAAACTTTCAACAATCTTCTTCTTGGTTTCATCCTCAAATCCTGCAAAGTAATTTTGGGTAGTAGTAATATTATGGTGCCCGAAAGCCTCTTTTACAAACTCCATGTTTGCACCACCCTTAATCGCCAATGTTGCAAAAGTATGCCTTGCCCAATAGGTGGAAATTTCTTCCGGTAAATCGTTGGCTTTTGCTAGTAATTTAATATGTTGATTTATAACTCGTGTAAAATTTTTAATTCGAGGTCTAACTTCTACAGGTTTGGTTTCCTTATCAATAATAGGAAAAATAAATTGTTCTGGGCTTTTATCTTCACTTCCGTATTTCTCTATAATTCTTTTTGATAGTTCAGTCAGGGGAACAACAATTGTGGTGCTTTTCTTTTTAGATGTTTGACGGGTTTTGGCTCGTTTGTATTCAATAGTATTGCCTTTGATATTCTTATATCTTAATAGAGCGATATCATTTATATTCATGCCGTTACAGATAAAACTGAAAAACCAAAAATCTTTTGCTTTTTCCTGTTCCTGTGTTAATGGTTCAGCATGGTAAAAAGTTTTTAACTGTGTTTTGGTCAATGCCTTTTTAACGGCTTTCCCGGCTGGTATTTCGTATTTATTTTTGCCAAAGGGATAAATATCTTCTGATATTTCATTTTCTCTTATAGCGTTGTTGAAAATGGCTCTCAAGGCACGAAGGTAAATACCAACGGTGGTTTCACTATTTCCCTTTTCCAACATATTATTTTCATATTTCTGAAGGAATGCAGGTGTTATTTTATTAAAAGGTAAATAGGTTGGTTTTGTTCCTTTTGTTTCCCCAATAAATTTAAGAATAGATTTTAAACTCGAATCGCAGTTTTCAGCCGTTCCGTATCTTTGGAAGTCTTTAAAATACTGTATCCGTTGGTTATAATGATAAATAACGTTTTTACCATCACCTTTCCGGCGGTGTAATTTCTTTTCAAACGTTTCAAAGGAAAAGGGATCAGTTTTCTTTGCTGCTTCTACTGCTTTAACCCTGATTGTATCTAAAAATTCTCTTTTTTCTTTATGAACGTTCCTTGGCTTTTCTGTTTGCCAAACGCTTTCAAACTCTTTAGGTGTCATATCATAACCTGCAGAATATAATTTTGCTTTTTGTAGTAATGGAGAATAAACACGAAGTTTAACAGGATAGGTCCCATTTCTTTTTTCTCTTCGGTTGTCCAGGATGATTGAAATTTCTGCTTTCATATTTTTTATATTTTAAACAAAGGTAAAAATTTTGCATAAAATTTGCACAATTTGCATAAGAAAAAACATATAAAAAGCAAATAGTAAACACATAAGAAAAATGTTTATTTATAAAGGTTTTATGAGGATTCAGATATAAAGTGATATAAACAAAATACAATAATATTATGATTCATAATCATGAGGTCGGGAGTTCAAGTCTCCCTCTCGCTACGCTGAAAATCAAAGGGTTACAAATTTAAAAAGTTTGTAACCTTTTTTTGTACAAGTAATGTACAAGCAGACAGTAAGGTTTTTATATTTATTTTTTATAGGGAATTTTATTTTATTCCATGCCTGATACCGGTAAAATAGATATTATTATCGTTAAAATCATATAATTTATCCTATTTTTTAACAATTACAAATTATAATGCAGAACTACAATTCACATTCAATAATAAACCAAAAACAGCAAATAATGTGTAAATTTATTTCCCTACTTTTAGCCTGTTAATTTTTGACTTGAAGTTATTCATTAAAAATATGGTGTGTATACGCTGCCAGATGGTAGTGAAAGCTGAGCTTGAAAAACTTGGCTTGCATTATGTATATGTAAGAATAGGGGAAGTGGAAACTATTGAAGATATTTCACCGGAACAATTGGAACAGTTGAATATAAGCCTAAAAAAAGCGGGATTAGTCCTGATGGATGATAAAAAAAGTATCCTGGTGGAAAAAATAAAAAGTGCCATTATTGAACTGGTTCATTATAGAGAAGAACAAATAAATGTTAACATGTCAGATTACCTGAGCGAAAAACTTAATTATGATTATACCTATCTGGCTAATCTTTTTTCCGAGGTCAATGGCATTAACATTGAAAAATTTTACCTGACACATAGAATTGAAAGAGTAAAAGAACTATTGGTTTATGATGAGCTGAATCTTTCGGAAATAGCATTCAAAATGAATTACAGCAGTGTTTCCCACCTGTCAAATCAATTCAAAAAAATTACCGGAATGACCCCCTCCTATTTTAAAAGACTCAAAAACAAAAGACGTGACTCCCTTGAAAATGTGTGAATGATGTAATTCTTATTCAGAATTGTGTAATGCTGATCCGTAATCGTTTTACGAATTTTACTTTGTTAATAATTGCTATTAAAAAACGCAACAGGGAAAAGTTATTGGCAATGATTGTGCTTTTAGGTGTTATTATGGAGTTTCAAGGATAGTTTTCTTTATAAAACAGACATTAAGAGAATTACTTCAAAAAAATAAAAAATGAATGTATTATTAGTTTATCCAAAATGTCCGGATTCCTTCTGGAGTTTTAGTCATGCCCTGAAATTTATTTCTAAAAAAGCGGCTGTACCACCACTGGGATTAATTACCGTGTCAGCAATGCTCCCGTCCACATGGAAGAAAAAATTAGTGGATATGAATATCACTACGCTGAGAACAAGTGATATCCAATGGGCTGATTATGTTTTTATAAGTGCAATGTACATCCAAAAAGAGTCAGTGAATAAAATAATTGCTGAATGTAAAAAATTGAACAAAAAAATAGTTGCTGGTGGCCCTCTCTTTACTCAGGATTATAATGAATACCCCGAAATAGATCATTTCATTTTAAATGAAGCCGAGATAACTATGCCCCTGTTTCTTGCTGATTTAAGCATCGGACAGCCGCAGAAGCTTTATAAAACCAAAGAATTTGCCGACCTTTCACAAACTCCGGTCCCCGATTTTCAACTATTATCGGTTAAGGATTATGCTTTTATGAATATTCAGGTTACGCGTGGGTGCCCGTTTAACTGCAACTTTTGTGAAATAACATCACTGTTTGGGCATAAAGTCAGAATGAAGAGTACGACACAAATTATCAATGAACTGAATGAGTTATACCATGGGATAAAATGGCGGGGCTCTGTTTCAATTGTTGATGATAACTTTATCGGAAATAAAAAAGAAATAAAATACAACTTGTTGCCTGCCATGAAAGAATGGATGCAGAAGCACGACTTCCCATTTACGTTCAATATTGAATCATCGATCAACCTGGCAGACGATGAGGAACTGATGTCATTACTGGTAGAAACCGGGTTTAATTCTACTTTTATCGGGATTGAAACCCCTGAAGTGAAGTCGCTGAGCTACTGTAACAAAGTGCAGAACTTAAACCGCGATTTACTGGCGAGTGTAAAGAAAATACAACAGTCAGGTATACAGGTTTCAGGTGGTTTTATTGTTGGATTTGATAGTGATACCCCGACAGTTTTTCAGCGGCAAATTGACTTTATTCAACAGAGCGGGATTGTTTCGGCAATGGTAGGATTACTAAACGCCCCAAAAAATACCAGATTGTACAAACAATTGGAGGAAGAAAACAGGATAACAACAGAGGCTACCGGAAATAACACCGATTCGTCAATGAATTTTATTCCCAAAATGGATTATAATGAGTTATTGGAAGGGTATAAAAAAGTTATTTATAACATTTATTCTGCCAAACCCTATTACAGAAGGGTAAGGCAGTTGTTATTAAATTACAACCGGCTAAGTAAAGGCCGGAAAAAAATCAGCCTTTCACTGCTCAAAGCCTTTCTTAAGTCAGTTTATATTATTGGTTTATTCAATAAAGGAAGAAGGGAATATTGGAAATTTATATTCTGGACACTGTTCAACCGGCCAAAGTCGATGGTTGATGCCATTACATATACGGTTTATGGCTATCATTTCAGAACTGTATACGGATTGCGCAACTAAAATTTTTCATATTTGCGAAATGTGTGAATGATGTAAATTATATCATTAATTGTATAACATTTCCTCAAACTATCTTACTTACATTTGATTAGTAATAATTATACTATAATACAGTACAAAGTGCAAAATTTCAAAAATCGAATATTCTAAAATGTTAAATATGTCAAAGATTAATGAGGGAAAAGAAACAAAGAACAATAAGAAGAAAGCTGTAAAAAGTCTGAAGGAAAAAAGAGCATTTAAAGCTGCAAAACGCAAAGTAAAACATAATATAGATGATATTAATCCCTGATCAAAAAGGGTTTGTACGGTAAATCAATATAGAATAAAATAAAAATGCAATACATTAGAGCAAAGGAAAATAAATATAAAGAAGGAGAGGTTGTTTATGCAAGAGCTCATCCAACCCAAAAATTGATTATCAGGCGTTATGTTTCCAGAATATACTATTGCAAGATAGCAGAAACACCTCAAAAGAAAGATTTGGTATATTTTGAGCGGGATCTGGTGACAAATACCGCTGGGATGTTGTAAATTTTGTTACACACAAAGTGTCGCCTCTAAATGTAAATAAAAATCACCTGTTAAATACCGGGAAAAATGAAATTAGCTTTTATCGCCACATATCCTCCCAGGGAATGTGGCATTGCCACTTTTACCAATAACCTTTTTAATGCTATGTTGGGTTTCAACAAAAGCAAAAAAATCAGACATGAGGGTTTTGTTGTTGCATTAAACGACAACGAACTTACCTATAAATATCCTGAAGAGGTTAAATTAACCATCAGACAGGATCATCAGGAAGATTATTTAAAAGCGGTAAAGTACATTAATCTTAGCGGGGCCGATGTTTGTGTTCTTCAGCATGAATTTGGCATATTTGGCGGACAAAGCGGAGTTTACGTCCTTCCTTTGCTTCATCGGCTGGAGATACCTCTTATTGTTACACTTCATACCATACTCAAAACACCGTCGTACAACGAAAAAGCGGTTTTAAAAGAAATTTGCAAAATGGCTCAAAAAATTGTAGTAATGAGCCACAAGGCAATTGAGTTTCTGACCACCATTTACGATGTACCGGAAGAAAAAATTGCCTTGGTTGAACATGGCGTCCCGGATATTCACTTCAATCCTGAAAAATCGAAAAAAGAGTTTAAACTTGAAAACAAGAAAGTGCTGCTTACATTTGGTTTTATCGGGCGAAGCAAGGGAATTGAAACGGTAATTAAAGCATTGCCTGAAGTGGTTAAAAAATACCCTGAACTTATATACATTGTTTTGGGGAAAACCCACCCGAATGTGCTGCGGCATTCCGGCGAAGAATACCGTATTTTCCTTATGCGTTTGGTGAAAAACCTTCACCTTGAATATCATGTAATATTTCTGAATGAATTTATTGACGAAAAGGATTTGTTCAAATATTTGTATGCCTGCGATATTTATATTACTCCATACCTTAACGAAGCCCAGATTACCAGCGGAACGCTATCATACGCAGTCGGAGTAGGTGCAGCAGTTCTTTCAACTCCATACTGGCATGCTGCAGAACTATTGGCCCGGGGAAAAGGCAGGCTATTTCGTTTTAATGATTCAGATAACCTTGCAGAAACATTAACCGAACTCCTTGATAAACCGGATGTACTTAATGAACTAAAAACAAGAGCCGCTGAATATGGCAAAAAAATTACATGGCCAAAAACCGGAGAAAAGTACGTTTCTCTGGCCGGAAAAATACTTGAGGAGGAGCATTATGAAGTTGTCAAAAAAGAATCGGCACTCGATCTGCTCATTCTCCCCCCTTTTTCACTCACACACATCAACCGATTAACCGACGATACCGGTATTATCCAGCACGCCAAATTCGGAATTCCGAACTTAAAAGAAGGCTATTGCCTGGATGATAATTCACGAGCTTTGCTGATGGTTTTAATGGCTTACCGGCAAATGAAAGACAAGCGGGCGCTTGAATTGTCGCCCATTTATCTGAGTTATATCCATTACATGCAAAATCCGGACGGGACTTTCAGAAATTTTCTGAGTTTCAGCCGGAATTTTCTGGACGAGAAGGGTTCCGAAGATTCTTTTGGCCGGACAATCTGGGCTCTGGGCTATTTGCTTGGCAATGCACCAAATGATGCTTATTACCAAACGGGCAGATTGATGTTTTTTAATGCAGCTCCCAATTTTGAAAAGTTGAAATCCATCAGGGGAATAGCCAACACAATGATTGGAATCAGTTATTACCTTAAAAGTAATCCGTCGGACGATACTATGACCGAAAGGTTAAGAAACCTCGCGAATGTATTAATTACACATTATCATGAAAACCAGTCTGCTGGTTGGAATTGGTTTGAATCTTTACTGGCTTATGACAATGGAATTCTTCCTTTGGCATTGTTGCATTCAGCCCAAATACTGAATGATGATAAAATTACTCAAACTGCCATCGATTCCATGTATTTTCTGACAGAGCATACTTTAAAGGATAATTATTTATCGATAATCGGCAATGAAAAATGGTATAAAAAAGAGGGCGAGCGCTCTGTTTTTGCGCAGCAGCCTATCGATGCAATGGCGATGGTATTAATGTATCACCAGGCGTTTCATGTTACAAAAGACAAAGATTACCTGAATAAACTATACATATCTTTTTTATGGTTCCTGGGTGAAAATGATCTTCGAATGAGCCTGTATGATTTTGAAACCAAAGGGTGTTGTGATGGTTTTGAAAGTTATGGAGTAAACCGCAACCAAGGCGCTGAAAGTTCGCTGGCCTATTTAATCTCCCATTTAACAGTGCTGCAGGCTTATGAAGAATTTCATAAATCAGACTTAAAACTGGTGTAAAAAAAATCCCGCTAAAAAAGCGGGACTAATTTATGAATGGTTGTATTATTCAAATTAAACCACTTTAACATTTACTGCATTTAATCCTTTTTTACCTTCTTCCAAATCAAAAGTTACTTCATCATTTTCTCCGATATTGTCCTTTAAACCGGATGAATGCACAAAATACTCTTTTGATGAATCGTTGTCTTTAATGAAACCAAAACCTTTGATTTCATTGTAAAATTTTACTGTTCCTTTATTCATTGTATTATATTATTAATTGCATGCAAGTTACGCTTTTAATTTGATTATTCCACCTTTTATTTTATTCTTTTATAATTAATTAACCTAAAAGTTAAGTAATTACTGTTTTTTTAATTTAAGCTTTAATTCAGTTACCTTTTGTTTTTGTCTGGTGTTTTCTTTTACCAGTTTTTTAATTATATTTTCTAATTTTTTATTGGCCACATCCGTCTCAATCTTCGCATTAATGATATCGAAGCGCAAATTCTGCAACTGAACCAACTGTTGTTTTAATTGCTTATGTAGCTCAAGAAGTTCAATTTCTTTCTTTTTTAATTCGGTAATATCGGTGGCTATTATAATATAATTATCGCTGTGCAGGTAAGCAGGTAATAACCGAATAGATAGTTTTAACCAGGTTGAATTGGTTAAGGATATTATCAACACTCTATTTTTGCGGAAAGTCAATTTCTCCAGCAGGTTTTCCAGGTTAAATTTGTCAACAGGAACGATATAATCTTTAAAATATGTACCAATCACATTGTTAACCGGTTGTTTTACAAGTTCAGCAAATCTTTTATTACAATACAGAATCAGACCTTCTTTGTTAAGTGTAACTGCACCTCCTTGCATTTCTTCAACAAAAGTACGATAAGGTGTTTCAGACGAGGAAAGCGAATAAACCTGTTCTCCTTTGTCACCTGATACTACAATTGCATCCACTTCTCCGCTTCGTATTGCTGAAAGCATTTCTTGCGCTTCCAACAGGCGGGAATGCAATTCTTCATTATCACATATTAGCTGTTCTTTTGTTTTGGATGTCACTAAATTTGTCATAATCTAATATAATTACCTGCTAAAAATATTCCGTTTTAGCCAACCTTCTCAGATCTAAACCTACAAGTACTTTCTCTTCATTTGACATATCTCCAATGATGCGCCTGAAAGGAAGCGGCAATTTTTTTATTAAGGTAGGGGCCGCAATTATCTGTTCCTCTTTTGCTGCAAGTGGATTTTGGTATAAGTCAATCACTTCCAGTTCATATTGTCCCTCAAGATATTCTTCACAGATTTTTTTCAGATTCGATATGGCCAGCACCGATCGGCTTGTAGCACCGGTGATATATAAACGCAAGATATATTTATCCAGGTCCTTATCAGCTATGGTATGTTCAAACTCATCTGTGGCACTTTTTACTTTTGCTTTTTTCTTTTTCATACTTATATCTTACGGTTATTATTTATCCATCAGGACGCTTCCAATAAATCCAGGCCAATCAAAACGCGCTCTGTATCGGAAAGATCTCCGATTATCTTACGAACAGGGACCGGTAATTTCCTGATTAATGTTGGCAGGGCAACAATTTGGTACTCTTTGGCCAAATGTGGATTTTTTAACAGATCGATCACTTCAATGGAGTATTTTCCGTCTAATTGTTCTTCACAAATTCTTTTCAAATTGGAAAATGCAGTTATGGCTTTTGGTGTTTGTCCGGCTACATATAAACGAAGTATCCACATATCTTTTGTTGTTTTACGTGGTTTTTTCTCCTTAATTTTTAAATCCGGGTTTTCTTTATCAGGCATCATAGAGTAGTATTTTTATAGTTTTTTTTGTTGTTGTATTGTTTGATTTTAATTTCAG
>Ga0068713_1003916_pt1 | contig 12239 bp, 10 predicted proteins | sample MTBAKSrepl2MetaG_FD_62223 | JGI IMG/M metagenome (GOLD analysis project Ga0068713, IMG submission 62223) | Enrichment culture microbial communities om Arthur Kill intertidal strait, New Jersey, USA, that are MTBE-degrading - MTBE-AKS2 (Arthur... | ecosystem: Environmental > Aquatic > Marine >...
ATACGTGGTTGAGGTTGAGGTGGCAATCTGGCTCCAGTTGGTTGATCCGTCAGGGCTTCTTTCTATCTTGTATCCGGCTACTCCGACATTATCGGTCGAGCCGGTCCAGGAAAGATCGATCTGCACAAAAGAAGTCCCAATAGCAGTAGGATTTGCGGGAGCTGTTGGCGCCATTATATCATTTATAGTGACCTCAAGAGTTGCTATGTCCGTTGAGCCATCATCATCTGTTACTCTAATCCCAACCGTATAGTTACCGGCGTCAGTCCAAGAATGAGCCTGAAGTGCTCCGGTATCCCCGGAAGGATTAAATGATATTTCATCGTAATCCCAATCCCATTCATAGCTTGAAATGGCATCTGGTGACGAAGTAGATCCTGAAGCATCATAATTGCCGGTCTGGTTCTGATCCAAACTAGCGTCTCCAGTAAGTGAAGCAGTAGGATTTAAATCATTGATAGTAACATCGGTTGTCGCAGTCCCCTCGCCTCCATCATCATCTCTGACTCTTACTCCAACAGTATATGTGCCATTATCATTCCAGGTATTGGAAGCTGAAGAAGAAATTTGGTCTTCAATTTCGTAAGAGCCATCATTATTCCAGTCAAAAGAATAAGTAAAGGTATCAAAAAGCCCAGGATCAGTCTGAGAAGCTGTAATTGTTACCGGTGATCCTTCATTTACCGGACTATCGTTGTCAGCGGAAGCTGTAGGCGCAATATTATTTACAGTCACAGTCGCCGTATCAATGGTAAAAAGACCAATTGCGTCCGTTGTTTTTAGAGCAACCGTGTAAATCCCATTATCCAAGTAAGCGTGAGTTGGTGAAAGATTATTATAAGAAAAGGGATCGGAATTGAAAGTGAATCCATCATATTCGAAATCCCACTCATAAGATACGATTCCGACATTATCACTGGAACCGGCAGCGCTAAAAACGATAGCCAAACACTCGCCACCCGTATAAGGCCCATTAACTTCTGCAACAGGAACCGTATTGTCGGGAGTCGCTGACACCGATCCAGAAGGAACACTCTCAAGACCTTCATTATCTTCTGCTGTAAGTTTGTAGTAATAAGTAACGCCTTCTGTTACCGCATCGTCAGAATAACTTGTCACCGTAATAATACTGGTATTAATCTTGGCATAATCAATATCATTTTGTGAGCGGTATAAATTGTATCCAGCCAGATCAGATTCAGTATTAGAGCTCCACGTCAGCTCTATGTCCTGATTACCCGCCATAGCTGAAAAATTAGCCGGAATATTGGGAGGAACATTTACCGGTATAGCGCTTTGGGAGTTTGTAAAATCACTTTCATTATCGTTTAAATCCAAAGCAGTAAGTTTATAATAATATGTCGTACCTGCCACAACATCTGTATCGGAATAACTTGTATCAGTAATGGTTGTTGTATTTATTTTGCTGTAATCTACATCATTTTCAGACCGGTAAAGATTGTATCCAGAAATATCAGATTCCGTATTCGCATCCCAGCTCAATTCAACACATGTATCACCAATAGTTCCGGGTTGTGCATTAAGTCCGGTAGGAATACTAGGTGGTGTAGTGTCGCTGCTTTGCAGCGCTTTATAAATATTTATCCTGCCAGTACCAAAGTACTCATCCCAGCCTGGTGTCCCTAGATCATCGGTATTATTTTCAACAATACTTCTTACCTGACTATTGGTTGCTCCACTGTTTTGAGAAAAAATGAGTGATGCCAATCCTGCAACATGAGGTGCCGCCATTGAAGTCCCGCCACCATATGCATAAGTATGTCCGGTATGTACAGTCCAGTATGTGCTAAGAATATTTACACCGGGAGCGGAAACATCGATTGTAGATCCGTAATTGGAGAATGATGCTTTTAAGTCATTGGAATCAGTTGCTGAAACGGATATACAATTTTCGTAAGCAGCTGGATATGATGGGCTGCTTGTATTATCATTACCAGCCGCTGCTACAACCACGCAACCCTGATTCCATGCATAATTTATAGCACCCTGGAGAGTGCCCGTATTATTGTAGCCACCCAGACTCAGGTTTATAACCTTGGCGCCATTATCAGTAGCATATAAAATTCCATCAATCAGCCATGAGGTAAGCCCGTAACCAAAGGAATCGAGCACTCTAACGCCCATAATTTTGCTGCCCCAAGAAACGCCGGCAATACCAGTCGCGTTATTGGTTGCAGCGGCGGCGGTTCCAGCAACATGGGTACCATGACCATAGTCATCTGTGAGATCATTATTTGAAAATGTGAAGTTCCAACCCATGGTATCATCTATATACCCATTTTCATCATCGTCTACTCCATTCGATGGTATTTCGTCTGCGTTAATCCATGTCTTTGATGCAAGATCTGGATGCAAATAATCAAGACCGCTATCTACTACAGCAATAACCTCACTGGGATCTCCAGTATTATAATTCCAACCTTCTGGAGCCTGTATCTTCGGAAGCGCCCATTGCAGACTATAACTACTATCGTTTGGTACAACGAAAGCTTTAACAACATAGTTAAGTTCTGCGTACTCTACTTTTGGATCATTCTTATAACGTTGAAGAACATCAGTTACTGGTTTGTCGGAAGTGATTTTGAGGACATGAACACCCAATTGAGATACTTTTTTGGCAATTTTAGTTGCATTTGCTTTATTGACGGAGTTGATTTCATCCTTAGTAGTTGTCGGTTTGAACTTTACGAGAATTTCATCTTGAGCATAGCCATAATCGGTGGGGTCTTCTGCGGAAGATCTTTGTGCCATTCCAAATGAGATATAAGAAAAAACGGCAACCAGAAAAATAGTAAGGAAAACCATGAACAACTTGCAAGGAGTGCGCTTCATTTGCCCCTCCCTATACTAGAAAGTAACATTACTCATTGACACACTAGGATTATTACTACTTTTAACCTACGACTGGTGCAGGAAGAGCACTACTATGTTGAACTACGCTTTTATCATATTACAACCCCGTTTCAAAATCAATAAAGCCCGCCCAGGATCTATTTTTATGTGTTGAATATCTTATTTACTGTTAGAACTGGACAGACTTTGAGCATCATTGAAGAAACCCTGCCAGTAGCTTTTTTAATTTACCGATGCCTTGGAAATTTAACCAGAGAAGCTTTTGCTTATTGCCAAAATCGTAATTAAGCCATATGCAGCTCGCTTGTATCGAATTTCCTTAGTTGCTAGCTTCTATTGCCTACCGGGAAAATTCTCCGGAAATTGTTGCCTTTCCCAATACTTTGCCTTCAACAAAACTAGTGAATTGGTCAAGTCCGGCATTTTCACTCATACCCATGCCAGCGATATCCAAGGCGTAAATTGTAATCTCGTAGTCGTGCTCATCACCGGGAGGAGGAGCCGGTCCACCATAGCCTTCAGTACCATAGCCATTTTTGGCCTCTGTAGCACTATTAGGCATGTTTTTACCGGACGCCCCTTCTTCAATAGAAGCAGTTTCCGGAGGGATATTAATCACTAACCAATGTAAGAAATTATTGGCACTTTCGTTTGTATCAACCATTGTAATAGCAAATGACTTAGTGCCTTCCGGCGCGTTTTTCCAGGCAAGAGGAATCGATACGTTCTCGCCACCGGCAACATCGCTATATGCATACTTCACCGGAATATCGCTATCATTGTCAAATGCAGTAGAAGTTACTTCAAACTCAGCTTCCTTTGTTTCAGTTGTCGATTCCGTTTTTTCCTCTTTTTTCTCTTCTGTTTCCTTTTCTTCAGTTTTTGTGCAACCGGATAACATGATAACCAGAGTTAGAATCAATAATACTCCAAAAATAATTCTCATATACTTCTTCACAGCCACTCCTCCTTTATTGGTATTCATTTGTTTCTCCTATTCTCTAATGCCCGCCAAAGCCCTTTTATAAAATTTCATAAGATTATCTACTTGAACTTATGCGAGACTAGTATAGTTCTGGGGGATTCTTAAAGATCTTGTTCGCTGATGCTAAAACCATGTCTTCTTTTTGTATTCATTATATTCTTTGTATTCTTTCTCTAACTCTTTTTCCTCTAACATCTTCCAATACATGAAACACGATATCCAGATAACAGAGGATGCAAGTGTGACAAGACTCCGAGTAAATATTGGAAAACCAACAATCCATATCATGAAACCCAAATACATTGGATTCCTTATTTTTGAATAAATACCAGTGGTAACAAGCTTCCCTTTGTCTTCAAATCCCTTTAGTTGCGTATGGGAAAAAATAAAAAGAAAAAGGCCAACTAGAAATAAGAAGAAACCAATATATCGAATCCAATCGGGTATATTTATCCTAACAGGATCTAAAAAACACATCTGGCCCCATGAAAACCATAAAACAAACATCACTATATATATGAAGATCATAACCTTCTTATTCTCAGCCAAGGGACTTCTTCTATACTTCAGCACATTGAATATAGTACGAATCCCATAACACATGAAACATATGCCAAACGCAATGTAGAATAATTTATCCATAATTATCACTCTGACAGCTTTATTATGTCAGGCCGATGAAGTCATTACAAGGGTCGGGAAAATATAAGCAGTCAAGAGAACAGGAAATCTGGTATATATGGTACTAGCGCGAATCTATTCCTGGGAATAGTAAAAAATGGCTCTGAAGAGCCATTTTAGATTGGTAGATTGGATTTTACAGTATTCAAACCGCCTTGAACAGGACTTTTACATTCTACAGCAGTTGGAGAAGGTTATCAAGAAAAATGGCTAACAATGATTCCGTATATACTTCATTAATAGTATTATCCCTCAAACTTTTTCCGAATTATCAAGTCGATAAAAAAGATGAGAGAGTAAGCTTAAAGCATCTAAACAATCTTTTTCAGTAAACAAGCCAGAATCTCTTAAATCACAAACTTCTTCATGGGCAATTGGACAACGGCAAGCAGTCCAGATGCCCAGTGCCAGCATTCTATGCCCTCCTGTAATATTATCAATAGTATCGGACTCGAAATCGCCGCCATCTGGCTTTTTAAATTTATCAGTAACAGATAGCTTTGGATTAGCAAGAGCAAAAACATTTTCCAATAATGCATGGTCTTTAAGGTCTGATTCTGCTTTACCCTTAACAGAATTTACATATTTTTTCACCGACTCATAAAAGGCATGGTAGTAATCGCGACTAATATAATATTTCTCGGAGACAGACTTCACTTCAGGGTGTAGATTGCGCCAATGATATCTTGGATATTCTGGTACAATCTCGTGAAATTTTTTCACGGCTTCTTGGTGCGTTTCATCTGGCAATTCCGACTCTTTCACTATTGCCTGAACAATGGGCTCAACCTTTTCCCTGATATCATCAGGCATTTTTTCAAACCAGTCTGGAACATTGATTCCCGTTGCCTCAGTTAACTTCTCCTCTCTTATTTCACTCCTCTTTCTACGCCAATCCTGTTCCAGCCATTTAATCAATCCCTGCAAATACGTTCTTAACTCTTGCATTTCAGGATTGCCCCAATTTAAAGATCGTCTATTTGTCGCGATCACATCTTCTTCCAGTTCGTCGATAAAATCCACTTCAAGCCAACCAGTCAAATAAGAAAAGAAGTGGCTGGATGTGCTGTCCGAAAAATATTCTGGAAGATTAACCAGCTTTTTTCTAGAAAATAAAACTATTCCTCGCATGTTTGTTCTTGGAGAAATTGGCTTTTTCGTCGCTATTAGTTGTCCTGATATTTCGTTCACCTTTTCATAATCAGTATCATATTCTATATCTTCGGGAACTGCCCATTCGATTTGTTTTTCCAAATCCGCGTATTTTCTTTCGTTTTCAATTGTTATTGGATTCTCATCGTTTCGTTGCAGTGAAATTTTAAAACTAGGATCAATAATAAAAATTTTAGAAAGGCTGTTAGCAATATCTTCTGCCGAAAAATCTGTCTCTCTTTGTATTTGCCTAAGCGTTATCTTTGTTCCGTGTTCATCGGCAGGACAATTTTCGTCCTCTTTTATTACTCGGGGTTTGTATTCCTCTTCAGCCTCTTTTATTGCTTCCCAGCTCATTGAAAATACGTTTTCCTTACCATCCTTTTTTGTATGAATTTCTATTTCGTGAGCAATTCCGAAAAATGAGAGCTTGCCTAAACCCTTTTTCCCGATTATTTTCCGGCCTTTTGGGGTTACTTCAGCTTCATCCTCGATCCGTCTGTTCCTTCCTATCCTTAAAAACTTTTCGTTAATCTCGTCAAAGGACATCCCCATTCCGTCATCCTCTACAATGATCTCCTTTTCTTCAGCGTCGTTTAGTTTAAGAGAAACATGTTCTGCATCTGCATCATATGCATTGGCAATCAATTCTGCTAGAACCGGTGGCAAAGTAGAGTACATACGAATACCAAGGTGTTCGATCGTATTAGGATCAAATGTCATTTTTAGTTCTCTGTTACTCATAATCTTATCCCCCGTTAGCGTAATTAATTATTTTCTTTCCTATAATTTCCGCGAATTTGGGCGGCACTGCATTGCCTATCATTTTTGCAATAGATGCTGTGCTGGTTCCGATAAACTCGTACTCTTTTGGAAAGGTTTGTAAAGTAGCGCCTTCACGCAAAGAAATGGCTCTGTTTTCCTCCGGATGAGCAAAACGTCCGTTGCTGACGCTGAAAAACTTTGTTGTAATTGTAGGGGATGGCCTATTCCACCACATGCGGGCGTAAGTGTCAGAAAATTTCTTTTCAGGAGATGCATAGCAAGCAAGCTGATATCCTTTTCTGTTTTGCCATTTTGACCTGTCCCCCCCGTTTTTTTCTGTCATTCTCAATCTCTCCAGATTTACTTTGCTAAGACCAGCAGCCGTATGCAAAAATTTTGTTTCGTCTTTTGTCCCAGCTTCTATTTTTGAAAACCCATTTTCTACACCGAGCACATCTTTGACGGATCTTCTTTCTTTCATCGGCTCTGGCAAGGCAATTTCCGTAACCCTAGAAGCTAGTAAGGTAAATCTTCGCCTATTTTGCGGTATTCCGTATAAAGACATGTCGGTTACACCGTGGGCAACATTGTAACCAAGCGATTCAAGTGTATCGATGAAGTGCCCCATGGGGCTTTCCTTTCTCGATGAGATTCCAGGCACATTTTCAACTATCACAAAGCCAGGATTGAAATACTCTACAAACTTTTGAAAATCCAAAATCAAATTCTTTGTCTTTCTTGATTTCTCTTTGCTCGTATTAATGATGGTCCAAAACTGGCACGGTGCACAACCGGCGAAAATCATATTGTCATCGTTTTTGGCAATCTTCAAATCCTTTTCCAAATCCGCAGGCGCATATTTTCTAATATCTTTCTCCAAAAAAACAGATCCCCTGTTGTTTTTTTCAAAAGTTTCTCTACAGAATCCGTCGCTATCAATACCTGCAAGTACATCGATGCCAGCGAATCTCAAACCGCATGTAAGACCCCCTGCTCCTGAAAAAAAGTCTATTGCTTTTAGTTTTTTCATTCCCATAGCTCTCGGTTTTATTTCACTTATCCTTAGAAAGAAATGCGATTATCTTCTTAATGGTCTCGTCAAAATCCTTTTTGACTTCATGTTCCCAAACCCGTAAGACTTTCCAGCCTTCATTCCTTAATCTTTTTCTATTTTCTCTATCTCTTTTTATATTACCTTCGATTTTTTCCAGCCAAAATTCATTTGGAAGTTTCTCCTTTTGTTTCGAAAACTGGTATCCGTGCCAAAAATCTCCGTCTATAAACACCGCTTTCTTTTTTCTTGGCAGTGCAATATCAGGCTTTCCAATCGCCCTTTTATAATGCTTTTGAAAATATACACCTCGTTTGCTCAATTCGCGAAAAACAGCGAGCTCTATCTTGGTGTCCTTGGAGCGAATCTTTGACATAATCTCGCTCCGCTTTTCCTTTGAGTATTTATCCATAATTAAGCTCTAAGGATATAAAAATCATTCTGCCAATTTCCATCTGCAATCTTAACATCCTTAATATAACACGTACATATGTTCGCTGCAATTCTTATCACTGCTACCAACCGTTAACAAATAGATAATAGAGCAACTTAACTATATGATGCAATCTTCTTCAAATCCGATAAGACTACCTGCACCAAAAAGGAATCGAGATAAAAGAAAATTAAAATTTGAGATCATTACATTGTCCCAAACATCCCACTGCTTTAGTAGTTTAAACAGTTTATTGAAATCATCTTTATCAAATTTGAGCCCTCGGCAAATTGAAAAATGCTTGCCCGCTTCTCTCTTTGCCATTTTAAACCGGCAAGGGTCTTAAAATAACAGCCACTTACCTTGTGGGTGTTGGACCGTGAGGGCTCTTTAATCAAATAAGCTTATTTTCTGATCTGAGGTGGTTCGCTCCCAAATATCCCCTAAGATCATATTTTCTTTGGCGATTATATACTTGACAAACCCAACTAATCGGTATATACTTAAACTATAATAAGTGTTAATAACCGAAGGGGCTGGGTTTGATGTCTATAAAATTAACATTCGAGACAAGACAAAAAATATTTTCTGATAAAGATGCTGCAAGAAAATATTTAGAAGCGATGCGATGGCCAAATGGTCCAGTTTGTCCACACTGTGGCTTTGAGAAAGCATATGAAATCAAAGGTAAAGCCGATTCTGCTCGCCCAGCTCGCGCCGGACTTTTTAAATGCAGCAAATGCAGAAAACAATTTACTGTAACCGTCGGTACAATTTTTGAAGGAAGCCACATCCCTTTAAACAAATGGCTTTATGCAATTTATTTAATGTGTACAAGCAAGAAGGGTATAAGCAGCTATCAATTACACCGTGACCTTGAACTAACATACAAAAGTACCTGGTTTATGACACAACGCATAAGATTTGCAATGGATAAAACACCACTTACCAATAAGCTCTTTGGTGTTGTTGAAGCTGATGAAACATATGTAGGCAGCAAAGCACATGGAAAACGTGGTCGTGGTGCTGCAAACAAAAAGATTGTATGTTCTTTGATCCAAAGAGAAGGAGATGCACGATCTTTTGTTGTAAAAAATGTAAAAGCAAATACCCTGACCAAACTACTTGCCACACACGTTGACGAGACAGCTCACATAATGACTGATAGCTTTACTTCCTATAAGGGACTAGGTAATATATTCACAAAACATGAATTTGTTGACCACAAAAAGGAATATGTGCGTGGGATCGTGCATACAAACTTTGCAGAATCCTATTTTTCCTTATTGAAACGTGGTATTATCGGGACATTTCATAATGTGAGCACGCAACATTTCCAAAGATATTTGCATGAGTTCGACTTTCGCTGGAACTCTAGGGATGTTAGTGATACTGAGAGAATGGTATCTTTGCTTAATAGCGTTACGGGCAAGAGGATGATGTACCAGGACTCATAAATGGTGCAACTAATGTCAAAAAGGTGAGTGCTAAAGTGGACAAATATCAAATTACCATAACAGTTGATGGCATGCCAGATGATGATGGCCATATTCGACTGAATCATTTAGTTGAACAACTACAAAAATTAAACAAAATTATAAGGGGATTTGATGAAAGTGTTTCTGATGGGCAAAGTACAAATTACGTAAGAGTTGTTGGATTATCTCACTCTAGTCCTATCAAGGTAGAAACTGAACTTGTACAAAAGCCCGGCGCTCCCGATAATCGAGAAGCAATTCAAAAGAAAGTTAATCATACTTTCTCTAAGATAAATCAAGGTCAAATTCCGTATGATATTGAGCCTTATTTGCTTGATGATATTAGAGATTTTATTAAACCATTAGGAAGAAATATTAGTGCTATGTCTGTTAAAACTGATAAAGAAGACATAGTTGTTAACGAAGATTTTATAAAGGTAATAGAAAGTGCTTTGGCGGAAGAAACTGCAATAGGTACGATTGTAGGAAAATTAGAATGGATGAATATACATAATAATAATGTATTTAATATCTATCCTTTAGTTGGGCCTAAAAAAGTCAAATGTAAATTTCCATCTGCATTAAGAGAGGAAGTATGTTCTGCTGCTGGCAGAAAAGTAGAATTAGCAGGGAAATTAAAATATTGGCCTTCTGATGATTTTCCTCATGAGATGGATGTTAAAGAAATTACTATATATCCATCCGATGATGAGCTTCCTAAATTAGCAGATTTGAGAGGTACAGAACCAAATATCACTGGCGATGAATCTATAGAGAGTTATTTTGGAAAGATGCGAGATGCCTGGAAATAATAGAGAGATAATTTATTGGGATACATGTGTTTTTGTTGCCTGGTTAAACGGCGAAGATGTGCATGGCCAGGGTGTATCAGATGGCATAAGATATTATGCTGATCTTTTTGATAACGGAAAAGCCATTCTAGTTTCTTCAGCAGTGACTTTTACAGAAGTTACGGAAACAAAGGTTAGTGCTGAAGGAATCGATAAATTTGAAAAATTATTTCAAAGAGAAAACATTGTCAGGATTAATCTTGATGAAAGAATTGGTCGCAGAGCTAGAAATCTTCGAGACGATTTTGTAGAAGAGAATGGCAAGACTTTATCGACTCCAGACTCAATACATTTAGCGAGTGGAATGATTTATGGAGCAAAAATTTTTCATACGTTGGATAATAAAAACAAGAAAACCTTAGGACTGTTACCACTAAATGGTCATGAAGTTTTTAATGGTATGGCTATTGTCAAACCTTTTGTTAAAGAACCTACATTAGATTTAGAAACCTGATAAAAAGTAGATTGCAAATGTCTAAGAATATAAAAAAAGATAGTGATAGCAAAAACAAAATATCATTTGACCAAGTTGTTAGTGACATTTTGAAGGTTAAACCACCAAAGAAGCGCTCAAAGAAGAAAAAATCCAAGGATTCAGAAGAAACAAGGAAATAGTCGTTACCTCGACATGGGTTTGCGAACTATATAATCGCCTTTTCTTTTATGGAAGCTTTTGTGGTGAAAAGAAACATATTCTTTCCGCCTGCTTCCCCTGTTTTTGTAAGTAGGTTATTTAACCTTTTTTGTGTAGTGGTAACAATTAGAACACGAAAGCTTCTGAAGTTGTATCTATCTTGGTATTTCTTAGTCTTCCAGTATTGTTTGTAGGCTGTAATCTTTTTTATAAATCTTCTGTTGCTCTCTGTTCCCCTATCAATTTCAACAAAATAGAATGATTTTCCTTCTGCTGTTTGTATTCCGAAGAAAGCATCGGGATTTATAGGTAAGTAGTTGGAATTGCCTTTTGGGTTTTCTACTCTATCCTGCAGTTCTTTTCCTTCCCTCTGCCAAAAAAGGATATCGGCTGTTCTGTCTTTTTGAATTGCCTTCATAAGACAAAGTCTAAATTCTGCTATATCAAGTGTGTGTTCTAAAAATAGAAACTCTACTCTGTTGTCTCGTCTCTTCCAGTGTATCTCTGATCTATCTACTCCCAATTCTAAAGCAACAATATCAGCTCCTCTTTTATCCAATCCGTAAACTGCCTGAGTTGAGCCAAAACTTACCGGTTGAAAGAGTCTGTCTAGGTATTTGTTTTGATATAGCTTCATCAGTCTTTGGTTACATGATGCCGTATTTCCGAAAAAGAGTCTTTCTATTTGGTCTCTTCTTAAGAAGCGGTTCTCATATACGGATAAGATAATATCTTTGTCTCTTCTCTGAAGTATCATCCTTGGGGCTTGTTTTATTCTCTTATTTCTTGGAATCTTTTTCATCTTTTACCTCTATATCTGCCAAGACCGAAGGAGGGGTATAAGGGGAGGAATTCGGTCTTGGCTCAAATACTTTAAAAGGGGTCGTCGGCGTAACGCCGACTGCCGGCTTCGAGCCGAAGCCCGAAGGGCTGAGGGTAGGTGTCCGATAGGACAGCCGAGAAGCAGGCAGTCGGGGTTAGGAGATAGGCAACCGCCGATTTAGCTCCAAGCCCGACGACCCCTTTATCCTCCCCTTTTCTATATGTTCTTTTCAATTAATTGATTCTTTAGACTACTGCAGCTGACTGCAGTAGGCGTTGCATGGGGCATATTTTCTAATTCTTGTTCTCTTTTTTGTTTTTTCTCTTCCCTCATTTGCTCTTCTGCTAAATCCACCAACGCAGAAACAAATAGCGCTAGGCTACCTTCTTTTTCAATTCTTTTTCTTGCTTCTTCCGGGAAGAGCTCTAACATTTTTGACCTCAAATTAGTTGGTTTAAATATTTGAAACAAATTCTTCATAAAGACTAGGTTAAGAGTAAAACTGCCTTCAT
>Ga0068713_1003922_pt1 | contig 12220 bp, 7 predicted proteins | sample MTBAKSrepl2MetaG_FD_62223 | JGI IMG/M metagenome (GOLD analysis project Ga0068713, IMG submission 62223) | Enrichment culture microbial communities om Arthur Kill intertidal strait, New Jersey, USA, that are MTBE-degrading - MTBE-AKS2 (Arthur... | ecosystem: Environmental > Aquatic > Marine >...
AAGGTTGGAATGGGCACCAAAGTAAGCGGCACATTTGACCCTGCCGCATGGGGAGATAATCCACACTTTTTAAAAGTTGAACTGGATCCTGCGGGTGGAAGTATTTTCACAGAACTCGGTACTACACAATTATTGGCTGTTCCATATGCATTTCATGCTAAGACAGTGGAGGATGACACCTGGGGAAATCAGGTTGTTGCAACTGATGCCACACTCACCGGAAATGGGACAAATTCATCTCCGTTAAAAATTGCCCAACAATCAGCAACAAACGGACAGGTTCTGAAATGGAACGGAACAACCTGGCTGCCCGGGGATGCCTCAACCGGAACAACAAGCCTCTGGCAACAAAATGGCAGTGACATTTATTTTAATGCCGGCAAAGTAGGTATAGATAATCAAAATCCCTTATATAAACTGGATGTTACAGGTAGCGTGCATGTCACGGAACAACTTGGAATAGGAATGAATCCCTGGAGTGAAGCTCAACTGTCTGTTCAGGGGAAATATGACAAGGCAGTTTATTTTGTAAATAACGGCTCTTCATCTACAGCATACGGATTAATGAGTGATGCTGTCGGAATAGGGGGATCTGTTCGTACAGGTGTAATTGGTTATGCACAAAATGGAATGGAAAATAAAGGTGTGGAAGGACATGCTTCATCAAATGGTAATTATAACTATGGAATATATGGGAAAGCAGATTCTGGTAACAATAATTATGCTGTCTATGGAGAGGTAGAGGAAGGAACATTAAATTGGGCAGGATATTTTCTCGGGAATGGTTTTTTTGCTGGCAATCTGGGAATTGGTGCTAATCCTCCAACAACAAAACTGGATATCAATGGTCAGATAAAAATAAGAGGAGGTTCCCCCGGAGCAGGTAAGGTTCTTACTTCTGATGCTACAGGCCTGGCTTCCTGGGAAACATCAGGGGTATTAACTCTTCCATTTCGTGGAGGTTCAGCTTGTGAAGAATGTGAGATTTTCTACATACATAATACGGAAATGGGTACTGCAATTAAGGGTGATTCATATTTGGGTGATGGTATAGTTGGAGTGACTAAAGGTACAAGCAGCTATTCAGGGGTATTGGGTTACGCTTTTAATTCTTCCGGGGTAAGCAGAGGCGTAAGTGGTAAAACCAATTCACCAACCGGATATTCCGGGTATTTTGAAGGTGGCAGATTTTATATCAGCGGAAATGTCGGAATAGGGAACAACAGTCCTGCCAATGCCCTATCAGTTAGCGGACAGGCAGACATCTCCGAAAGACTGGTAATAGGTGGTACCACGCCGGCAGGCAGACTGTTAGTTGCAAATGCGGATGGAGCAGGCAACAGTTTTAAAGTCGGATCTTCAGCAGGGGATAATGCCAATATATATTTCCTGGCAGACGGCCTGATCTTCGACTGTTATCGATCTTCAGACAGCAGGCGGCAACCTATCCTGCTTCAGCCCAACGGAGGCAGAGTGGGAATCGGAACAAAAGCCCCCACCCAGGTACTGCATGTTGCTGGTAATGCTTATAAAACAGAGGGCGGTACCTCTTGGGCAACATCATCTGACCTCAGGTTGAAAACACTGCTTGGAAATTATGATAAGGGATTGAATGATATTGCTGCATTGCAGCCTGTAAGGTTTATTTATAATGAAGGAAATCCCCGCCAGCTTTCCTCAAATACCGAACAGGTTGGATTTGTTGCACAGGAAGTACAAAAAATATTCCCCGAAGCAGTTACCGAAGCTGACGATGGCTATCTCGATTTTAATATCCATGCCATTAATATTGCCCTTGTGAATGCTGTAAAAGAGTTGAAAGCAGAAAACGATCTTCTGAAGTCCAGACTTGAAAAAATTGAATCAATGATGGGTGGGATGGCTGAGAAATAGGCACCATAATATGTTACATAGATATGAAGGTAATTTAGGGGCAGGATTAAAGCTTATTGCCCTCCTCCTGCCATTTACTTAACTCAAGAACCGTGACATCCTGCTATCGTGTTCTAAGGCCTGCAGCAGGGTTTCTGTAAAGGAATAAGCATTTCTTCTTCTAAGGAAAGAGTCAATATAAGATCTCTTATTGGCTCCTGTAAACAATCCATACAGCTTCCACAGGTTAATGTCACCATTTCCATCCCTGCAGAAACTACTGTCAGTGTAATAATCCCTGGCAATAGAATTAAACTGGCTGTCATTAAATGTCAAAGAAGGAATCTCCTTCTTCTGTGCTGCTGGCAGATATTGATATAGTCTCGCTTTCCCTATAAGTTGAGCAAACTGATGCTCAGTGAGGGAATATTGACCAAACTCACGCATGGTGTCCAGTTGCATCCTCATGTTAAAATTCCCCACCAGGTCAAACACTTGTTTTACACGTTCCTCCAGCCCTGATACACGCATTTCCAGGATAATTCCGTCTGTGGAGACAAGAAGATTGGTACATACTTTATTATTGAAGCCAACGAACACTTTGAATTTTTCAATGCTTTTCTTACTAAATAGGCTCTCATGATTTAGTGTCCTTACACCACCTATTGTCATACTAAGCTCATTACCATGTATTGTGTCAGATATTGAAGGTACCTCGATTACGAACATCATCCTCTCCCAGTATTGCGTTTTCTCCCAATTCTCCAGTTCACTTACCTTCTTATTCAAGGCTGAAGGTATCCTGCCATTGATCTTGTGGCTAACCCTAATGTCGGGCTCCAGGATAGTTTCATTTTTGAAACACTGCTGGACAACGAAGTTCACACTATCAATAAATTTAAAATGTGAGATGGTTTTCTCATTATCACCGATTCAGGTTTATCCATAAACAGTCCTGTTCTGTCCTTAGATGCCACAGCATTATGCTTGATATCAAGATCAAATACAATGGTGAATTCGAAGTCTATACCATCACGCTGTATTCCCTTTCAATCCCACTTTCTCCGGAACCATCCTGCCATTTTTATCTGTCAGAGTATAATCAGTTTTTGTTCTGATAGTCGAGATGATATGACATCCTGATTCAAGGATCTTTTGGACAAAAGCATTGTGGCGTGGTGTTATCTTACTCCAGTTGGTAAAACTGTTCCCTGCCATGTTGCCATGAAGGTCAAGAATACCACCTGAGCCTTCCCATTCGTGAGTTATACTGTCTATTATAACAACCTCAATACCTGCCTCTTCACATACCTCTATGGCTTTGATATATCTTTCTGGGGTGAATGGCTTAGAGAGCTGTAGGACGTTATAATCGTCCAGGTGAGCGTATAAATCAGCAGAGTGATTCTCTGTGTCTATAACAGCAATCTTTTTATATTCAGTGATACCTGATGCCAGGAGCAGTGCTGAATACGTTTTGCCGCATCCGCTGGTTCCCTGTAACGCAAGCTTAATTTTAGCCTGCGTTCTTTGTGCTTGCCTTAGTTCCATTTTATATACAATTGATCACAGATTTTCACGTCATTAATTAACCGTATTACTTTATTTACTTCTCCTAAAAATCAATCTGTTATTCATTGATTTTTAACTACATACACAAAGATAGCTGCTTTACTTCATTTCTACAATACGTCATATTATTTAAATTTTCAAGTTATTAACATTTTAACATCCGACCTGTTAAAGTGACCAGTATATTATAAACAACCTTAATTCAAATTGTTAATAAATATATGCTGTTTGCCTGTTGTTATTTTGTTATAATATAATATATTTATCACAGTAATAATAAACCGTATTATGGATTTAAAACTCTTTTTTGAAATGCCCGGATGCGTGGCTCACAAACAGTACGAAGCACTTCGCATGTACTATCTTGAAGGAGCCCCGGCCAGCGAAGTGGCAGAACATTTTGGTTATACATACCGGGCTTTTACCTCCCTGGTAACTTCTTTTCACCGAAAGATCACCATTAATCCCGGGGACAGTATTTTCTTTGTCGAAAACTCCCCGGGCAGAAAGATATCCCCGGAAACAAACCGTGCACAGGCCGTTATTATCCAGATGCGCAAGAAGTATTACTCTGTGCCTGAAATAAAGGTTGTCCTTGATGGCCTGGGATATAGTCTGTCAGAAAAGAACATATACAACATACTTGCCGGTGAGGGATTCTCACGCCTTCCGAGACGCTCAAAGCTGGCAAAGCAGCAGTTGGACAGAATCCAGGTAGAAGCAGAAAAATCCGTTCCCTTAAGCTTTATTTCTGAAACTTTCAAGAGCTCCAATGCCGGTATCTTAATGTTCCTGGCTTTTATCAGGCATTACGGTATTGATACTGTCATTGCCCGGTCGGGATATCCTGAAACTTCGGTGATTGACAGGACTTCCTCTATTTTGTGTTTCCTGGCCCTGAAACTGGCAAATCGCCGGCGGTACTCATCTGATGACACATGGTGCATGGACCGGGGAATGGGTTTGTTTGCCGGGCTCAATGTGCTTCCCAAAACCGCCTGGTATACTTCTTATTCTGACCGGGTAACCCCGGAAATGAACCGTAACTTCCTTAAAAAGCTCCACCAGTTGTGGCTTCGTCACGGGTTGCTGGAAGATACTTCAAACCTTGACTTTACCACAATACCCTACTGGGGTGATGACAGTCACCTGGAAAACAACTGGTCGGGCAAACGCACAAAAGCCCTTGCCAGTATGCTGGCAGTTCTTGCCCATGACCCGGATAGCGGCCTGATCGACTATGGAAATGCCGATGTGCTTCAAAAAGATGAAAGTGCCGTGGTTCTTGAGTTTCTTGACTTCTACAGGGAAGGAGACAGAAAAAAAGAAAACAAACTAAGGTATATTGTTTTTGACAGCAGGTTCACCAATTATGAAAACCTCAAAAAGCTGGATCAGAACAATGTTAAATTTATCACCATCCGACGAAGAGGAAAAATGATCCTTGACAGGATAGATAACCTGCCCTCAGCAGGATGGAAAAATATCAGGGTGGAATGCGCCGGAAACAAACAACGTATATTAAAAGTATATGATGAATTGATCTTCCTTAAGGGCTATGACAAACAGATACGGCAGATAACAATTACCGGCAACGGGAAGATTAAATCTGCCATTATTATCACCAATGATACTAATCTCCAGGTCGAAAAGATAATCCGTAAATATACCCGTCGCTGGCTGGTTGAAAAAACGATCTCAGAGCAGATTGATTTCTTTCATCTTAACCTGGTCTCTTCATCGATGGTTATCAAAGTCGATTTTGACCTGACCATGTCTATTCTTGCTCATAACCTGTATCAATTATTTGCAGATGAATTGGGCAGATATTCCAACAATACCGCACAAACCCTGTACGATAAATTTGTCCTTAACGGCGCAGACATTGAAATCGGTGAAAAAGCAATAAAAGTGCAGTTAAAAAAGAAACGGCAGCTGCCCTTGATACTCGAAACAATGCAAAGATTTAAAAAGCAAAAATATCCTTTACTCGGCAATAAAAACCTTATCTTTGAGGGAGCGACCTATTCTTAATATACGCCTTATTTTTTACCGTGAAAATCTGTGTTCAATGTAAATAGTAAACCGGATCATTTGTTTATTTATTATAGATAATACTGAAGCACAAATATTAGATTGAATTGATAAATATATCCATTTAACAGCATTCATTCAAAGAATAATAATCTCAAATAATTGTATAAGAAGATATTATGGCTTATTTGTAATGAATCAGTTTTTAAGGTTGTTTCAGTTACTTCGTTTGTGTTAGATCCGATAATTCAGAAGAATCCTGCCGTATCTCCCGGTCTCTACTTGACCATAGTCTATCACCGGTTTTTTTATCACTAATAAGTTATTAGGGGTTAAATTATTGAGCTTTGAGCCCGCATTATTAGTAGCTAAATTGATTTTTATTCCATATGTGTGTAAAGAATTTCTATGTAAGTTTGGAATTTATATAGTATTTTGGTTAATTTTAAACATGTTTACTATTCAAACCAAAATTGAACTGAAAGAAGGAAATCCGGAGGCATTCAGAGAGGTTTTCCGATTGCTTTATCCACGCCTGAAAGGATACTGTGGACTTTTCATTACAAATAAAAATGAAGTTGAGGATATTATCCAGGAAAGTTTTTTGGTTTTATGGGAGCAACGCAGAGCAATTGATGAATATAGGAGAATTGAAAGCTTTTTATTTGTGATAGTTAGAAACAGATGTCTTAATTAACTGAAAAATTGCAGTCTTATTGCCGAAAGAATACAAATTGAAGATATTGAGTTTTCAGAACTTCAGTATCTATATCAACTTGATTTAGTTGGGAGAGAAGAGAAAAGTATGGAAGAGATGCTAATTGAGTCATTTCAGCAAGCTGTTAATGATCTCCCGTCAAAAATGAAAACAGTTTTTATTAAATGTAAGTTAAAAGGTGAGAAGCAAAAGGAGGTTGCCAAGGAGTTAGGTATCACTCAGAAAATGGTTGAGAAGCATATCTCACAAGCCAAAATTCATATTCACAAAAGATTACTCGCACTATACCCTACACTGGGATTATGATAATTTTATTGTTAAGGCAGTGGAGTGTTTGGGAGATTTTGTTGTGATTTAATAGAGATTTTGGTACGTTCACTTCAGCGACCGTTGAAATAAATCTTTTATTGAGTGTGTAATTTGTTAATAACCTTATCCTTTGAAATTAAATCCATTCAACCGATTAAAAAATATCAAAATCCGCAGATCTTTAGCTCATTTTATATAACTGCATAAATTATCTAAAATATTTTTCTGAATTCAGGGTAGGGTTTTCCGATTTTTATTGTACTCCTTATAGAAAGGTATATGTATGCAAGAGATCGCTAATAAATATTTCGAGGGACGGGCCACAGATGAAGAACTTGAACAGTTGCTTAGGTGGCTCCGGAAAAAAGAGAACAGAATAGTTTTTGATAAGTTTAGGTTAGTTTGGCAAAGCAGTCATGAGCGGGATTATTTCCCAAACGGTGGCAGGGAAAGCTGGAACCGCTTACAGATGCAATTATGGCAAAAAAGTTTTAAAACATGGCAGAGTACAAAGAAAATTGAGAAATTATTCAGGTATGCTGCCATTTTCTTTTTTGTCTTGTCCATAGGAAGCCTTACCTGGTATTTTACTCATAAGTCTGTGCATATACCTGAAACCTATACAACTGTGGCTGCAGATAAAGGCCATATATCTAAAGTTCAACTGCCTGATGGTACCAAAGTATGGATAAATTCAGGTTCTGAAATATCATATAACAATCATTTTGCTTCATTACACAGGAATATAAGAATTAAAGGTGAGGCATATTTTGATGTTGCAAAAAATGAGAATATTCCAATGATAATAGAATGTGGTCAGGTGAATGTCAAAGTTACCGGTACCAGTTTAAATATCAACAGTTACAGTGGGGAGAACGATATTGAGGTAGTGCTTGAAGAAGGATCTGTAGAATTAACCAACATCAATGATAACGCTACATTATACAAGCTCCATCCTGGCAACAGGCTACTGTTTAGCAGAGAGTGTAAAATATCAGTTTTTGATGTAAATACATACAAATACACTTCTTGGAAAGATGGGATCATAAATCTTTATGATCTTACAATGGAGGAGGTTATTATGAGGTTGAATAGCCGGTATAACCAGAAGTTTGAAATTGATCCGGCAGTAAAAAATTTTAAATATACTTTTACTATTAAGAATGAACAATTGCATGAGATACTGCAATTAATGGAGAAAATAACCCCGATCATAATTGAACAAAAAGGAGACATTGTATTTATTAAGATTGACAAAAATAAAATGAAAAAAGTCGAAGGTTAATAAAGCCGGCAGTGCGGTAACACCGCCGGCTTGTTACTTACCATCGGCAAACGGTAAATAAATTTATAAACTAAACAGGGTAAAATTATGAAGAAAATCCGAATTACAAGAGGGAAAATACCTTCTTTTTGGAACAAATGTATTAGGATTATGAAACTAACATTATTGTTCTTGACAATCGGGCTGTTTCAGGTTTCTGGTAGTGTTTACAGCCAGACCACAAAGCTGACTCTTAAAATAAGAGATTCGAAAGTGGCCGAAATCCTTGATGCGATTGAAAATCAATCAGAGTTCAGGTTTGCCTACAGTCCGGGGTACATAGATCTTGAACGAAGACTGTCTGTGGATGTGAAGGAAAAAACATTAGAACAATGTCTTCAGATTATCTTTAATGAAACGGATGTAAAATATGAAATCCTTGACAGGCATATTTTGTTATTTCCAGATGCTATGGATCGAGGTTCAGGCACTGTGGTTGCCTACTCTCATTCTAAAATTTCACAACAGAGAACAGTTTCAGGCAAAGTAACTGATGCCGAAGGACAACCTCTTCCTGGTGTATCAATTGTCATAAAAGGCACTACACAAGGAACGGTTACCAATGCAGATGGGAACTATTCACTTACCAACATCCCAGACGATGCCACACTTGTTTTCTCTTTCATAGGGATGCTAACGAAGGAAGTGGTTGTAGGAAGCCAGACGAGTATTAATGTTACAATGCAGGAAGAAACGGTCGCGATTGAAGAGGTAGTGGCAATTGGTTATGGTACCCAAAAGAAAAGAGATGTTTCCACATCAATCTCCTCTGTGTCAAGGGAAGCCCTGGATGACAGGTCGGCACAATCTTTTACCCGGGCTATTGCAGGAGAAATGCCGGGAGTAAGGATCTTTAACAACAATAACGCACCCGGTGGGGGAACAAATATCAGGATCCGTGGTGTGAGTTCAATTAATGCATCTAACAATCCTTTGTTAGTAATTGACGGATTCCCTCTTAAAGATGGTTTCTCAAAATATGAAAACCCTCTTAATTCCATAAATCCAAACGATATTGAATCAATTGAAGTATTAAAAGATGCATCATCCAGTGCAATATACGGTGCCCAGGCAGCAAATGGAGTTATTCTTATTACAACAAGGAAAGGCAGAGAGGGAAAACCTACCATTAATATTGATGTCAGTGTCGGTATGGAGTCGATGCTCACAAAAATTGACATGCTGAACAGAGAGGACTTTTTGCAATTTATGGACGATGCCCGTGCCCAGGCCTACATTGTTGAAGACCCTAATTTCGGCTCAGATGATCCTAACGCTCCCCTATGGTCGTGGAGTGATTCTGATGAAACCAGGATAAATAACTGGAAAACTTATTCAACCATGGCAAAAACCATGAGTCAGGGAACGACCCTGTACGAACGCTGGTGTCATGTTACAGCTGAGACCAAAGCACAACCATATGACACTGACTGGCAGGATGCAGTTACTGATGTTGGACAGGTTCTTAATATTCAGCTTTCAACAACCGGAGGCACTGATATTGTTAAATATATGGTTTCCGGAGGACATTATAAACAGGATGGTATACTCTCAGGAACTGGTTATGGCCGTTATTCGTTCAGGTCAAACGCCGAATTCAATATCAATAACTGGATGAGAATGGGCTTGTTATTAGCCCCTTCACTGGAAAACCTGGATGTTGTCGGAATAGAGTCATTATTCCAGGATGTCCTCTGGGCGGTTCCACTGTATCCGGATTATGATGAAGAAGGAAATATAGCATATCTGGGTGCAATGCAAGATATTTTACCGCCTCTGGGTTTTTGGGCACAATGGAATATCAGAGCTCTGGTTAATCCTTTGAACCATGATAAGATTAAGGATAACATAAGGACAATCAGAAATATAGGAACAATATTCGGAGAGATCGATATATTCAAAGATTTGAAAATACGATCTGAATTTCATAATGAATTTAAAAATAGGGAACGTAATTATTACCTTCCTGGTAGTTACCCCACAACGAATATTTCCACAACGACAAGATCAAGGGGTATAAACGAAATTTCTTCTCGATTCTATTGGAGTTCCCAGAATTATTTTACATATGATAAGAATTTCAATAAGCACACTATCAATGCTATGTTAGGATATTCTGCTCAGGAAAGCTCATATAGAAGTAATTTCATGGAAAAATATGATTTCCCTTCCGATCATTTGGAAACATTAAATCAGGGTATGACAATACTGGATGCTCAGAATGATAGCAGAACTAACCGGTACAGTGAGTCGGAAATCGGAAGCTTTGCCAGAGCAATGTACAATTACGGAGGAAAATATTATCTTACAGCCAGCGTGCGCCGAGACGGATCTTCAAAATTCGGTTCAAAAAGAAAATGGGGTACCTTCCCATCCTTTTCGGCAGCATGGCGCATATCCGACGAAACATTTTTCTCTCCTCTCATTAAATATGTTAACGATCTCAAGATCAGGGGAGGATGGGGTATTATAGGCAACTCAGGAATAGGTAATTACAATGCTTTAAGTACCCTGGTTGGGTCTTCTTATGTTTTGGGAGCGGCATCATCAACAATCAATGCGGATTATCAGGATGGCAAGATAGCTAACAAAGAACTGGGTTGGGAGCAGACAACTGATTATGACATTGGTGTCGATGCGGAATTACTCAATAGCAGGATATCTTTAAGTGTAGACTATTTCTACAAATTGACTGAAGACATGTTATTCAGTTTGCCATTGCCCAGGATTACCGGTTTCAGTTCGACTTTGATCAATATAGGATCAATGCGCAACCGTGGCTTTGAATACCTGGTTAAGACTCGTAATTTTGTTAAAGATTTTAAGTGGTCAACTACCGCCAATTTATCCTATTACAGGAACAGGGTACTTGATACCGGGAAGGATAAACGTCCGCTTATATCTACAAGTTCATATACGGAAGAGGGTAAACCACTGGCAGGTCTGTATGGATATGCATATATGGGAGTATACAAAGATTGGGAAGATGTTAAAACAAATCCTATTGTGAATGCAGGTAACCCAAGATGGATGTACCGTTCGTGTCCTGGTACTGCGAAACACTATGATGTGAATGCTGACGGAATTATTGACGGATCTGATCAAACTATTATCGGTTCACCAAATCCCGATTTCGTATGGGGGATGACCAATAATTTTTCTTACAAAGGATTTGATCTCTCGGTTCAGGTTACCGGAGTCACCGGGGGAAATGTACTTATGACTCAACTGGAATCGTTTCTCACCGGTGCTAACAAGGGCCAGGATAATATTTCCTACCATTTATACAATAATTATTGGCGTCCGGAAAGAACCGAGGATGCTTTGTACCCTGCCCCCTCCCGTAAATCATGGGATAAAACCTCAAGTCGCGGCACAGCTTTGTTTAAACAAAATTATGTCAACTTCCAGAATGTTGTATTAGGATATTCATTGTCAAGAAATTTATTGCGCAGCTTGGATATCAGTAAGGTGCGTTTTTACCTCAGCATCCAGAATGCACTTCTGTTTACTGATTATCCCGGTTATAATCCTGAAGTAAACGCAGCAGGTGATTCATCCTTGTCGCAAGCAGTTGATGCCGGAGCATATCCACTTACCAGGATATTCTCTTTTGGAATTAATCTATCATTATAAAGTTTAAAAATTACAACTATGAAGAAGATATTAATCATTGTATGTACAATTGCATTGTTTTCTGGTTGTTCAGAATCATTTCTTGAAAAATTACCTGAAGATATGTTGTCTCCAGACATATATTATAAAAATGCAGATGATATTAAAACAGGTGTTGTGGCAATTTACGAGTATTTAAATGAAATGTATGATTGGGCACATCTTCCCGTACTTGTTGAGCGTATGTCGGATGACGGGACACGACCTTTTGGAGATTCGCCCTTTATTAATCACTATAAAACTAATGTCGATTCCGAACCATATTATTGGAATAATTTCTATAAAATGATAGTCAATGCAAATAATATAATTGCTATAATTGATAAACTTGAAGAAGTTAAGTCTTCGGAGGTACGGGAAATAAAGGCACTAAGAGGCGAAGCATGTTTTCTGCGTGCGTTTGCATATTTTAACCTCGCCCGTCTATACGGTGATCTGCCAATATTTACTGAACCATGGGAAAGCCCCAGAGATGCTTTTGGAGTTGGACGCACACCTGTAAATCAAGTATATACCAATGTTATCATTCCCGATCTTGAGCAAGCTTTCGCTGATTGTTATAAAAAAGGAGATAATGAATTATCCGGTGAGGAAGCGAGGGCAACCAAAGGTGCTGCACTCACCCTATTGGGGAAGGCCTATTTAACCATAAATGATCATGCCAATGTCGCTTCTACCCTGAAAAAACTGATTGTTGACAAACAAGCAGGTAACTA
>Ga0068713_1003924_pt1 | contig 12218 bp, 10 predicted proteins | sample MTBAKSrepl2MetaG_FD_62223 | JGI IMG/M metagenome (GOLD analysis project Ga0068713, IMG submission 62223) | Enrichment culture microbial communities om Arthur Kill intertidal strait, New Jersey, USA, that are MTBE-degrading - MTBE-AKS2 (Arthur... | ecosystem: Environmental > Aquatic > Marine >...
AATATCGGCTTGACAACTTCGATATCGTTGACAATGAGTCTCACCCTGCCACCCATGTCGACCAGCGATACCAGCACAGCCGTACCGGGATGGCCTTCGAAGACCAATCGTGCAGGAGGTTCTTTACCGCCGATTCCCAATGCATGGACTTCGATCCGCGCTTTTTCGGTAGCAATCGAGGGACAAATCTCCAACATGTGGGCACCGAGGGAGAGTTCGTTTCCTTTCTCCAGGTGATAGGTGTAGTCCTCCATGAAACTGGTGCCGCCACCCATTCCCTCGGTCATCCGCTTGAGCAGACTGGTCATCGCCGACACTTTCCAATCACCCTCTCCCCCGTAGCCATACCCTTCCTTCATGAGGTCCTGGCTGGCTAGTCCCGGAAGCTGACGCATCTGTTGAAGATCCTCGAACGTATTGGAGAAAGCCTGAGCCCCCTCACGCTCGAGGAACTTTCGCATGGCGACCTCTTCCCTGGCCTGGTAACGGACTGTTTCCACCTCTTTGGTGACCATTTCATAGGTGTCGCGATAGGCCTGCATTTGTGCATCGACCTCTGCTTCGCCGACTGCTTCCAATTCCCTGACCAAGTCTCCGACACCCCACGTGTTGACCTGCCAGCCAAGTTGCATCTGTACTTCAACCTTGTCCCCTTCCGTAACGGCTACGTTGCGCATGTTGTCGCCAAATCGGATCACTTTGAGTTTTCGGCTTTCGACAGCTCCAATGGCAGAACGCATCCATGATCCAAGCGACTTTTGGACCTGCGTATCTTCCCAGTAGCCGGTGATTATCTTGCGCCCGATTCGCATCCGAGCGGCAATGAACGCATGCTCGCGATCCCCGTGGGCCGATTGGTTCAGGTTCATGAAGTCCATATCGATTTCCGTATCGGGAATAGTACGGTTGAATTGGGTATGGAAATGACAGTAGGGTTTTTGCAGAAGATTCAAGCCGTTGATCCACATTTTCGAAGGAGAGAACGTATGCATCCAGGTAATGATACCGGCGCAGCTTTCTGTGTAGTTCGCTTCCCTGATACACAGTTCGATCTCCTGTGGCGTCTTGACAGTTGCGCGATACACTACCTTGGCCGGAAGAATACCGGAGGAATCAAGTCCTTCCACCATCTGTTTGGCGTGGGATGCCACCTGTGCCAACGTGTCCGGACCATAGAGGAATTGAGAACCGACCACGAACCAAAACTCATACGCACCTATCGGCTTCCTATCCATAGTTATCCTCCTGCGCACAGATCCAGCGGGCTCTTTTCAAACCTGTGCGTTTACGTTAACGCTTTTGTTTGTATCTTAAGTATCGGTTTTCCTATTTGTCAAGGTAAAAAATACTGCCAGGGGATAGAAATATTGAATAATGCTGGGTAATACGCTGGCATTGAATAGTATCCAGTGAGCTCAGTATATTATAATTCATTAAAATATATAGAAATAAATAGTTTGCTCAAGGGAATTCGATACTGAAACAGTTCCAAAATCAACCGACGGTAGTTTTAAGAAAAATCAACGAACTATTTGAAGGTAACGTACACACAAAAAATGGTAGAATTTTACCATCCGAAATGGCAAAAAGTTGGAGATCCACGGAGAAGGTTTTCGAAGGCATGGTACTGGGACCTATCTGTCATAGACGACTGAATATAAAAATATCTCTCGGTTATACCGAGAGATATTTTTGGAGGTAAGGGGATTCGAACCCCTGGCCTATTGATTGCGAACCAATCGCTCTAGCCAACTGAGCTATACCCCCAATTGTTGCGGTCCGCGACACATTCCCTGCTCTGTCTCAGGTTGCATGCGGCTCAGGGCGCTAGACAAAATTATCTCACCGGATAATCTTAGTCAAGGGGTGAAAAGCATTTCCATCCAGATCCTTCATGAATTCAATTCTACTCAACGGAGGACTGAAATAATACCCTTGGACCATATCACAACCGATTTTGCGCAGATACGCAACTTGCTGCTCGTTCTCGACACCTTCAACGATTACCCGGAAATCCATCTGTCGGACCACTTTGATGAGACTTTCGATGAAATGGTGCATCCTATTTTGTTCCTGAACATCCCACAACAGCGTTTTGTCCAGTTTAATGCATTTGAACGGAAGGTTCACCATATACGAGAGGTTCGAATATCCGGTTCCGAAATCATCGAGGTGGAAATTGATGCCATGGACTATCAACGACTCCATGACTGCCAATGCTTCAGCGAAGGAAGAGCCGATGAATGTACTTTCGGTGATTTCAAGGTTAATGGTCCCGGCAGGAATACGATAGCGGCCTACTATTTCAAGGATATCGCGTACAATATTTCCATCTGCAAATTGCAAACTGGAAAAATTTACTGAGATTACAGGCATCTCCTTGCCTTTCGATCGTATTTCATCGAGCAGGATGCAAACCTTTTCAAGTACCCAGCGTCCCAGTTCCCCAATGATTCCCAACTCCTCGGCCAAGGGAATGAATTCAACGGGATGGATCGTTCCCATCTTCCCATCTTCCATACGCAGCAAGGCCTCGGCCATTTCCATATTGCCCGAACCAAGAGAAAATATCGGTTGGAAATCGAGGGAAAGGCTGTCGGTGGATATAGCCTGCAACAGTCTGTCGGACAATTGGCTCTTACGACGGATGGTACGCAAGATCATGGTGTCGCAATCGACCGTCTGCCCTTTTCCCCGGTTCTTGGCCGTCCTGACCGTATGGTCGAGCAATGTGATGGGATCGGCGGTCGGATCTGCCCTGAATGGTAGTTCGAGTGTCGCAAGCGATGCACTCAGGCGGCTGGCGACACCCTCGACTTTCCACTGGAATGTGAACAGGTTCGCAATCCGTTCAACCACGGATTGATCGTTGACCGGATCGGCGATGATCGCCAACTCATCCCCTCCATAGCGGTATACTTGGCCTTTGGGACACAGTTCCTGCAACTTGTCCGCCACCAACTTGATGAACATATCGCCACGCTTTTGACCGAATGTATCATTCACTGATTTGAAGTTGTCCAAACTGACAACAACAACCAGGGCTTTCTTGTTGTGGTGGGCAAGGTTTTCCAAATTCGAGACAAACGACTCCCGATTCGGGTATTGCGTGAGGTTGTCTATCGATATCCTGCGTGTCTGGAAGTTCAGGTACACCGAAAGGATCGCAATCGCCAACGCAGTCCCGGTCAGTATGATTTCCAAATAGAGTATCTGGACGATTACAATGCCAAGGGATATCATGGGAAACCAGAGAACCACCTTGAAGAAGAAGCGGTCGAGATACTGTCTTTCTTGGAACACCGCTATCAAGCCGACTATGATATGGAAAATTGCCAGAATCAGCGAGATCCTGTTTATGGGGCCCCTGAAATACTTGTTGGTCTCATCCAGGTAGAACAACCATCCGTATTGGAAATTGAGCAATACGATGATCTCATATATGAAGGTACTTCCCAGAATTATAGCTGAAGTGGTCTTGAGCCGGACCCGATGCTCGGGGGGTGCCTGTTCGAAGGCGTACAGGAGAATGTAGAATATGAATACCAGTGTCACCGGTGGGTACAGGGCGAAATATGCTGTATTGACCACCATATTTACCCAGCGTGGAACAACGAGGTACAGGTAGACTGTTTGGATGGAGGCAAAATTCAAAAGGAAACAGAAGAGCGAGTAATACAACGTGAAGGTAAACATGCGGTCTCTGGTGGTAGGCATGGCATGGGCGTCGCGCGAGTTTATGAGAATGACAATTATTACCAAAGCGGAAATCATTTCCGGGGCCGCATTCCAATACATCAAGCAATCTCCTACGGTCGGAAAACAAGGTTCTCGATGAAGCATCACGCTTTACAAGTCGATGGTCACGATTGATTTTCATCCAATCCCGAAAAAAAAGCAAGCTAATATACAAGCGGTCTGGAAAAAAGCTGACGTTGAGTGTGAATACGTAAGGAATTCTTGGTTATTTAATGAATTACATCCGAAAGTATTGTCAAGATTACCGGCGGTGACTATCATACGGGCGTATGGAAAAGAGAAGTGTCCGCATGAAAAAGAGCCTATCTCCCTACCTGTACTTTGTTCCGGCACTGGTGCTCGCCTATCTCTTCAGTTACCGTCCGTTCTTCAAGACAGTCGCGAACAGTCTCTCCCTGGTCAATTTTTCGGGCAAGATAATCGAATTCGTCGGATTGGAGAATTTCCAATCCCTCTTCGCCGACAGGAATTTCCAGACAAGTCTCGTCAATACTTTCCGTTTCGCACTATTCTTCATTCCCATCGACCTTGTATTTTGTTTGGTATGTGCTTTGCTGGTGTATAGGAAGAGGCGGTTCAATGCACTGAACGAAACCTTGTTCATCATGCCTATGGCAGTGGCCATGAGTTCGGCAGCCCTTGTATTCAAAGCCATCTTCAATCCGACCATTGGTGTGGTGAACCACCTGTTCGGTATTTCTGTCCAGTGGTTCAACGACCCCGCGTGGGCAATGTTCACCATTGTATTCCTTGGTGTCTGGATGGCTATGGGTCTCGACTTCCTTCTGCTTGTGGGAGCTTTGCGGAGTGTTCCAAGACACATAGTGGAAGCCGCGGAAATCGAAGGTGCCGGGACCATAGCGAAATTTTTCAGGATCCAACTGCCACTGATATCGCCGACAATCCTTTTCATTGTCAGTACCAGACTGCGCGACAGCATGTTGCTCAGCGGTCCGGTTATGGTCATGACAAGCGGCGGACCGTACCGGTCCACCCAAACACTTGTCTACCAGATGTATATCGAAGGCTTTACCGCCGGTAATTATAGCAAGGGTTCGGCGATCAGTGTGGTGGTATTTGTCTTGACGTTCCTGTTGATCCTGCTTGCCTTCAGATTCGAGCGGAAGGGGGTGTTCTACCAATGAACCCTTTCATGAAACGTACCGATATCGCGAAAGCCACAGGAGCAACGGTGTTGGGGCTCGTTGTAGTTTTTCCAATCTATTATGCATTCAGCGCCTCCTTCTTCACAATCGGAGAATTTTCCACCTATCCACCGACACTGTTTCCCTCGACTTTCTCCCTGGTGAACTACATTCGGGCACTTACCGAGTCCATGCTGGCCCGGTTCATGGTGAACTCGTTGGCGGTCAGTCTGGTCGGTTCCCTGTTGAGGATGATTGTTGCCATATTGGCGGCCTTTGCAGTCGCTTTTCTCAAATTCAAGGGCAAACAGGTTTTGTTTTTCCTGGTTCTCGGGACCATGATGTTGCCTGGGGATGCCTTGATAATCGAAAATTATCTTACCATCAGCCGGCTCGGGTTGGTCGACTCCTATCTGGGAATCATGTCGGTATACCTGTTGGCCCCCGTACAAATGTTCATGTTGCGTCAAAGCTTCAAGACCATTCCCCTGACATATAGGGAATCCGCGGCGATAGACGGATGCTCGGATTTCAGATTCCTCACATCGATCGTATTGCCGATGTCCCGGCCCATCGTGTTGACGCTGTCCCTGCATTCCTTCGTTACTATCTGGAACACCTACCTATGGCCTTTGTTGGTGACAAACAATCCCGAGATGCGGACAGTACAGGTTGGGATTACCATGCTTGGATATGCCGATAGTCTCGACTATGGTCCGATATTCGCTGCCATATCACTATTGCTGATGCCATCGATCATCATTTTCCTCTTGATGAGGAAGAAGATAGTCGAGGGAATTGCATCCGGCGCCATTGTCGGTTGAATTTAGTATATTCCATATCGTAAGGAGATGAGGAAATGAACATTCACACACACATGAAAAGAACTTTTTCATATACCATTCTGTTGGTCGCCATAGGATTTTTGCTTGCAGGTCCGTTATTTGGTGCGGGCAGTAGGGATACAACCACATCGACAGGAGACGGTGGACCGGTAACAGTAGAATTCTGGCATTCCAACAGCGGATTGCTGGGCGAGGCGATGACCGAACTGGTCGCACGCTTCAATGCGACCGTTGGAACCGAGAAGGCTATAGTTGTCCAAGAGATATACCAGGGGAAGGCCGCGGATGTCGCGACCAAGCTTCGCGCAGGGTTGCAGGCGAACAGGGCACAAGACCTTCCCGATCTCGCGCAGTTGGATGCGACAGGAGTCATGGATGTACGGGATTCGTCGATGATGGTCCCTGTGCAGACACTTGTGGAATCCGATCCTGATTTCAACCTGGACGAATTGCAGCCGGGAACGGTGCTTTCCATGACCTATAAGGGAAAGTTGATCGGAATGCCCTTCAATGCATCGACAATCCTATTGTATTACAATAAGGACGCTTTCAAGGAAGCAGGACTTGATCCGGAAAAGCCTCCCCGGACCTTGGCCGAATTGGCCGATTACGCGGGAAAGCTGGTGATCTATGATTCCGATGGGAAAACGGTGGTCCGATATGGATTTGCGGGTGTCCCCACCACGTATGAGCTGGTCTCTTGGATCGGACAACAGCATGGTGTGTCGTATCTCACCGACAAGTCCAATGGGCATGATGGGAATCCGACCAAGGTGGTGTTCGATTCGGAAGGGACTCTTGCGACATTCCTCGATGAATGGCGTAAGGTCTATGCAAGCGGCGGTTTGGGAAATCTGACCAGCGATGTCCGCCAACAGTTCATTGCAGGAAAAACAGCCATGTTCGCGACTTCCACCAGCTCCCTGGCTACAGTGATCGATTCGGTTGCCGGTCGGTTTGAATTGGGAGCGGGGTATTTCCCCATGGTCAATTCAGAGAGTACCGGTGGAGTCAATATCGGTGGCGGAGCGATCTTTGTCTTTGAGAACAAGAATGATCCGGGCAAAAGGGCTTCATGGGAATTCTTGAAATACCTCATGAGCGCCGAATCCCAGTTGTTCTGGCACCAGAAGACCGGGTATTTCCCCGTAAACCTCGGAACCTACGGGCTTCCGGGATTCAAGGATCATATCGCCAGGAATCCCTTGTTCAAGGTTGCCATAGACCAATTGAACGACAGCAGCCCTCAAATCCAGAGTGTCTGGTGGCCCAACAGCTACCAAGCCTATTTTGAGATCCAAAATGGAATCCTGGAAATGTTGGAGAAAGGCTTGGGCACGGAAGAGACCGTACAGAAGCTCTCATCGGTGTTGAACCGGTACATGGATGAATACAATCGGATGAACAAGGAGTAGGCATGCGGGTAGCGACTTCGACGAATATCATCTCGTACAACCGGGGAGGGAACAGGATTCCCATGGTGGAATTCATACCCTTCCTCGCGGAGTCCGGCTTCACGGTCTTGGATTTGAATTTTTGTGAGATGATGAATCCTTGGTCAGAATTGCTTGGCTCCGGTTGGGGGGATTATGTCCGTCGACTGGCCGAATTGGAGCGTACGTATGGTTTGGTATACAACCAATCCCACGCACCGTACGCCCATGCCCGCTTTGGTATGGATTCGGCTGGGGGAAGCGAGCTGGACAGGCAGATCGAACGCACTATCCATATCGCAGGGGAATTGGGGATACCTTGGGTAGTGTTGCATTCGGCGACCGATTTCGCGGCGGGGGGAGGAACCTGCTCCCTCCAAAGGAATTTGGACTGGATTGGACACTTCGTGGAAACCGCGGCACAGGTTGGAACGGGAATTGCCTTGGAGAATCTGGATTTCGGCAAGACGGGAAGACCCGAATTCACCTCGCGCATTTCCGATCTGGTACGTCTCGTCGATGCATTCGATCGTCCCAACGTTGCGGCGTGTTATGATTTCGGGCATGCCCACCTGACCGGAGCGTATCACAAGGAAAATCTGTATGCCCTGGGCGACCGCTTGGCTTGTCTCCATGTTGCGGACAACCATGGCCTGAACGACGAACACTTGCTGCCTTTCTATGGAACGGTTCCTTGGGAACTCTGCATGCAGTCACTTGCGGAAATGGGATATGCAGGTGATTTGACCTATGAAGTCATGTTCTTTACGCAATATCTTCCCGAAGGATTGAAGGGCTCCTTCCTGCAACATGCCCGGGATGTCGGCAACTACCTTGTGCAGTTGTTCGATTCGGCCAATGGAGGTTGATGGAAATCGCAACGGTCCATGAATTCGCATTCGGTGCAGGCTGGACCGGGACAGGCTTGGAAGTCGCCCTTGACTGATTCCAACTGTTGGACATGCCATGACAACTCTTCAAGCAGGGCGTCGAGCTCCTTGCGTTTTCGGATTGTTTCGGTCACCTGCTTGCGATATTGTTTGAGCAACTCTGTTTTTCTTTTTCTTCCGGTTGAGTCTTCCGGACCCATGCGTATGATGCGACCGATTTGTTCCAAGGAGAATCCGTATCGCTTCAATTGCAGTATTCGCAACAGATAGATGTGGTCGGTATCCGTGTAGTACCGTTGTCCTCCATCCGAACGGCTCTGGGTCTTCAAAAGTCCCAGAGCTTCATAATATCGTACGGTTCGGACTGTGACTTTGGCTTTTCGGGCCAACTCACCGATCCGGAAGGTTTGATCAGCCAATATGTGCCACCTCGAATCCTACGCAAAGACCTCTTTTGCGCCTTGGTACACGATTCTCACCAAGTCTTCGATCTCTTCAAGGTCTGTGCTGGAGAAAGCGAGTCTGAGATACGTGTTCTTAATGGAAATGGTTCCCACTTCATATGTATCCAACAGGTGTAGTCTGAGTTTCTCGGCATCCCCTGCACACACGAACGACATGAAGTACCCCGAGTTGAACGGAAGGGGAGTGAGGTATGCATTGCCGGCATATTTTGCCAGGACCTGTTTCATCAACCGGTAGCGTTCACCAATCAGTGCAATCCCAGCTTCCTTTTCCTTGTGGTACGTGGCACTCTGCATTCCCTTGAGCAATATGCTTTGCGCCGGTTTGGAACAGGAGGAGACGTTCCCTCTGATAGCACCCATGGTCTTTTTGACCAAAGCTTCATAGTGTGCTTCGGTCATCCCCTTGGAGTTGTACGTGATGAATCCGACCCTGAAGCCCCAGACCATCTCCTCTTTTGTCGCCGCATCGCCTTTGATAGCGAAGATGTTCTCATGCGCATCACACAATAGGGAGAACAACGATTCCCTGCAGATATCCTCTTCAAAAAACAGCCCGAAATATGCATCGTCAGTGAAGATCAACAATTTCCTTCCCTGCTGTGCCTTGGAAACTAGCATGGAGACAAGTCTTGCAGCTTCGTCATTCGTGGGAGTATACCCAGTGGGGTTGTTGGGAAAGTTCAGGATCATGGCAACATGCGGACCTTCGATTGCATCGATGGTTTCCGAGAGTCCGGTGATATTGAGCTTTCCGTCTGCGAACAGGGGAAAGGGGACTTGTTTGGCTTCCCGTTGCTCGGTGAACACCAGGTTGTAGTTTCCCCAGTACATATCGGGGACTATGATCGATTCGCCTTTGTCGAGGAAAAGCGAAGCCGCCAGGCTGATCGCATGCGTGAGGCCTCCGGTTACCACAGGGAGGCTGGTGTGTTTTCCTGCCATGGATGGATTTTTCTTCACCATCTCCTGCAGCCAGATTTTTCGCAAGGGTAATTCTCCGGCAGTCGGGGAATAGGGGAATACATCATTCTTGGAAAGATCTCCGGTGAATTCGGCGAATACGGAGGGAATGCACATGGCATTGCCTTGTTCTGTGGCGATTCCGATTGTCGCGTTGTACTTGTGGGCCTTTTGCTTGGCTTCAGCCGATTGGCTGATGATGCCTTTGGGGAAATACATGCGTTTACCGTAATCGGAGAGCAATTCTTCTGCCAGGGTTCCTGCAAGTGTATCGTTCAGTTCTTTGGCCAATGGATTCATGTCCCGCTCCTTCAAGAGAATGATAGTCCCATCATACCCGGGGAATCGATTTTCGTGAAGACTGAAACACTGTTCTTCTTGATGTGACAGGTAAAAAGGACACCTGTTTTCCCATCTTCCACACATATCGCCGGTATTCCCGGACTTCGAACAATCGGAAATATTTCTGTTTGAAATTCGGCAAACCGGGTGTACAGTTAGACGTACATGTCCGGGGCACTCGGATACATCGTCTTGCTCCGGGGAAAGTCACAATAAAGGAGTAGAATATGGCGGAACAAAAGAAGGCACCTGTCAAAAAAGGGTTGCTCGGGTGGTATTTCAATTTCAACCTGTTGTATCGGATTCTCATCGGGTTGGTTCTCGGTGCTATATTGGGAATTGCACTAGGGGACAAGATTCTTTGGATCGCTCCATTCGGAGCATTGTTCGTACGGCTCCTGAAGATGATCATGATGCCGATCATTCTTTCGACCTTGATTGTGGGAGCTGCTTCGATCAGTCCCGCGACACTCGGTAAAGTCGGTATTCGTGTTGTCCTGTTCTATTTGCTCACTTCTGCCTTTGCGGTATTCGTCGGATTGCTCATGGGCTCGATCTTCCAGCCCAGCGCCGATATGGCTGTCCTTTCGGCAGAAGCTGCCGGCAAGGCGGCTGCGAACCAGTCGGTTGCTGCCGTACTTCTCAATATCGTGCCGACCAGTGTCGCACAGGCTGTCGTGAATGAAGTCGTGCTGCAGGTCATCTTCTTCGCCATCATCTTCGGTGTAGGTATTTCTTACCTCAAGATCAGCAAGGAGGAACGGTTAAAGAAAGCCGGTGATACATTGTACATGGTGTTCGATGGAACCGCGGAAGTTATGATGCGCATGGTCACAGGAATCATGCAATATGCCCCGATCGGTGTCTTGGCCCTTGTTGCCGAAGTGTTTGCCAAGCAGGGCTCGAAGGTCGCCGGTTCGCTGGCAACCGTAACGGTAGCCTGTTTCCTCGGCTATCTCATCCATGTGGTGCTGGTCTATGGCGGATTGCTCAAATTGAACAAGTTGAGCATCAGGCGATTCTTCAAAGATGCCAAGGATCCGTTCATCACTGCCTTCGTAACCCGTAGTTCGAACGGAACATTGCCGGTCACCATCGAGGCCGCTTCCCGCCTGGGAGTCTCGAAGGATATCTATGCATTCTCCCTTCCTCTTGGTGCAACCATCAACATGGATGGAACAGCCATTTATCAGGGCGTCTGTGCGATCTTCATCAGCTTGACCGTCACAGGACATAGCTTCACCCTTGGTCAAATGGGAATCATCATCCTCACAGCTACGTTGGCTTCGATCGGGACAGCGGGTGTTCCTGGTGCTGGAGCACTCATGCTGCTCATGGTCCTGGAGTCGGTAGGATTGCCGGTTGAGGCAGGAACCTTGGTTGCCGGCGCGTACGCCATGATCCTCGGTATCGATGCTATCCTCGACATGGGAAGAACCGCATTGAATGTCACAGGAGACCTTACCTGTACAACTGTGGTCGCGAAGGGGATGAACCAACTCGACATGGAGAAATGGGCTTGATCCTTTAGCTTCAACCAGTTTGCAACGACCGTCCGATAGGGCGGTCGTTTTATACTATGCGGTTCAATTCCGGATGGGAAGCGTCTGCTCGACCGCCCACGTGAACATTTCCAATACCCTGCGGGAAACCATGGAGAATTCATATGTTGTCCCTTCGGCTTCGAATGAGATGGTACTGGTGAAAAAGCGTTTCGTGTAGCTAGGATGCCGAATCTTCTCCCGGTTGATCGAGACGATATCAGCAGGTGAACCGAACGCGGTCGATACAATGATGATCCGATAGTAGGTCACCACCAGCATCCTGCGTTTTCCCTTGTGGATTCCCGTCGCAAAGCAATTGATGGTTTCGTAGGGATACAATACCGAAGCGAGAGCCTTGGTTTCCGTGCGGAACCCATACAGGTCGTAGACATACAATTCTTGCATGCGTTGTTTGATTTCCCTGACTCCTTGTCTCGATTCTGCCACTGTGTCCCCCTTGCGATCCCCATCATCATACCATGTCCCGACTACTTGTCCAGCTTTTGCGCCTGGGTTACTATCTATGAGTCATGGAGGTCGAGATGGAAAAGGCCATTGGTGTCATTGGTGGTGTAGGTCCGTACGCGGGATTGGATCTTGTCAGGAAAGTCTTCGACAATACCATCGCTACAAGCGATCAAGCCCATGTGGATCTCTATCTGACCAGTACGCCATCGATTATCGGTGACAGGACCCGGTTCCTGCTTGAAGGTGGAGAAAATCCGGCGGACGGATTGTATGTCTGTTTTGAGAAACTTGTCCGGATAGGGGCCTCGGTTGTGGTCATACCGTGCAACACCGCACATGCACCACCGATTTACGATGTCTTGAAG
>Ga0068713_1003929_pt1 | contig 12198 bp, 4 predicted proteins | sample MTBAKSrepl2MetaG_FD_62223 | JGI IMG/M metagenome (GOLD analysis project Ga0068713, IMG submission 62223) | Enrichment culture microbial communities om Arthur Kill intertidal strait, New Jersey, USA, that are MTBE-degrading - MTBE-AKS2 (Arthur... | ecosystem: Environmental > Aquatic > Marine >...
GACTTGGATATAACACTCCAGGAATAAAGAACTCCCAGCGCCAGGTTTATTCCCATACCGGCAAACGTTACAATCCATCCTTTTTTACTCGATGAACTAGAACTCATGACCCTCTTCCTTTCAACAACCAGCATAAAGCTGATCTTGTTAATTGTGTAAAAACCAGCAGTTAAAATATTAATTAATAAGTATGAACTGGGGTTTGAATAGAAAGGAAGCCAACATATAAATGCTTATTGCGGCATTTCTATATGCGGAAAATTGAGATCAGAGACCAATTCCTTTTTACGATACCCCTTTACCCATAGCTTGTGTGAAATACATCACAAAACTACCCTAGGAAGAGCTTAATAAATGATAGGCTTTGCCGGCAAAGGTATTTTGGTAAAAGGACCGTTTTTAATAATCAGTGGTTGATATATTTCTATGAGTGGTTTCCTTATAGCAAAAAAGCAAATCTTCCCGGAAAATATTGTGGATGTTTATCCCTTTAGTATCAGCGAGGCTACTGACTTCTTAACAATCCAGACTAATATTCTTACAGGTTTGCACTAAAACAGGGAAATTTATTTGCTGATGACAGGGTATTTTATTTCTGAATATCCCCGGATGCTTTAGCATTAGCGGTCTAAGTGGCGCTTGAAGCGTAAAAGTCGCATGGCAAGCTTTAAGCGAAATGATGCCTCTGCGTCCGAAAGATTGAAATTGAGTATTTCTTCAATCTTATGCAAACGATATTTAAGAGTATTTAAATGGATAAATAGTGCTCGGGCTGCTTGAGCTTTGTTTTCTCCGCACAAGAAGTAAGTTCTTAGAGTCTCGAGAAACTCGGTATGGTTCTTAATATCATAATCAATTAGGCTGCCCAATGTTGATTGCAGAAAAGAGTCAAGTTCAGGTGCTTCGGCAAGATTAGCCAGTAGAATATAGTCTTCTATCTCACTGAAATGGGCAACACTATTTCCTCCCTTGAGGATATTTGCTATTCGAAGAGCCTTGACTGCTTCCGAAAAACTCCTTTTGATCTCATCTGTTCCTTCTGCAATCTCGCCGATTCCTATGGAAACGGTAAGAGGACGCACATGACTCCGTGCTTTATCACAAATGGACTGGGCAAGTTCTGTGATCTGTTCTTTACTTTGCGCTGGTGCCAGAACAATAAAACTATCATTCTTGGGAAGAATAATACTGCGTTCCAGCATTTCTTCTAGTATCTCCTGAATAAGCATGGAGAGAACCTCTTTTTGTTTTTGCGCATCGTCTTCGGTTGGCTTCTTGTTTATTAGATAATAATAAAAATTGTCGATGTCTATGGTCATTATCATATAAGGATCTTTTAAGTTGTATCCTACGGATTTTCCCCGTGCGCAAATTTGTTCATCGGTTGAATAGCTGCCGGCGAGTAATGCTTCCAAGAAGTTACTCTTGGCCTTCTGAGTTGCTTCCTCCTCCAGTATCTTCTCAAAAATTCCGGGAATTATATCACTCCAGATTACTTGAGGGGAAATTTCAATAAGTGGAAAATCCAGTGATTCAGCTTCTTCTATCATTTTGGAGGGCATAGTATCGAGAAAGCGCTTTGGCTTTATAACTAAACCGGCAGCTCCCTTTTCCCAAAGTCCCCGCACTAACTTTATCTGCGAATCTTCTGTTCTGAATGCATAAAGGGTAGTAAGATAGAGAGCTCCCTTTTTAGTCCAAGAGAGTATATCGGGAACTTCGGCAACGCTTACCGTAGTGACATATTTTGATAGCCCGCTTTTGCCTGATAGGACCCTTGCTTTGGTAAAGATGGGAATTTGCAGTACGTCTTTTAATTTTGTGCCTCTCATCTTTCTCAGAATACATTAAGAGCGGGTCTTTGCAAAGACCCGCTCTTGGTTTCTCTTTTTATCATCTAATATCTTTTAGAGAGCCGTCTCTCCCTTTTCTCCTGTTCTGATGCGTACGGTTTGTTCTATCGGGCTTATAAATATTTTACCGTCACCTATTGCTCCGGTACGAGCTTCTGTCATAATTGTATTAACTGCCGCATCCACCAGGTCATCAGGGACAACTATCTCTAATTTGATTTTGGGTAAGAAGCGAATAGTCACCTTTGAACCCCTATAGGTTTCAGTTATGCCTCGCTGAGAACCTGATCCCCTTACCTCTGTTGCAGTGATACCGGGGACACCTAGTTTATCAAGGGCGTTTCTGACTGCTTCAAGTTTTTCATTTCTGATCAAAGCTTCAATTTTTCTCACTATTCTCAGCTCCTTTCCCCTATTTTGACCTCCGAGGTAATAATGTCCTCAGCTCTTGGTCCGGTAACTATCGAGAACTCCGGATAGGCTAAAGCACCTACTTCAGGAAAGTCTAAACCTTGCAGTTCAGCCTGGACCGGGACCCTTAAGCCAATAATCTTGTCTATTATTTTGAAGATAACATATGAAAGGCCAAAACCCCAGATAATTACTACGGTAATTCCAATCAACTGGGCAATTAACTGACCGGGATCTCCGTAGAAAAGACCGGTTACGCCTTTTGCCGCATTGGCACCGACTCCGTTCCAACCGGCTCCGTAAGTACCGTCTGCAAAGAGGCCTAGCGAGAGCACACCCCAAATACCGTTCATTCCATGGACAGTTACGGCACCAACGGGATCATCTACCTTTAATACCCGTTCCACAAAAAGAACTCCAATGACTACTAGTGCACCGGCAATAGCCCCGATTATAAGGGCTGCCCAGGATTCAACAAAAGCACAGGGTGCTGTAATCGCGACAAGCCCTGCCAACATTCCATTTGCGGTCATTGATGCATCCGGTTTGCCGAATTTCCACCACATAATAAGCATTGCCACTAGTGCACCCGCAACACCGGCAATCAATGTATTTACTACTACAACTGCAATTCTAAGATCGGTTGCTGCAAGAGTGCTGCCGGGATTAAATCCGAACCAACCGAACAGCAGTATAAAGGTACCTAAAATTGCCATGGGAAGGTGATGACCGGGAATAGCATTAGGAGTCCCGTCTTTATTAAACTTGCCGATTCTTGGACCCAATATCATTGCTCCTGCAAGACCCGATAATCCACCAATAGCGTGTACAACAGAACTACCGGCAAAGTCAACATAACCGTGGCCCAGCCCAAGGTTACGTCCCAAAGCAGACAGCCAACCGCCACCCCAGACCCAATTACCAAAGAGCGGGTAGATTAAAACTGCCATAAAGAAACTGAAGATTATAAAAGCAGTAAATTTCCATCTCTCGGCAAGTGCTCCCGTTGGAATGGTGGCTGCTGTATCCATGAATACTAGTTGAAAGAAGAAAAGAGCATAAACAGCGACACTATAGACTCCTATAAGCATGAAACCTTTAGTGCCAAAAATACCCCAGCCTTTGGCAATTTCAAAAAGGCCATTAAGCTCACTACCTCCACCAAGAGTAGCAATTCCTCCAAGACCACCAAACATTAGACCAAAGCCAATCAGGTAAAAACCCAACGTTCCTACTATAAAGACGACAAAATTCATCATCATGGTATGGAGAGCGTTTTTTGCCTGGCAGAATCCTGTTTCAACCAGGGCAAAACCGGCTTGCATAAACAGAACAAGAAATCCGGCTATAAGAACCCATACGAAATTAAGTGAGGTAGCTGTACTACCAATCGCATCCAGTGCGGCTTTACCGGGGAAAGCATATTCATATAGAGCTTTACCGCCTGTCTCGGCTCCGGTTGGATCAGCAGCGAAAGCAACTGCCGTACCAATAATAAGTATCAGCAATGTTAAAACCGATAAAACAGTCAACAATCTGTAGGTTGACTTCGCAGTAAAATATTTCTTTACTTCCATTTTTTATAACCTCCTTTGTTTTTTAATAAAGTGTGATAGTAGGACACTGCTTGCCTCCTTCCTTGTGAAAATAAAAAGACACCTCTGGATGCTCCATCTTTGGGGTAGAGGCGTCTTTACCTATAAAATAAGTGTAACGACTCAAAATAGTTATTGCATCGTCAGTATTTGCTAAATATTATTTCGTTTATTTGTCCGAAACGGACAAATGCAAATATATTACATGGATTGTTTGATTTTCTCCCGGTTTTGTGTTTTTGTCATAAAAGAAGCGATTGGCATCGGTTTTTTAAAAAAAGATATTTGCAGTATTTTTAAATAAGTGAAATTAACGATTCTTTTTCTAGTAAAAGGTTGGTTAAAATGAAACGCTTAAACTGGCAGGTTCTACTGGGATTATTCTTAATTGCATTATCTGCGTCTCTCTACTTTATCCATTATGCGATCTTCAGAGATGCTCATCACATATTTATATATATGGTAGGGGATATTGCCTTCGTCCCGATAGAGGTTCTTTTAGTAACGGTGATCATTGAAAAGCTATTAAGCCAAAGAGAAAAGCACACAATGTTGGAGAAATTAAATATGATCATAGGCGCTTTTTTTAGCGAAGCGGGAACAGGGCTGCTGATTTATCTTTCTGACATTGATCCTGATCTAGATAGGATCAGACAAGAACTTGTTGTAACCGATGAGTGGTCGGATAAGGAATTTCAGAAATTCAGTACGCGCTTAAAGAGTTATCCGTATGTGATTGATATCAAGAAAGCTGATTTGCAATATTTGCGCGGTTTTCTTGTTGAGCGACGCAACTTCTTATTGAGATTGCTGGAAAATCCAAACCTATTGGAACACGAGTCCTTCACCGAACTGCTCAGAGCTGTCTTTCATCTAACGGAGGAATTGTCCAGTAGGAAAGATTTAAAACAATTGCCTCATACCGATCTGGAACACCTTGCAGGTGATATCGAGAGGGTATATAAGAGGCTGGTAAACGAATGGTTTGATTATATGCAGCATCTAAAGAACAATTATCCTTATTTGTTCTCACTGGCAATGCGGACCAATCCCTTTGATTTAAATGCGTCTGCCGAAGTCAGATAGTTGCACAAAATCAAGATATAGATGCTGCTCTGCATACCGACGACAAACGATTATTTTTAATTCTTAGCAGGGATTTGCAGATTTTTGCCGAAAAAAGCTTCTAAAAAACAATGAGTTATTTTAGCAGGGGATATTTTTATGCTCGTAGTTTATTACCGGCAACATGAATCACACCATACCCTTAGTGTCCTTTCAAACATTTTTTGTATCCTAGGGGGTAAATTATGAGCAGCCTACGGTCCGAATTCAAATCTCTCTCCGGAGGCAAATTTCTTCTGCCTTTTATTCTTCTTCTTGTTTTGATCTCATTTCTACTTCTTAATCCTAAACCTCAAATAATTTCAGCTGAAGGCGATACCGACCCTCCCACAATTCTTAATGTGTCTCCTAAAGATGGGTCCTATACGCCTTATCATAAGCCCTTGATATCGGCTAGCATTATAGACGATATAAGCATTGATGCTTCGTCAATTGTTCTCAAAGTGGATGGACAAGAAGTTCAAGGGAACTATGATATATTAACTGGCAAGCTGACCTATATCCCTAATAATTTCTTGTCCACCGGTGTCCATAATGTCAATCTTCAAGCATCTGATCTTTCAGGAAATACAACCACCTTTTCCTGGTCTTTCACTGTTAAAACCCTCTTCTCCTATGTTTTACATTCAGATACTAATATTGAGATAAGTGGAAACGCTGAAATAATAGGAGACACCTATTCCAAAACAGATACCAATCTTTTAGGAGATTCAGCAATCGATGGAAGGGGTTTTGCAACGGGAGATATAAACTGGGACTCGGGAGATAATCCCTATTCACTAGGAACCTACACGGGAGTATCACCAAAAGACTATCCTGTTATTGATTTTGATTATTATAAGGATTTGGCACAAAGCAAAGGGGAGTACTTAACTGGTGACATCCACTTAACCAGGAGAGAATCGCACACCGGCCTTATATACGTAGAAGGAAATGTAAAGGTATCAGGAGACTACACGGCAAATTCGACAATAATTGCAACCGGAACAATTAAGATTTCCGGGAATTCCACTCTTGAGCCTTCGGTGGATAATCTTGCCCTAATTTCTAAGGATAATATTGATCTGGTGGGCAACGGCAGCATTACTGGAGTTGTCTATTCAGAAACAGGAAAGGTAAAACTAACCGGCAATAAATCGGTCTCTGGTTGTCTTTGTGGCAAGCAACAAGTTGAAATGCTTGGAAATACAACCGGGTTGGATATTTTTCCACCTGAACCACCAATCCTTTATCAACCTGTCTCTCCAACCAACGACCCTTCTGTTAATCTGTCTGGGCTAGCTGAAGCCTATAGTACAATAGAAATACTTGAAAACATTAATGTAATAGTCACAACAACAGCCAGTGAAACGGGAACCTTTGCTGCCGCTGCAACTTTTCCAGAAGGATCTTACAGCCTAAATGCAGTGGCAACTGATAGTGCGGGAAATATTAGTAGTCCTTTAGCCACTAAAATCTTAGTGGTAGATACGACTGTACCTAATACTACCGCCGAGGTTTCGCCTCCAACACCTAACGGCAATGACAATTGGTATGTAACAACACCAACTATAATACTAACTGCAACAGATAATCTTTCAGGTGTTGCCGATACATACTGGTTTCTGGATAGTAGCCAACCTACTGTCTATCAAGGACCAATATCTATACCGGATGGAATCCATGATCTACACTATTATTCAACGGATAAAGCGGGAAACATTGAAGTTGAAAAGACTATCTCTTTTAAAGTCGACACCCAAGCGTCAACAGTTTCTATAACCTCACCAGAAGATCAAGCAACAATAAGCGGAATTGTAGATATAACTGCTACTGCATCTGACAACCTGGCTCTTGAGAAGGTTGAATTCTATATTGATGATCAGCTTGTATCGACTCTTATCTCAGAACTGTATACCTACTCCTGGGATACTTCCGGTCTTTCCGGTGAACATACTATAAAGGTAACTGCTTACGATACAGCCGGAAACTCTGAGTCAGATATTCACACAATAACAGTCGCCGGAAACATAATTACTCCAGAAGGGGGGACATTTTGTTCCTCGGACAACAATATGGTTTTGGAATTTCCACCTGGAGCTGTCTCTGAGACTATTGAGATAGTTTACACGCCTCAAACAGCGATTGATGTACCTGGTTTCACTTATACCAGTCACTTTTTCACTTTAGAGGCTTTTAATCAAGCAGGCCAGCCGGTGACTCAATTTGCCCAGCCGGTCCAAATAACAGTCCAAAATGTTGATCCTTTATATATTCCAGGCATAAGCCTTTACTATCAAGATGGGCAAACAAGCGAATGGATTATTATCCAGAGTTTGGTGCTGAATAATAATGTTGTGACCAATCTGGATCACCTTTCTTTATTCGCTCTTCTTTCGGATACAATTGCACCAACTACTTCTGTCAATCTAAGCGGTACTCTGGGGGGCAACAATTACTACACTTCCGATGTTATGGTTACTCTTGATGCTACAGATGCAGGTTCCGGTGTTGAGAAAACTGAATATAGCCTGGATGGAGGTACAACTTGGAACATGTACTCTACACCTTTTGCTATAACTGCAGAAAGTACAACATCTGTTCAGGCGAGATCAACTGATAACGTAGGAAATACAGAAGATACACCGGTAACCCAAGTTGTCAACATAGACAAAACTCAGCCTTCTATTATCGGTGAGTCTCCAACTGAACCGATTCAGGTATACAGGCCGATTATCTCAGCCGATATCTCGGATACAACTTCAGGTATTGATTCTTCTTCGATAAATATGAAACTTGACGGTTCCACTGTAAGCAGCACTTATGATCCGATCAGCGGAGGAGTAACCTTTGTTCCCTCTGTTGACCTGGCCCAGGGAAAACACACAATAATGCTCATGGTTCGAGACCTGGCAGGTAACCTAACGACCTCTTCGTGGAGCTTTGTGGTCTTTGGAACACCGGTGAGTGGCACAATATCAACTAATACTACATGGACAAAGGATAATGGTCCATATATTGCAGGAAATGTTGCTGTTAACTCAGGAGTAACCCTTACCATTGAACCCGGCACAATTATTAAATTCAATAACTCCAGGCTAACTATACGCGGTACCTTAATTGCCAATGGTACACCCTCTGACAAAATTATCTTTACCTCTATCAAAGATGATTCCTATGGAGGAGATACCAACAATGATGGTTCTGCTACCACGCCCGCTCCTAATGATTGGTATTCTGTTGATTTTGTGGGTGGTTCAGGCTCCCAAGTTACGAATTCTGTGATCAAATATGCCGGGAAACTTCATGACATCTGGATAAGTGGCAATACTTATATTTATGAAATGACCGGTGCACTTTGCATCTGTTCTTCCTCATCTCCAACAATTTCCAACAATACCATATCCAAATCAGTAAATGGCATACATACCCATGTATCTTCGCCGACGATTAGCGAAAATGTCATCAAGGAAAATCAACAAAAGGGACTATATTTCCAGTATGCCAACTATTCCGTAGTTCAAGGAAATACTATTACCGATAATGGAACAGATGGTATCGCTTTCTATAGATTATCAGGTTTGCCGGTTATTAATCAAAACGCTATTACCGGTAACCAGAGAGGCATTTATTCCCATGACACTAATGGTCAGGTATCATCTGATATAACTAATAATACTTTTACGAATAATAGTTCATATGCGTTGTATTTAGATGCAGCATGGTCACCGAATATCTCGGGAAATACTGCTTCAGGTAACGGGACTAATGGTATCTGTATCACTAGTACTAACAAGGGCAACGCAACCTGGCATGCAGGAGATCTTCCTTATATTTCAAATTCTGCCATTGTTGACGCTGGCACCACTCTTACCATAGAACCTGGCACAATTATTAAGTTCTACCAAAGTGACCTTAGGGTTGAGGGTACCTTAATTGCCAATGGTACGCCTCAAGACAAAATTATCTTTACCTCTATCAAAGATGATTCCCATGGAGGAGATACCAACAATGATGGTTCTTCTACTTTGTCTGCTAGAGGAGACTGGAAGGCCATACACTTTGCTCCCAGTACAATCTCTTGTGTGCTCAACAATTGCATTATTAAATATGGAGGTAAATACTTTAGGACATTTTATGAGGGCAGTATGACAGATATTGATATCCAAAGCAATATATACTTCCGCAGCTCGTCTCCCACTGTTAGTAATTGCATAATTACTGATTCATTGTATGAAGGTATCACCGGTAGCATATCCTCAGCTACAATTATGTCCAATATGGTGACCGATAATTCCGGTATTGGTATTCTGCTCAGATATTGCTACTCCCCTGTTATTGAGGGCAACACAATTAAGGACAATATCGGTGACGGTCTTCATTGCAGCGATAGAAATGCTACTCCTTTAATAAATCATAATGATATCTGGGGCAACAGTGGCAAGGATCTTATTGACTACTCACCTGATACAACTGATCCGGTTAATGCTGAATATAATTGGTGGGGATCTGCAGTAAATCCAAGTAGTAAAATCTCCGGTAGTTTAGTTGATTATGATCCCTGGGCACTTTCTCCATACTCGGCAGGTATAGGTGGAGCGGATGCTGAAGGTAGGTATGGAAGCAACACACCTTGCGGTTATTCCGGAGAACCTGTCAACACAGCACTTGGTAATTTTGTCTACGAGCATGAGGATTTAAATATACCCGGCAAAGGTCTGCCACTCCAAATTGCTCGATCTTACAATTCTTTGGATACTGTTTACAATGGACCTTTAGGCTATGCGTGGACTTTCAACTATAATATATCACTTAGACTCAATGCTGATGAGTCAATAACGGTTATGCGTGAAGATGGAAAGCGGCATATCTATAGTAAAAATCCTGACGAAAGTTATACTCCACCTCAGGGTGTCTTGGATATACTTACTAAAAATCCTGACGGAACATACACACTAACTCTTAAAGATCAAAGCAAATACAATTTTGCAGCAAACGGGAAACTGACCGATCAAGTAGATAAAAACGGAAATATTACTGCTTTTACTTATGATGCTGATAATAATCTTATAACAGTAACTGATCCAGGAGGACGAGCTTTAACTTTTACTTGGACAGGAACGCATATAACCAAGATTCAAGACCAGACTGGCCGAAACATTCAATACGTTTACAATACAAATGGTGACCTGACAAGTGTTACCGATCTCAACGGCTACACTACTACTTTTACCTATAACAACGAGCACCAACTAGTCACATTAAACGAACCCGAACCTTCAACCAATCCCTTCTTAGTTAACCATTACACAGATGGTAGAGTTGATTATCAATATGATGCCTTCTTAAACCAAAACACTTGGAGTTATGATACGGTAAACAAGAAAACAACTTGCACTGACAACAAAGGAGATCAAACAGTCCATGAATACGATGCAAGTTATAGGTTGACCAAAGCAACCGATTCCCTTACCAACTCAACCATCTCAAGCTACAGCACCTTGGATCAGCCGGATTATGTCACTAATCAAAATGGAAAAACAACTTACTTCTCCTATGATACCAATGGAAACACTATCTCAACCAAGGATCCGTTAAATCATGAAGTAACAGCTGGCTATGATCTTTCAAACAACAATCTGTTGTGGACCAGGGACGCGCTACTTAGACAAACTACTTACACTTATGATCCATCTGGTATTAATCTGATGAGTATTGCTTCACCTATTGGCACTACCTCTTTTACCTATTATTCCGATGGACTCTTACAAACCTTAACCGATGCAAATTCTCACACCACAAGCTTTGACTACAACGCATTTGGCAATCTGACCTCGATTACCGATCCTCTGATTAAAACAACCACCTTTGAATATGATGATGCAGGAAGAATGACTGCCTCTATTGATTCTAATGGGAACAAAACCCAGTTTACTTATGACAACTTAGGAAACATTACAACCATTAAAGACCCGTTGGCTATCTCTGATCCTTCGAATCGTCATCAAGTTGATTTTACCTACGATGGAAATGGAAACCAGAAGACTTTCACGGATGCCAACAACAACCTGACTTCTTTTGGTTACGATCCTATGGATAACCTAACCTCGGTAACTGATGCCAACAACAAAACCACATCCTATACCTATGATGCAAACTATAACCTGCATACGGTAACCGATCCCCTGCTTCACACCACTACTTATGACTATCTCTCAGACAACAAACTCTCAAAGATTACCGATCCCTTATCACATGTCTTGGAGTTTAACTATGATCCGGTAGGAAATCTAACCAAGACTATCTATCCCAATTCAAATGAGACTAATTACTCCTACTATGATGATGGTTCGACTTCGCTCACCACAGGCAATCTCTTGCATACCATAACCTACAAGAATGAACCAACATCTTATACCTATACTTACAATCCAACTCATACCATTGATTCAGTAACAGATAATGAGGGACGGGTAAACTCCTATGAGTATGACAACGGAGACAGACTAACAAGTGCTACCGATCACACTAATCCGGCTCACTCAACAGGCTTTATCATAAATAGAGGATATGATGGAGTATCAAATCTAACTTCTCTTACCTATGCTGGAGATTCCTACACTTATGGGTATAATGCACAGGATGATCTAGAAAGCCTCCTGCTTCCTACAGGAACAGTTGGTTTCTCCTACGATGATGCTAGAAATAGAACAGATGTTGATACTTCTGATGGATCAAACAGACACTACACCTACAATGAAGCAAATCGAATAACAGGAGTTACTAACACAACTGCATCCGGAACTCAAAACTTCACTTACACTCATGATTCCAACGGCAATATTCTGACTGAGAATACAACAAGTTATGAATATGACTCACTAAATAGATTAACTTCCTGGACTGATGGAGCAGTAACTACAACTTATAATTATGACGATGCAGGAAATCTATTAACTGTTGAAGAAAACGGTACTCCAACAAAGACATTCTCATACAATGCTGCTAATCAGATATCCAACACAGGCTTTACCTATGATGCAAACGGCAATCTCACATCACTTGCCCTGAGCGGAGCCGAAGGGGATGGGCATAACTACATCTATGATGGAGAGAACAGACTAAAGAAGGTAACCAAAGTATCCGATGGAAGCACGGTTGCTGAATATACCTATGATTATTTAGGAAGAAGGACATCTAAGACAATAGATGCAAACACGATATATTATCACTAT
>Ga0068713_1003931_pt1 | contig 12196 bp, 13 predicted proteins | sample MTBAKSrepl2MetaG_FD_62223 | JGI IMG/M metagenome (GOLD analysis project Ga0068713, IMG submission 62223) | Enrichment culture microbial communities om Arthur Kill intertidal strait, New Jersey, USA, that are MTBE-degrading - MTBE-AKS2 (Arthur... | ecosystem: Environmental > Aquatic > Marine >...
ATAAAAAAATAAGGGTAAATCTAACGATTCTTTGGGGCATGTTGCATTGGAGCAGTGACTTTTTTTCTGTTTTTTTCCTCCTTTCTCTCCGACCACCTCTCTTTTTACCCATATGTCATTACAGGCACTGAAATTATAGCGTCAAACTAATTTTTTGCAAAAAAATCCAGTCCCCAAAATAATATTATTTATGAAGGCGGTTTTTCGCTTCAGCTGTGGTTTCCGGCGGCGGAACAATGCGCTGCCAGCCTTCAGGGATTTTAACTCTGCACTGGGTAATATGGGCGAAATGCGGTCGATGGAAAATCCGGAATAAAAAAACCCCCACTGGTTTGCGGGGATTTTTTAAGCAGCCTATTTTTTTAAAATCGGCTTTTATGGCCGGTCGGCATTATTTAGAAAAGCCTTCCCATTTGTCCTCCTGAGGATAAGTCCGGCCGGTGATTTCCTCACACTGATGAAAATCCCAGCACTCGCGTTTGGCGTCGTTGGTGTAGACTTCCATGTGGTCCAAAGAACAGCACAGGACATCCGCAGTCTTGCCTTCGGAAGGGTTTCTGACGGATACAATGTAGCCCTGTTCAGCTTTTTTGCACAGATCTTCAAAACGATACTTTTTCATTTTTTTTTCTCCTCTAAAAGGTTCCCAATAAATTTTTACGTGTAATGATATTGTGGAACCTTGAGTTTTGTTCTAAAGAACTTACAGGTTTTCTTTGGGTGAACCGGTTTCCTGTAACGGCGTTGAACAAGATATTTTTATCACCCAAAAATTCTTCCATTATAAATGGATGAAATAAAAGCTGTTTTCCACCCATTTCATACTTTTAAATTCTAGCACCAGGACGGTATCATTTCAAATAAAATTTGTTTTTCCGGGGCTGTGATGCGTGCTGACTCAGGTCTTGAGGCCAGCGTTGCTATACCCCGGCAGAAAAACGGCAATGGCATTGTTTTTATGAGATCGGCTGTATAATCTGCCCCGCTCCAATTTCATTTTCCCAAAGAGTTTTAAGCATCGCCTGGCAAATAAGGCCCGGCACCCTTTTTGGGCGGAGATATGGGGGAAAGGCTCTTGGGTCGCCGGGGCTTTCGGAGGCGGAGGGGACCATTGCATGGAAGGTTATCCGACTGAAAAACCGAAACATTTCAGGTTATTGCGTCAATGTGAAAACATATCTTGTATTGACAGGAAGCATCAGAGGGTTTAAGTCTATAAAAACTGCGAATAACTGGTACCGGGGTGGATGAATCTCACATTAACTGAATGGTGTAAAAATGGAAAAAATATTTGATGGAAAAAAGACCGCGAAATTGGGGACCTTAAAGAATCCAGCGGTTGTCAGTGTGCAAACGGAAGAAAGAGTGGAAGAGGTTAGAGCAATATTCAAGGAAAATGACTGGAAATATGCCATTAAATTGGACCCGGATAAGCCTGAGGATATTATCGACCTTGAGATATTGTTGAATCCATCGGAAACAAAGCTTGCTGAAAAGAAGGTGGGGCGCAATGAGCCCTGCCCATGCGGAAGCGGAAAAAAGTTTAAAAAGTGCTGCGGATAAATTTAAAAGCACAAGGTTGCCCCGCAAGAAAAAAGGGTTTGCGACAAAAACGCAAACCCTTTTCATTGTGTAGCCGGTTTCATCAAGAAAGATTACTCTTTCGCATGCTTTTCCCACCTTAGTTTCGGCTTGCGGGCGGCGAGGGCCTCATCCATGCGGCGGGTGCGGGTATTAACCGGCGCCCGTTTGAGCAGTTCGGGGTTTTCCCCGGATTCTTCAGCGATACGGATCATGGCGTCGCAGAATTCATCAATACTTTCCCGCGTTTCGGTCTCCGTCGGCTCAATCATGATCGCCCCTTTGACTACCAGGGGGAAGTAAACGGTCGGCGGATGAAAGCCGTAGTCGATGAGGCGTTTGGCTGCATCCATGGTGTGGCAGCCGCCTTTCAGATGCTGCTCGGAAAAGACCACCTCGTGCAGGGAGCGCTGTTTGTAGGGAAGATGATAGTGGGGCTCCAGACGGGCCCGGATATAGTTGGCGTTGAGAACCGCCATCTCGCTGGTCCGGCGCAGCCCCTCCGCTCCCAGCATGCGGATATAGGTATAGGCCCTCACCAGAATGCCGAAGTTGCCGTGATAGGCGCGCAGGCGGCCGATGGCGTCGGGCCGATTTTCGTCCCACAGGAAGCCGTCATTTTCTTGCCTAATCCGAGGGTTGGGAAGGAAAGGTTCGAGGTCGGTCGTCACTCCGACAGGGCCCGCACCCGGACCGCCGCCGCCGTGCGGGGTGGAAAAGGTCTTGTGGAGGTTAAAATGCATGACGTCGATGCCTAGATCGGCGGGCTTGCAGATCCCCATGAGGGCGTTCATGTTGGCGCCGTCACAGTAGACCAGCCCTCCCTTGGCGTGTACCGCCGCGCAGATTTCGACAATCTCTTTTTCGAAAAGCCCCAGGGTGTTGGGATTGGTGACCATCAGGGCCGCCACTTCGTCATCCATGTGGGCTGCCACTTCCTCGGCCGAGAGGTAGCCGTCGGAAGGGATGGAGACGACCTCGTAGCCGCAAAGAATGGCCGAGGCCGGGTTGGTGCCGTGGGCGGTGTCCGGGATCAGGACCTTGCGGCGCGGATTTCCCTGCTTTTCGTGAAAAGCGCGGATGACCATCATGCCAGTCAGTTCGCCGTGCGCTCCGGCTGCCGGGTGGAGGGTTACCGCCGGGAAACCCGAAATTTCGCCCAGCATCTTTTCCAGCCGGTAGATGATCTCCATAGCCCCCTGGGACAGCGCAGCGGGGGTATAGGGATGTATGTAGGCGAGGCCCGGTTTGCGGGCCGCCGTTTCATTGACCTTGGGGTTGTATTTCATGGTGCAGCTGCCGAGGGGGTAGAAGCCGGAATCGACGCCGTAGTTCCAGGACGATAGGCGGGTGAAGTGGCGTACCACCTCGACCTCGGAAACCTCGGGAAAGTCCCGGATCTCCTCCCGTGTCAGCTCGTCGGGCAGAGCAGCTTCCGGCACGTCGAGTTCGGGCAGGCTGAAGCCCTGCCTCCCCGGACGGGAATGCTCGAAAATCAGTTTCTCATTGAGTGACAGGCCGGTGGTGCCGATATTCATGATTTTCCTCCTGCCAGAGCTTCGATCAGGGCGTCGATGTCGCCACGGCTGTTCTGCTCGGTGACGCAGACCAGAAACCGCTTGCCCATCTCAGCATGGAATGGCCGGAGGGCAATGCCGCCGAGAATGCCTTTCTTCTCAAGACGGTCCAGAACCTGTTCGACGGGTTCCTCGGCCTCGACCACGAACTCGTTGAAGGTCGGGGCGGCAAAAGGCAGAGAGAAGCCGTTAAGGGCCGCAATCTCCTTTTTGGCGTATTCGGTCTTGGAATGGTTATGGATGGCCACCTTGCGCAGGCCTTCCTTGCCGAGCAGGGAAAGGTAGACCGTTGCCATGAGGGCGCAGAGGCCGTGATTGGAGCAGATGTTGGAGGTCGCCTTTTCCCGGCGGATATGCTGTTCGCGGGTGCTCAGGGTGAGGACGAAACCGCGTTTCCCCTCCTGATCGATGGTCTCGCCGGCGAGGCGTCCGGGAATCGAGCGCACGTCCTTCTGGCGAACGGCGAAAAAACCGACATGGGGACCGCCGAAGGCGGGCGGAATGCCGAAGCTTTGGCCATCGCCGACGACGATGTCGGCACCGAGCTCGCCGGGCGGTTTGAGGATGCCGAGAGAAGCCGCCTCCTGGACAGCCACCACCAGCTTGGCTCCCTGGCCCTGAACCAGGGGGGCAAGGGACCCAATATTTTCAATAACGCCGAAAAAGTTGGGATAGCCGAGAATCACCCCCGCGGTCTGACCGTCCAGATGGGCCTGCAGATCTTCAAGAGAGGTCACCCCATTCTCATTGAACGGAAGTTCAATCAATGCCATTTCAAGAAATCGGCAGTAGGTTGCCACGGTTTCCCGGTACTCGGGATGAAGAGCGCGGGACATGAGGATTTTTTTGCGGCGCGTCAGGCGTGCCGCCATGAGGGCCGCTTCTGCGCAGGCGGAGGCGCCGTCGTACATCGAGGCGTTGGCGACCTCCATACCGGTAAGCTGGCAGATGAGGGTCTGGAATTCGAAGATGGCCTGCAGGGTTCCCTGGCTGATTTCGCTCTGGTAGGGGGTGTAAGCCGTGGCAAATTCACCCCGGGAGGTGAGAAAGTCAACGACTGCGGGAATAAAATGATTGTAGGTTCCCCCGCCCAGGAAGGAAATATGGGTTTCCGGTGTGGCGTTCCCGGCGGCCAGATTTTTAAGTTCCCTCAGAATTTCGCTCTCGGACAGTGGTGCGGGAAGGTCGAGAGCCTTTTGGCAGCGGACCGCCGCAGGGATTTCATCGAACAGACCTTCAATGGAATCCACGCCTATGACTTTGAGCATCTGTGCTATATCATTGCCGGTGTGGGGAGTGAAAGCCATGATTTATCCTACTCTTCGTTTTCGAGGAATTCCTGGTAGGCATCGGCATCCATGAGTTCATCCAGTTCGGAGGAGTCCTCAAGCTTGATTTTGACCATCCAGCCGTCCTCGTAAGGCGAGGTGTTGATGACCTCGGGAGCGTCCGGGAGCTCCTCGTTAATCTCTACGATCTGACCGGAAACCGGTGCATAAACGTCGGAGACTGCCTTGACCGACTCCACGACTCCAAAGGCTTTGCCGGCCTCGACCTTGGTGCCGACATTGGGAAGTTCAACGAATACGATGTCGCCGAGAGACTCCTGGGCAAAGTCCGTAATACCAACGGTCACCACATCCTCCTCAACCAGGACCCACTCATGATCTTCTGTAAACCTCAACTCTTCCGGAATTTCCATGGCAAAACTCCTTTTTGAAAAATTTTAAATACCATTCGATTTCATTAAAGCCCGGGTAAAACCCGAAAGACCATAATCACAGACACCTTAACCTGCCTTGGGGTAGAAAGGTGGTTTGGTAATACGGGCAGCACGCTTTTTATCGCGGATGCCGACCTGAACCGCACTTTCCACGGTAGCGAAATCCTTTTCGATCAGTGCCAGGGCGATACCCTGGCGCAGAGACGGCGACATGGTGCCGCTGGTCACTTCCCCGATCTGACGGTCAGCAGCGTAAACCGGGTAACCCTGGCGGGGGACGCCGGGCTCTTCGAGAACCAGGCAGACCAGACGCCGGGGCACACCCATCTCTTTCTGGCGCACGAGCGCGTCCCTGCCGATAAAATCTGACTTGCCGAGCTTGGTAATCCAGGCCAGCCCTCCCTCCAGGGGGGAAATTTTGGCGCTGATCTCATGGCCATAGAGGGCGTATTTTTTTTCCAGGCGCAGAGTGTCCCGGCAGCCGAGCCCGGCAGGAACGAGACCGTGTTCGTTGCCGGCCGTCATCAGGGCTTCCCAGAGTTCCGCTGTCCGCTCGGCAGGGATATAGAGCTCAAAACCGTCTTCGCCTGTGTAACCGGTACGGGAAATGATAGCAGGAGTGCCGGCGACCGTCCCCTCTTCAAAATGGTAATAGGCGATGCCCTCAAGGGTGGTGGTTGTGAGTCCGGCCAGGATGGCAGCAGAGGCAGGACCTTGAAGGGCGAGCTGGCCGTAGTCCGGACTGAGGTTCCGAATTTCCACATCGGCCATAGCGCTTTCCTTAAGGATTTGAAGCATCCAGGCAAAGTCCTTGTCAATGTTGGCGGCATTGACACAGAAAAGGAAGCAATCCTGGCCAAAACGGTAGAGGGTCATGTCGTCGACCACGCCGCCGTCGGGATAGCACATGGCCGTGTACTGGACCTGGCCGTTGCTCAGGGCGGCTGCGTCGTTGATGGTCAGAAGCTGAATGAAGTCAAGCGCTTTCGGGCCGTCGACGGCAATTTCTCCCATATGGGAAACGTCAAAGAGGCCGGCTGCGCGGCGCACCGCCAGGTGTTCGTCGATGATACCCTGATACTGAACCGGCATTTCCCAGCCGCCGAACTCGACAAGTTTGGCGCCCAGGGCTCTATGGATGTTGTTCAAAGGTGTTTTCTTCAGCATGGCCCTCTCCACAAAACGGTTGCATTTAATACAATGGTTTAACACTCAATACGGTTCTTTTCAAGGATATCGGGGATACGTTTTTCCTGGCCGAGGGTCATGAGGTGGACGCCGCTGCACAGGTCGCGGACAACATGCACGGTTTCGCGGGCAATGGCGACTCCTTCCTCGATAGGGTCGGAGGCCTTTTCCAGGCGTTCGATGAGGTGGGGGGGAACGTTGACGCCGGGAATATTGCGGTTCAGAAAATGACACATGCGGGCGCTTTTCAGGAGCAGGACACCGGCAACGACCGGTACTCCCAGGGGACGGGCGGCAGCCATGAAATTCTCGAGCTTTTCCAGATTAAAAACCGCCTGGGTCTGGAAAAAACGGGTTCCGGAATTCACTTTTTTCCGGAATTTCTGAAACATCAGGTCAAAGGGTTCGGCTTCAGGGACTGCTGCAGCACCCGGGAAAAAAAAGGGTGGGTCACCGGAAAGGGGTTTGCCGGCCATGTCCCGGCCCTTGGTCAGGTTGTCCACCACCTGAAGCAGATGGATGGAGTCGAGATCAAAAACCGGGCGGGTGTCGGGATGATCACCGAAACAGGGATGGTCGCCGGAAAGAAGCAGCAGGTTTTCGATACCGAACTGGGCGGCACCGAGAAGTTCCGACTGGAGGGCCATGCGGTTGCGGTCCCGGCAGGTTATCTGGAGGACCGGTTCGAAGCCCTCCCGGACCAGAAGGGCGGCTACGGCCACGGGGCTCATGCGCATGTTGGCCCCCTGGTTGTCAGTGACGTTGATGGCGGTGATCCCTTCCATGCGGGAAACGGTTTCGAAAATATTTTTTACGCCGACCCCTTTCGGGGGGGCTATCTCGGCGGTTACCACAAATTGACCGGAGGCTAGCTGGTCTCTTAATCGGGACATGTCGGAAGGCCTTTTCCAGGAATCGATCAGGTTTTGGAGTGGTTAATATGAAATCCTTATGTTTCCTGGCAAAACAAAGATTTTAAAAAACAATTCTACTTCGAAGAGCGGCCGGTTTCGAGGCGGTCCGGGTGCTTTTTTTTCTGCCAGTCCTTGGGTGGCACGATGCGGGTGAATACGTTTTTTCGGCCTTGCTGTTTAAGGGCTTCGTAAATAAGGTGCCAGGCACAGTCGAGGTCGCGGTCGGTTTCGCATTTTCCTTCTTCCATGCCCCCGCAGGGGCCATTGAGGAGTCCCTTGGGACAGAGCGTGGCCGGGCAGATACCGCCCGTTTCGTTGAGGATACAGGTTCCGCACAACGAACATTTTTCTTCAAATTTGCCGATGCGCCGGATGTTGCCGAGGAACAGGGAGTCGAGAGCGCCGATGACCCGTTTGCTGGACTTGATGGCAATGGAGTGAACCCCGGCACCGCAGGCCAGAACCATGATGGCGTCGGCCTCATCCACCTGCTGGCGCTGGCTGCGCAGGTCCCGTGCGGCGCGATTGATGTTGCAGGGGCTGTCGATGACGATGCTGCCGGTAACCTCCTTGCCGAGGGAGGTTAGCCATTCCTCCATCTGGAAGACTTCCTCCTCCCCCCCGGATTTGCATTCGGTGGCGCAGGCGCTGCAGCCGATCAGGAAAAGCCGGTCGACCCCTTCCAGCTGTTCCAGGAGCTCTTCCCGTGGTTTTTGTTTGCTGATTATCATGGTAGTTGGCAGCTATCCTTTGTTCATGCGTTTCTTGCAGCTCTCCACGGTATTGGCGAGAAGCATGGTAATGGTCATGGGGCCAACCCCGCCGGGAACCGGCGTGATGGCGCTGGCGCGCTCGAAAGCCGCGTCGAATTCCACATCCCCGACCAGTTTTTTTTCGCCGATCCGGTTGATGCCGACGTCGATGACCACGGCACCTGCTTTCAGCCATGCACCTTTGATCATTTCCGCCCTGCCGACGGCCGCGATTACCACATCGGCCTGGCCGACTTTAGCCGGGAGATCGACGGTGCGCGAGTGACAGATGGTGACGGTAGCATGCTTGGCGAGGCACATGAGGGCCACCGGCTTGCCGACGATGTTGGAGCGGCCGACCACCACAACCTCTTTGCCCTTGAGGTCGATGCCGGTGGCCTCAAGAAGCTTCATAATGCCATAAGGGGTGCAGGGTTGAAAAAGAGGTTTTCCGACGGCAAGCCGGCCAAAATTGTAAGGATGAAAACCGTCCACATCCTTGTGCGGGGATATGGTTTCGATCACCCGGTCGCTGTTGATATGATCCGGAAGGGGAAGCTGGACGAGAATGCCATCGATGCGCTCGTCGCGGTTGAGGTTTTCAACAAGTTTCAGAAGGTCATTTTCCGGGGTGTTTTCGGGCAGCTTGTGTTCGAGGGAAAAAATACCGGCCGTCTGACAAGCTTTTTCCTTCATGCTGACATAGGTGCGGCTGGCGGGGTCATCCCCGACCAGGACCACGGCGAGACCGGGTGTGAACCCCTTTTTCTTAAGGAGTGAGACTTCGGCGGCAATATCCTGCCGCAATTGTTGGGATATGGCTTTGCCGTCAATCAATTTAGCCAACTTCATTCTCCCTTCATTTGTCCAGGATCTGCTGTTTTTTCAAAACCTTGGCAACGGCGGAAAAGTCCTCTTCGCCATAACCCTGCTGTACCGCCTGTTCGAAAACCTGGAGAACGGTTTCAGCGGCAGGCAGTTTGAAGCCCGTTTTTCGTGAAAAATCCCTGACGTATAAAAGGTTTCCGAAAATATATTTGAGGGCCTGGTTGCGGGTGAAGTCCCCTCTGGAGATGGCGCGGCCTTTGGAATGAAAAAGAGGGGAGGCTACGGTGCCCGCATCGATCACTTCAAGGATTTTTTCAGCTTTGAAACCGAGTTTTTCTCCAAGCATCAGTCCTTCGGCCAGGGCTTCCGCAAGTTGGGCCTGAAGCATATCGACGATAAATTTCATGCGCGTCCCATCGCCGATATTGCCGACGTGAATAATGTTCAGCGCAAAGCTGGAAAATGCCTCCCGGCAGCGGCTCAGGTGTTCGCCCGGGCCACCCACAAGGACGGTGAGAAGGCCGTCGATAGCCCTGTCCCGTGTCCCCCAGACCGGGGCATCGAGAAACGGCACCCTGCGTTTCTCAGCTTCCGCAGCCAGCTCCAGGGTTGCTTCGAGGGAGTGGGAGCCGAGGTCGACAAGCAGGGTTTCCACGGAGATGTTTTCGAGAAGCCCGTCTTTTCCCGGAAGAACCTGATTTTTTTCGTCCTTTTCGGGAAGAATGAGGATGACCATATCCTGGCCCCGTATCACTTCGGCGGGGGACGAGGCAACTGTCGCCCCAAGTTCCAGAAGTTCTTCAATGGGGCGGGAATGGAGGTCGAAAGCCGAAATGGAATAGCCTTTTTTTGCGAGGTTGATGGCCACCGGCTTGCCGATGGTCCCGAGTCCGATAAAACCGATTTTATTAATCATGGCTGACCTTTTGGGCGTGGGTTTGAAGAGTATGAAAACGCATAGCCAAACACAGCTAAATATAGCCTGTATCCGTCAGGGAAACAACTTGCTTGTTTGTTACTGAACAGAAAAAATGGGTTTCGAACAATCCGATACCCGATTGAATAATTGGGAAAATACAACAAAAAATCCCCATGGGGAAATGGGGATTTTTAATATTGTTTTCATCAAGGAATTATAGGTCAGATGCTATTGTTTCGGTTTGCAGCAATCCGGAGGTTCCATCCCTTTGGCTCTGAAAGAGCAGTGTTTTGAGAGGGATTTGTCGTAGTTTTTGGCGCCGTGATCGTGCCAGTTGGGGGTTTTGGCATAGTTGGTTTTGGCCCATCCGCCGCCTTTCAAAGAGAAGGCAGGCGCGGAAATAAGCCTTTGCACGGGGCCTTTGCAAAACTTGCATTCGGTGATCGGATCATCCGAAAATTTCTGTTTGACTTCGAAAACTTCGCCGCATTTTTCGCAACCGTATTCATAAACTGGCATGTGAAACCTCCTGAAAGTTTGGAACACCGGGTAATGTAATCCCCGGTCCGGCGTTTGTCAAGTCCGCCGGTGGAAATAAATGCCTGATTTTGGGCATGAAATGATGCTAATGAAAAGTTTGAAGTTCAAGGTTGAGCAGGAAAAGGGGCGTATTTAAGCTACTTTCAGCCTCGCTGGTTGACAGGTTGGCATCGGCCATTTCAAGGGCCGTATAAACCCATCCTTGGGATTTGAAGGCCGTCAACCAAGTGCCGCATTTTTCCATGGATGCCGGTTCTGAAAGGTGGAAAATTTAATCTTCCAACTGGAAATTGCGGAGGCTATCCAGCTGTTCTTCAAGGGGTTTGGAAAATGGCAGGCCGCAATTTTTAAACAGAGGTTCGAGGGCCTCATGACGGTCGCAGTAGGGGAGAGGACCGGAAGAGAGGTGATGGAGGAGCTGGCGGCTGCGGAGAGCGTCGAACCAGCCGTGGAACGCGGCGAGGAAACGGTCCCGTGAAGAATGGTTGGCCTGAAGCCGTCCCCAGTTTCCTAAAAAGTCGATCCGCTCCAGAAAGCTTGCAAGGTGCGGGGAGATTGCCCGGGCCCTCCTCATGAGGATGGCCGCCGGTTCCTGCCAGTGAGCTTCTGCACAACTCAGCCACTTGCCGAGCAGGGCAAATCCGCCGGAGTGATAAAAACGGACCGCCCGGTCGGGTTCGCGGAGAAAGCGGGCCACGGTCGGCCCGGTGCCGAAAGGGACCCGCAGGGAGGGGCGCGGCGAGGGGTGGACGGTGGTGCCCCGGAGGTGGGCGACGCCTCCCGTTTTTTGCATTTGCTGGAGAAAATAGAAATCTTCACCCGAGGGGCGGCGGTTCATCCCTCCGCTTCGCACGTAGGCATCGGCACGGCAGGCCATGGTGCTGCCGATGGTGTGAAAGGCATAGGGAGACCCGGCTTGGCTGAGGCCGAGGACGTAGCTGCGCAGAAAAAGTTCATAGTGGCGGATGGCGGTATCGATTTCCCCCGTACTCCCCTGCTGGTGCCGGAAGGGGAGGACGGCACAACCCTCCCGGCGATTTTGAAAATGGTCAACAATGGCGGACAGGTAGTTGGCTTCCACCAGGGTGTCGGCGTCCAGAGAGACGAGAAGTGGTGGTCCGGAGCCGTTGAATCGGCAATGGCTGAGGGTGAGATCGAAGCCGATCTTGCGGGCCGGCCCGACGCCTCCCCGGCCGGGGAGCTCCAGGTCCGGCGATGCCGCGTCCACCCAGGCTATTTGCAGGGCACCGAAGTGGAGGTCTCCATGGCGAAACTTCTGCAGAACAAGGAAATTGTCCTCTTTGGTGGCAGGATTGGCTTCACAGCCATGATTGATGACCACCACTACCAGAAACCGGCTGAGGGCCTCAGGCGGGTTTTGCGCCAGGCTTTCCAGCGTGGCGGGGAGGTTGCGGCTTTCGGCAAGGGCCGGGATGACCACCGCGCCGTCGAAATCGCTGCGATCACTTCCTTCCAGGCTCCAGGGACCGCTTATTCCGCGTTTGCGAAGGTAGCGATGAACCTCCGCCGGCAGTTGAGTGGGGGAAAAGTTCATGGCTGGTGCCCTTTAAGAACGGCCATGGCCTGCGATTGGAGATCCAACTTGCCGTCAATCCAGTGGATGAGAACGCCGTGCCGTTCCATGCGCCGGAACCAGGTCATCTGGCGTTTGGCAAAGGCGCGGATGGCAGCGGCGAGCTGCTGAAAGAGGTCGTTGCGGTTGAGCTGGCCCTGCAGGTGAAGGGCGACGAAACGGTACTCCAGGCCGTAGCCTTCCAGCACTGGGTAGGGGACGCCGTTGTCATGGAGATTCGCCACTTCTTCAATCATCCCTTCGTCGAGGCGTTGTCGCAGGCGTGTTTCAATCCTTTTGATGAGCTCCTGCCTCTCCCATTGGATACCAAATATCAAAGGAAAAAGTTCAGGGGCCGGGGGGAGTTTTTCAGGACGCGGATTCTTTTCGCCCTCGGCGATCTCTATGGCGCGGGTCAGCCTTTCCCGGTTGATGGTGTCGGTGGTGTTGTGCTGCTCCGGCTTGAGGGAAAGAAGACGGGAGGTCAGCTCTTCTTCCGAGAGGTGCGCCAGTTCGGTCCGCAGTTGCGGGTTGGGGGGAACCTCGACCAGCCGGTAGCCCCGCAGGGCGGCATCGAGATAGAGGCCGGTACCGCCGACCA
>Ga0068713_1003939_pt1 | contig 12173 bp, 13 predicted proteins | sample MTBAKSrepl2MetaG_FD_62223 | JGI IMG/M metagenome (GOLD analysis project Ga0068713, IMG submission 62223) | Enrichment culture microbial communities om Arthur Kill intertidal strait, New Jersey, USA, that are MTBE-degrading - MTBE-AKS2 (Arthur... | ecosystem: Environmental > Aquatic > Marine >...
GTTGTCTGGTCCATGGCTACTCCTTCAAATCGTGAATAATGGTCTGGCCTGATGGTACCTGCCATCAGGCCGGAGTAGCCATCGCCTTTTCAACCTTCAACTACTGCTGGGACAACCTCGATTTCGTTCCGGAAGATCAGTTGGATCCCGAAATCAGGGAGAAACTGGACGCAGTAGTCGAAGCGTGGGTGCAACCAGACGGTGCTGAGTGAGATCCTGTAGTCCATTGGTCTATGATGGATGAATGGAATAGACCATCGAGCGTGCCATAGCGGGCCTATCCGTGCGAATACCTGCTCAATCCACCACACCTTTTTCCTTCGAACCGATGAGGAAACAGAGGGTCTTGCCTTCGAGCTCGTAGAACTTGATCATGGCGTTTTGCGTCTCCGACTTCCCGGTCGCGTTCCGGATTTCGACCGGGACGTACCACAGGTCGCCTTCCTGGTAAGGGGCGCCGGTGACGGCGACCTCGCTGACCCATTGGCCGGCTTCCTTTATCTTCCTGATCTGCTCCCAAATCTGGGGAGGGTAGAGGCGGTAGAACAGGTTCAGTCGGCACAGGGTGGCTTGGTCGAGGTCTACGAGCGCCCGGCCGGACTGTCGGACGATGGCCAGGCAGGCCTCTTCCCGCGTCATGCCGTCGGCGACGAGGCCGGAATCGGGGTCGACCTCGCAGTCGACCTCATTCTCCACGACGACCGCATCGGCCGGCTTGTCGAAGATCCCCGCCGGCGGCTGCTCGTTGTACCGGATTTCCGCGAGGTGCTTGACGGCCAGCGTCTTTCGCATCATCTCCATCGGATTGTCCTCGCGGACCGTGGTGAAGCGGATGGGGCGCTTCGTCTGGGCGTCCACGAGAAACTCCTGCTGCCGCTGCGGTGCGTTGATGCGTACGGTGATTACGTCCTCGCCGATCTGGATGGTTATCTTCGTCCCGGCCTGCTGGATGGCGTCCAGGAAGAAGCTGCTGAATTTGGGAATCCAGGATTTGCCCCGCTCGTCGCGCGGCGCGTAGTGAATCCGGTTGGTCCGCCGGTTGAGGCCGAAGACGCCGTCCGGGGAGCAGATCTTGCAGAGGTTATGGCCGGTCCGGCCCAGCCAGACGTGGGTGGGCCGGTCGGGATCGCCGTCGAAGCGCATCCAGCACTCGAATTCACCCTGCCGGTAGAACTCGCCTTTCATATAGACGGTCTTGATCTGCTGGATGGCCTTGATGGTCTGACCGACAGCATAGGCCGATTGAGGGGAGCTGTGGAACACCGATACGCCGAGCACGACGGCTATGATGACGACGGCCGCAGCCGCCAGCGGGGTCTTTCTCCCTTGCATGAGGAATCTCCTTGGACCTGCTTCCGCCGGAGCGGAAGGTTGCGGTTGGCTCTGTCGCTGGGCGTCCAAGGCGCTGTGCAGGACTCTTTCATCGAATTCCGGCGTGGTACGGGCGGCCCGTTGTCTCGCCTCGCAATGGTCCCGGATCATGTTCTCGAATCGACTTTGCTTTGTCATGGCGTCACCTTGCCGTCCAGCAGGGAACGGAGTCGCTCCAGGCCGTAGCGATAGCGGCTCTGGATCGTGTTGATCGATACGTTTTGGGAGTTCGCGATCTCCCGGAACTTCATCCCGACCTGCAGGTGTAGGATCACGGTCTCTCGCTGATCGCAAGGAAGCTGCGCCAGGGCCTGCTCGATGAGCCTCGTTCGCTCGCTCTGCAGAACCGCCTGCTCCGGCGGCGGCGACTCGACCGGGTCACCCATCGCCTCGGGCGAAGACGTCCGCCAGACGCCCGCCCGATTCAGGCTCCGCACGCGGTTGGCGACAGCGCTGAGCAGATAACTCCGCAGGCTCGTCCGCAGGCGCAACTTCGGCGCGATCCGCACAAACGATACGAACGCATCGTGCACAGCGTCCTCCGCCGCAGTCCTGTCGTTCGACAGCGTTATGGCCAAGCCCAGCAGGTCGTGCCGGTACTTCTCGTAGACCCGCCGCAGGGCTTCGCCATCGCCGCGTTGGAGTTTCCACAGCAGCAGCCTGTCTTCCAGCATCAACGATCAGCCTTTTCAGTTTCGAAACCAACGACTGTCGCCACTAAGACACATTGTCGGCGCATTTTAGTCTATGAGTGGAGATGTGAGAGAACGATTTTCGTGGGGTGTACCATTGACGTATCGCACCGACCATGCTACGGTTTCAGGTGTGCACAGGCGAGAATCCAGTAGTGGGCCTGCGCGAGGCAGACCGGCGGCAAGGAAGGCACATGTGGGGCGGGAGAATGAAACCCAGGATCATGTACATCGAGTTAAAGACCCATGACGGTGGTCATGACGATAATGGTCCCGCATGGATCTCCCGGGTCACCTTCTCGAGGACCGGCAGGACGATCTACTGGCGCGACAGGAAGCTCCAGCGAGGTGCCCGAGGATGTGGAAATCATTTCGACGTTGAGACCGGCGACATCTACTGGGTCTCCGGTCCCAAAAAGAACGGCGAGGACCGTTATCCCTGGGCAGGAGAAAAGACCAGAATTGATCCTGACGTTCGGCAGGAGTACTGGACGGAAGTCCGAGGCCGGCCGGAACGGGCAGAGGAGGAGTCGGTATGACCATGGCATGGTGCTTGTATGCTGGACACACGAGACTCACGCTCTACGCAGCGGGAGGGTTGTCAGAATCATGGTGTTTTCGATAGGATCATGATGTTGGTTTGTCATTCGATTCGCTTTCTTCACCTATTGGATTTGGGCTTCTGATGTACGGTTTGATCTTCGACGTGGACGGGTTGATCGGCGATACCGAGCCGATCAATGCCAAGGTGACGATCCGAGTGCTGGACGAGATGTTCGGCCTCAAGGGCGTCCGGTACGAGGATTTCGCGAGAGGGTATGGCAAGGGAGCGGAGGCCTACGTCAAGGCGGGCGCGAGGGTCCACGGCCTGGAGCTGACGGACGAGCAGGCCCACGCGGCCGCCGAAGTCCGCGAGCGGGGCCTGGCTGAGACCGTCCGCAAAGAGGGATTGGCGGCCTTTCCCGGCGTGCTCGATCTGATCCACGCGGCCTTGCAGCACGACGACTTTCGTCTGGCCATCGCGACCTCCGCGACGCGGGAACTGTCCGAGGCGATTCTGACCGCCGTGAAGGTCCCCTACGAGCGGATGGTCTACGTCAGCGGCAGCGACGTCACGAAGAAGAAGCCCGATCCGCAGATCTTCCTGATTGCCATTAGGCGGCTGGGCCTTCCGGCGGCCCGTTGCGTCGTCTTCGAGGATGCCCCCAGCGGGGTCCAGGCGGCCAAGGCCGCCGGCGCGAAATGCATCGCCGTGACGAACACGGTCCCGGCCGAAGAACTTGACGGCGCGGACCTGATCGTCGATTCCCTGGAGAAGGTGAGTCTCAAGACAATCCGGGAGATTATCGGTTGACGACGCGGATCCGATAGGGAGGCCGTACGGATGGACGCGACGATTCGCAAGGACCACGAACCGCCGGCCGCGGTGGCCCGGGGCTGGCGCTATCATCACCTCGGGATTCCCACCGATCAGCCCAGGGCGGGAGAGACGTATCTCGAGCACCTCGGGATGTACGTATCCGGTTTCGAAACCAGTCCTTATGGCATCGAGTGGATGCGTTTCGAGCCCGGCAGCCCGATCTCCGCACTGGTTCGGACCGTGCCCCACATCGCCTTCGAGGTCGACGATCTGGATGCGGAGATCGAGGGCAAGGAACTCCTGGGCGCGGTCAGTGAGCCCTCCGCAGGCGTTCGCGTCGCGATGTTCGTTGACAACGGCGCGCCCGTGGAACTGCTGGAGTTCCGAAACACGCCGCTTGAGTGGAGGAAGTGAGAATGGACGCCAGACGTTCGGGAACCGGAATGCATCCGCTGTTGGTGGTGACGATGCCCTTGTTGACGTTGGTCCTGTCTGCGACGAGTCTGGCGTCGCAGGCCGAGCCGGCGACTCTGCCCGAGGCGGCCTCGTGGCTCCAAGCGGAGTCACACCGGATCATTCGGGCCTCGCAGCGAACGATGTCCGACGGCACGGCGGCGTTTCCACCTCAGGTGGGCATTGGCTATGAGGCCTTCTGGCTGCGGGACTACGCCTACACGCTGGAAGGCTCTGTCGAAGCCTATTCTGATCGCGAGTTGCTCGATGCCTGCCGCCTGTTTGTGCGGAGCCTGCGGGCCGACGGGGCGGGCGTCGATTGCGTGAAGTTCGACGGAACGCCCATCTATATGCCGGGCTATGGGACAATGGGCGTCAATCCAGTCGCAGATGGATCGCAATTCACGGTCGCCGTCGTCTGGCACACGTATCGCAGGACGAAGGACGCCCAGCTCCTTCAGGAGTCTATCGAGCCGCTCGTGAAGGCGATGAACGTCGTGCCGCGCAATCCCGACACGCGCCTGGTCCACATCAAGCCGGGCGAACCCCAGGATCGATGTCCCTACGGCTTCACGGACACGGTCCGCAAGCAGGGCGACGAACTGTTCTGCTCGCTCCTGTACGTTCAGGCGAGCCGGCAACTCTCGGACCTACTGAAAGCCACTGAGCGTACGGCCGATGCCGAGACGTGGCGGCAGGAAGCAGACCGTGTGGCAGACAGCATTCGCAGCGTGTTCTGGGATGCGCGGGTCGGGCTGTTCCGCGCCGCCACCATCTGCTGCCGGGAGCACGATATTTGGGGCTCGGCGTTCGCGGTTTATCTTGGCGTGGCCGATCGCGAGCAGGCCAAGGCGGTCACGACGTATTTTCAGAAGAACCACGCCGGCCTCGTCCAGAATGGCCAGATTCGCCACCTGCCGCCGGGCGAGTATTGGGAGAAAGCTGGCCCGCGCGACACCTACCAGAATGGAGCCTTTTGGGCGACGCCGACCGGGTGGTTCGTGTATACTCTCGATCTCGTGGACCCCGCGTTGGCGGACCAAACGATCCTTGACTTGGTGAAGGATTTCCAGGCCGGCGGCGCCTGCGAATGGGTGTTCCGGGAGAAGCGTCAACTCCCCAACTACTTGGCCAGTGCGTCGCTGCCGCTGGCGGGCATCCGCGCGATGATCGAGCGCCGCCGTACACCTTAGGAAATGGTCCCTGTACAGTCAGAAGGTGCGGAAATGAAGCATATGGTGGGACAACTGGGGCCGGTACTGATTCTCGTCGTCGGCCTGTTTCTGCTGGCGGATCGGCTGGGGCCTGGCGCGGAACCGGAGGATGTGGTCGATCTGTTCGTCAATGCGGGGATCGAGTTTGCGACCAGTCCCGTCGAGGCCGAGCTGTTGGAGCAGCGCAAGATCGTCATCGGGACCGATATCAACGGGATCACGACGCAGCGGGTCATTCGGGCGTTGTTGCTCCTGGAGGCCCGGGACAGCCGCCGGCCCATCGAGCTGTACATCCGGACCGAAGGAGGTTGGATCGACGACGCCTTCAGCATCATCAACGTTATGCAGAACCTGAAGTCACCCGTCAACACGCACGCGATCGGCGGCACGCACTCCTCGGGTGCGATGATCCTTGCGGCCGGCACGGGCGTGCGGTATGCGTACCCGTACTCCTCGATCATGTTCCACGGCGGTTTGTGTGACGAAGACAGCGGTCGCGACGAGGATCGGATCGACAGCCAGCGGCTGGCCGCCTTCTGGGAACAGCGTGCCCGGCTCCCCTCTGAGTGGCTCCACAGCCGTGAGGAGAAGACATGTTTCCTGGGAGCGGAGGAGGCCCTGAAACTGGGACTCGTGGATCAGATCCTCACCGCCAGACCCAACCCCGACGGACAGCCCTCCGTCATCGGCAAGTAGCATCCTCGTGCGAGCGGTCGGCTCTCATGCATCGCCAAAAGCCCTTTGGCTTCAACGCGGATACATGTTACGATGGCTCTGGAAGTCGGCGGCGAAGCGGTTGCTGGCGAATCGCCCTTGGGCAAATGATGAAAGGGGAATCATGATGCGCGCATCTGTGACCAAGGCACTCTATGGTTTGCTGCTGATCTGTCTGTCGGCGAGTCCGTCGCGGGCCTGTACATGCTTCTGTCTCAACACGCCGGATGGTCCGGTCTTCGGATCTAACCTCGATCTGTTCTTCCCCGCAGATGGGCTCGTGTTCGTCAATCAACGCGGGATCGCGAAAGAGGGGTTTCCGTCGCAGGCGGGTACGACGGGAAGAACGGTCAAGTGGGTTTCCAAATATGGCAGTGTGACATTCAACTTGGCCGGGCGCGAGTGGGCGTTCGGTGGCATGAACGAGGCCGGTCTGGCTATTGGCACGATGGAACTGCTGAAATCGGAGTTCCCGGAGCGCGACGAACGACCGGGTCTTCCCATCGGCCTATGGGCGCAGTACGTCCTGGACACCTGCGGGAATATCGAGGAAGCCATCCAGGTCGACGCGAAGGTGCGCATCGAGGACTCCGCTGGCCCGGAACACTTTCTGATCGCGGACGCCGAGGGCAATTGTGCCGCGATCGAGTGGCTGGACGGGAAGTTCGTGTGTTATACCGGCGAGAAGTTGCCGGTCAAGGCTATGTCGAACATGGCCTATGGCCGCGCGCTGGCCGCTTTCGAACGGGGCGGGCCGCGCTGGTGGTGGTCGAACCCGGGCCGGTCGGCCGAGCGCTTCGCGGACGCGCACGCCCGCAGCAAGAGCTACGACGTGGACCGCGACCCCGACGCGGTCAAGTACGCCTTCGGGACGCTGGTCGATGTGGTCGCCGCGCCGCACACGAAATGGTGCATCGTATATGACATCGCCAAGCGAGAAATATGGTATGGGACCGCGGTCAGCAAACCGGTGAAACACATCTCATTTGCGAACCTGGATTTCTCCTGCGAGGGTCCCTTGCTGATGCTGGACGTGAACGCCGCCCTTGAGGGCGATGTGGAGCGGTCCTTCATCGACTACGATCCTGACGTGAACCTGAAGATCTTGCGCACGCTCTGCGCCCGCTACAACATCAGGCTCTCGGAGGAAGAGGCCATTGCCGTCTTGCGTCACGTTGACAGCTTCAAGTGCGCTCACCGAAGTCACTGAGTTGCCGTCGATGCCGACGGGGCCGAGGGCTCTGCCGGCAGACCGGAGGCGAGCCGGATCGAGGCAATCGCCTGGCGGTAGTCCGGGTCGCTCAGGCTCCAGGATCGTGGATCGTTGACCAGGACCTGCATCGGATTGGGACCGTCGCCCCCTCGTCGACCGCTGCCCATGCCGGCCCAGGTCATCCACCAAGTCCAGCCGGGCTGGGCATTGAGGACTTCGATAGTGGGTGCCCGTCCCACCTCCGCCAAGGCCAGCGGCTTGCCCGCCGCCACCTTGAGCAGATCGTCGTAATACGACTGCTTGAACTCGCCGTATACGTCCAGTGACGCAATGTCGAAATACTCGGGACCGGGGTAATAATCCGCGAATTGCCGATCCTCCCGCTCGGGCCGGTCCACGCTCCAGACCCAGACCAGGTTCGTGAGCTTGTGATGGTTGACGTACCGGTCGAAGATCTGGCGATAGAGCCGGGCGGTGCTGTACTCGCCGCGCCGGCCGCCCCACCAGAACCAGTCGCCGTTCATCTCGTGGTAGGGCCGCCAGAGCACCGGGACCCTCGCGTCCTGCAATTGCTTGAGGAAACCCGCTACGGCGTCGACCTGGGCGCACCACCGCGTGTGCAACTCCGTGCCGGGGGTCAGCACGTCCTTGAACTGCTCGTCTGTCAGTCTGCCCTGGACGCTGGCGAGTTTCTGGGGGACGGGCGCCGGCTGCGTCTCAGGGGGCTGCTGCCCACGCGGGCGCCTGGGGGGCATGAAGGTGACCGGCTCATCCGCCGTTGGCGGGACCGCGTGCCAGCAGATCGTGATGATCGCGCCCATCGCATACTGCCGCTTGCACTCGGCCACGATGTCCGGCCGGGCCAGGTACGAATCCTGGTTTCCCTCCTTCGCGAAGCCCCAATCCTGGCCATAGACCGCCGGCACCTTGCCCCAGTTCTGCGCCGCACGCTGGGTGTACGTGTCCTTCGTATTGGGGAAGTTGTGCTGGCCGGTCAGTGTGTGCGTGCCGGAGATGCTGTAGATAAACTTGAGCAGTTCCACCGCCTCCGGCGACGCCTTCGGTGTCACCGGCTTGACGCTGCCCTCCGAGCCCAGGACCAGGGAAGTCCCGATCCAGAGCAGTCCGATGAACAATCCGAGGACCATCCGCCACTGCCTCATGAGACACGCTCCTTTCCTCTGAAGACCGATGGCACACGATCTGCCTTCAGCCATAGAGACTACCGCCGGTCGTCCGGCTGTCAAGGAAGGGCCATGGAGATTGCGGCTTTTGCTGATTCGCCCAACCTATCGACCTGACGTACTGTAGTTTCAATAGCCGATGTGGTGTGTTCTTTGGACAACAAGGGAGACAATAGGAAAGGTGAACGACGATGGCCAAGTATGGACCCAAAGCAGAGGAAGAAGTCGGCAAGGCGGTGCACGAGCAGAAGAAGGGGACGCTCAAAAGCGGCCGTTCCGGCAAGAAGGTCAAGAGCCGCAAACAGGCTATCGCGATCGGCCTGTCGCAGGCCCGGCGCGAAGGCGGCAAGGTCCCGCCGAAGAAATCGTCATCGCGGAACAAATAGCGTTCAGGTACCCGAAATCCGGCGGGGCGTCCGCTCGAGCGTCAGAATAGGCCGGGCGTTCTTACGGGCGAGCTTTTCGAGCAGGGTCTTGAGGCGGCTGCTGTTGGAGCCCGCCTGTCCAGAAGCCAGTCATAATCAGCGTCGGCCCCGGCTTGATTTCGGAGCCGGGATCTGCTACAATGAGAATATGAGAGTCGTCACAGGAAAAGTAGTTGCCGGCCGGATTGTGGTGGAAGGTGAGCCTCTGGAAGAGGGGTGCACCGTGATGGTGCTTGCGCCGGAGTTGGAGGAGGCCTTTGTGCTGGATTCAGAGTCTGAGGAAGCCCTGCTTGCCGCGATGGCTGAGGCTGACCGCGGCGAAGTGATCGCCGGCGAAGAATTGATGAACAAACTGCGAGATTGAGCTTGAGCGAGAAGCTCCCCATCCGAGTCGCACGGAGTGCGGCCGACCAGATGGCTACAGCGTCTGCATGGTGGGACGCCAACCGTCCCAAGGCGCCCGGCGCATTTCGAGAAGAAATCCAGCGGGCCCTGGAACTCGTTTCAACGCAGCCGCAGATCGGAACGAAGGCTGGAAACGTCAGACTCGCAGGCGTACGACGTATCCACCTCAGCCGCATCCACTACCACCTTTACTATCGCGTGAGGGAGTCACCCAGAATTGTCGAAGTGCTCGCCCTGTGGCACTCGAGTCGTGGCTCAGGACCCAAATTGTGAGGCTCATCGTCAGAGTGGCTGGGGTGCTTCAGTTGATGGACCGACGAGTCTCAGATGCGATGGATCGCGGGCTGCGGTCGATTGTCAGGTGTTGACCTTCTTGAGCAGCCAGGCCATGTTCTGGCCGAGGATTCGCATGGTCCGCAGGCCCTCCTCGTCCTGCTCGACCTCGCCTTTGGCCCGGCCAATGCCCATGTTCCAGTAGATCGAGCCGGGGATGATCATCTGGCTGATCAGGAAGAAGTGGTTGATGGAGTCGAAGGTGTGGACGGAGCCGGCCCGTCGTACCGCGACGACCGCAGCACCGACCTTTCGCTTAAGCATGTCGTCATTGCCCCGGGCGACGTAGCCGCTACGGTCAATCAGGGCCTTCGTCTCGGAGGTCAGGTCCGCGAAGTAGGTGGGCGAGGCCAGGATGATGCCGTCGGCGGCCACCATCTTCTCGATGCACTCGTTGACGATGTCGCCCTCGACCGCACAGCGCCGGTTCTTGTTCTTGTAGCACTGGCCGCAGGCGGTGCAGCCGCGGATCGTCTGCCCGGCCAGTTGGATCATCTCCGTCTCGATCCCCTCTTTCTCCAACTCGGAGAAGACCTGCCGGACCAGGATGGCCGTATTGCCGTCCTTGCGGGCACTGCCGTTGAACGCGACAACCTTCACGATACGTTCCCCTTCTACACAGCTACGCCATGCGACTATATCGCTGCCTTATACCCGCGGGTCCGCGTATCTGCCAGGGAAAAGACATCGGACAACAGAATTCGCCGATAGCGTCTTGTTGCCTATACTGTCAACCTTAAGTCTCAGAGGGTCCTGCGACGCCTGAGCCAGCCGACCATACCTGCGCCGATGCCGCCCAGTAGAATGGCTGCGGGGGCTGGAATGGCGGTGGTCCCGAAGTCGAAGACCACATCCAGTCGCCCCAACTCCTGTGGGACAAAGACGGTCAGTCCGCTGGTGTCCGTCATGGTTGGCCATGAGGCAATGCTGAGTGAACCCAGCCCGTCTGCCTGAGCATACCACCCCGCGCCCGGGCCAAGCGGAGAACCGGTGGGGTCCCCGGCAGGCTTTATCTTCACCGTAGTGTGAGCTACCACGGTCTCTCCCAGACCGGCATAACCAGTGAGCCAGTTGATGATTGGAGTGTAACTGATCCTTGAGCCAACCTCCACCGACTCGCCAAGTGGACCCAGGTTCGCCGGGGCAATGTACATGGAGAAACTGCCCAGGTAACCGCCAGCGTTGGCAATAGAGCCGCTCAACCTTGCCGCAAAATTCGTCCTGATAATGCCTTCTACAGAGCCCTGCACGTATGATCCCGATATGTCGTCCAGAACAATCGTAGAAAACGCGAAGGCAGGCGCGTTTGCCGCCACGATCAGACCCAACACCAATAACACTCTTTTCCGTTCCATACTCCCACTCCTTTGGTTCACAAAACGTGTCCCATGAAAATCGGTCGAGCCGGCACGCGCGTGCCATGGCTTCACAATGCCCATTGCGGATACGTCTCATGAGGCAACTCCATTCGCCATCGCCTCACTGTCCCTCTTAGCAAGTGGAGGGACAAATGTCAACTGAAAAGGTTGATACATGCGATTTTATCGGGCCAGGGAGTGTCGCAGGGGGGAAGGCGAGTGCCATGAGCAGGAGACATCCCAGCGACTCCGTGGGGCTGGTCCATTCCTGCGCTGGCGGATGAAAAGAGCCGGGCGGACGACTGTGCAATCATCCGCCCGAATCATCGATCAGCAATCGCAAATCATCAATCTTTCAAGAGCATCCCATCGAGTTGCCGCAATTGAAGCACTTGTAGCAGGTGCCGTTGCGGACGGTGATCGAGCCGCAGATGTCACAGGCGGGGGCGTCGTCGCCGAAATGCTCGAATTGGGCGTTGAACTGCTGCATGAGGGTCGCTTCCATCTGGGTCTCGTCGTCGGTCGCATTCGCGGTGACCGGCGCGAACACCCCGATCCGGCTGGGCCTGCCGCCGATACGATCCAGGGGGGAGACATGCGCCGGTTTGGCCTGGGTGCCGGTTTCCTGTGGTTTGGCCTCGACGGTCTTGTGCTTCTTGCCGTTGCCACCGTTGTTGCCGTTGCCGCCGTTACTGCCGGCGGCCTTGGCCTCGGCGATCTTGTGGGCCAGGTCCTTGGTCTTCTCCACCAGCTCGCGGGCGGTCGTGGCGGTCTTGTTGCCCGTGACCGCTCCCGTCCGGTTGGGCAGGTTCTTGTCCGCGTAGCCGGGGATGAACTGGCAGCCCAGCCAGCAGAAAATGTAGTCGATCAGGCTCTTGGCGAACGGGATGTCCCGGTTGCTGGTCATGCCGGAGGGCTCGAATCGGGCATGCCGGAACTTGTCTACCAGCGTAATCAGCGGCACGCCGTACTGCAGGGCCATTGACGTGCACGTCCCGATGACATCCATGAGGCCCCCGACGGTGCTGCCCTCCTTGGCCATAGTGATGAACAACTCACCAGGCTGACCATCCTCGTATAGCCCCACCGTCAGGTAGCCTTCATGTCCTGCGACAGAAAACTTATGCGTGATGCTGTGCCGCGTGTCCGGCAGCCGGCGCCGGAATGGCCGGCCTGCGGGAGTGGCCTCGGCGCCCGCCTTGCCCTTCCCGTCCTTGTGTTTGTCCGTCGAGACGGGCTGGAGCCGCTTGGAGCCGTCCCGGTAGATCGCGACGGCTTTGAGGCCCAGCTTCCATCCCTCCATATAAGCGGTCTGGATCTCCTCGGTCGTACTCTCCTTGGGCATGTTGATCGTCTTGCTGATCGCCCCGGAGATGAACGGCTGGACCGCCGCCATCATCTTCAGATGCGCCATGTAGTGGATGAATCGCTTGCCGTTCCTGGGCTTGAAG
>Ga0068713_1003943_pt1 | contig 12154 bp, 13 predicted proteins | sample MTBAKSrepl2MetaG_FD_62223 | JGI IMG/M metagenome (GOLD analysis project Ga0068713, IMG submission 62223) | Enrichment culture microbial communities om Arthur Kill intertidal strait, New Jersey, USA, that are MTBE-degrading - MTBE-AKS2 (Arthur... | ecosystem: Environmental > Aquatic > Marine >...
GGCGGGTTTTAAACTTTTTGCAAACTCATCTGATAATGTGATAAGAAGAAAGGTGATTTGGAAAACAGGCCGTCACTATAAAAGGCCAATTGATCATGTTCTTTATACTCAATGTGTTGTTGCCCAAATCATTTTTCGATGGCTCAATGAGCATTTAAAGAGATTTTTGTTTGGGCAACAGCCCGTCAAGGAGTGAATATGAAGACTTCAAAAGCCGTATTTCTGGTATTTCTCATACCGTTCTTCGTCATGTCGTGTTCCGTTATATCTCAACAGATACGGAAAGAATCGATAGCGCCTGTCGATTTTATAACACTCATACAGGAAACCGATAAGTATCTGGGAACAACCGTGATTCTGGGAGGGTATATCCTGGAAACTCAAAATTTGACTGACAGCTCGCTGATTAAAGTCCTGCAGGTTCCCTTGGGACTGGGAGAAGCGCCCAAATCCAAGGATTATTCAAAAGGAAGATTCATCATTTCGCAAAACGGCTTTTTAGATCCGGAAATCTACACCAAGGACCGGAAGGTGACCGTGGCAGGCACTATCGTCGGTACTCGGGTCGAAAAAGTCAACCAATTTTCACATGTTTATCTTGAGATTAAAAGTCGTGAAATATACCTTTGGCCCAAAGACGAGTATTATTACCCCCCACCTTATTACTTCGACCCATGGTATTATCCGTATCCCTATTATTGGCACCCATATCGTTATTATCCCTATTAAAGAACTTTTGATCTATTCCATGCCTATTTCGGGATAAATCAAATACCTGGAATCGGTTGGCGGTACTTTAGCTGGCATTATAACAGAACAAACCGATATTATTCGATTTATTGGTTTAATAGTGCACAATATATAGTAATTTTCTTTAATAAACTACAATATATCCTAATTCAATCAAATTATATATAAATTATATATAATTCTACTTGACATGAAAAAATTAGAAACTTATGAATTGTAATACGTTAAGTTCCATAAGAAAAATATCAAGCTCGAGAAGATACGGGGTATTTTTCGGCATGTAATCGAAACATGATAACATCGGTGATAAAGAGATTTAAAAAAGGTTGAAATCATGGAAGAAAAAACTTCCACGAACAACTTGAGTGACAATGGAACCAAATCGAAACTCAATCTGGACAAATACCACAGCGTACAATTTTCCCTGAATGATATGGGGCCGGTTTATCTATTCAAATTAAGAAACATCAGGCTAAGCGAACCCTGTATCCTGGTGAAAGAAGATTCAACGGTACTTAAACAACTCAAGGTTGGGGATATTTTGGATATGGAATATAATCCTCCGGGATTATCAGGACACCATAAACTTTTACGAACCCGGATCTCATCGAAAAATATTCATGACCGTTTTACAGGGCATTCTCTCCTCGGTCTATCCATCATCGAAGAGAAAGATTAACGGTTGTGAATGCCAGGATATTAAAGGGTTAATTTTAATTAAACTATGACGGAATTTGCCAAGGACAACGGAGGACGGCGATCAGGAATTGAGCGGCGACAATTCTCTTATACATTACATATCCCTGAACGTAGATCCGGAAAGGATAGAAGAAGCGGTCCTGATAGAAGACAAAAACCAAGAATATCAAAATAATTACGATTTTTTAGGTGGCTGCCAATGATGGAAGTGTTAAGAAAAATTTTTGAAGCCAATCCGGAGAAATCGGCAATCATTGTAAATGGTAAATGTTCGGACTGCGGCTGCAAGGTAAGCATTGAGATAAAACTTACTCCAGGAGGATTCGGTTTACTGGGCGGCGCCATGATGAAGTGTTCACCAAACAGATACCTTACCAAGTGCGCTGATTGCTACGAATTCAATCCCAAGGCTGTAACCCGGCATAAATCCACATTCGCCTCTACCCAATAGCTCTCACCATATGCCAACCGGAATCATACCTCGAAATAACGGGATAAAACCTTTTTTGGCCTATTTTCAAAGATAAAACCGGCGGTGCTGTAAAACTAAAAAAAATAAATAACAAGGCTTGACTCACTAAATCAATTGGTATATGGATTTTGCCCGATAGCAGATAAGCGGCAGCTTTTTGCCGTGACCTAACTTTATTTGAAAGGAGGCTTTTAAAATGGCTTTTATCCCTACTGTTGATGAAGACAAGTGTGAAGGTTGTGAAGAGTGCGTTGATGTCTGTCCTGTCGAAGTTTTTGAGATGATTGACGACAAATCTCATCCTGTAAATGCAGATGAATGCCTTGGGTGTGAAAGTTGCGTTGAAGTTTGTGAACCCGGCGCAATTACTGTTGAAGAAACATAATCTGATTTTAAATGTCATGTTCCCTGGTCTTTTATCCTGACCAGGGAACAATTCCCCCCTCCATAATTGGCCGCACATATTTCTATCTCCAGGCTTTCGTTATGGATATTCTTGGATTTTACAGGCTTCAAGATACTCGATCCTTTCAAGCATTGGCGGATGAGAATAGTTGAAAACAACATACAAAGGATGCGGCTTGAGGTTTGAAAGGTTTTGTTTTGCCATTTTTTTCAGCGCGTTTGAAAGGGGTTTCGCAGTCTTTAAAATCCTAATGGAATAAAAATCCGCTTCTCTTTCAAATCTTCTGGAAATCGCCATTCCAACGGGCGATAGAAAAAAGCTTATAGGCCCCCACAGGATTCCAACTAAAAAAAGGCCCACATAATCAGGCGTGTTTGAAAAACCAAAACTTTCATACATCATACGGCACAGGATGAGCCTTGATGTCATAAAAAAAAGAAACAGGGACACTATGCTGATGATAACCAATTGTTTTTTAATATGATTTTTTTTCAGATGTCCGATCTCATGTGCCAATATCGACAGAATTTCCTCCTGACTGTGAGACTGAATCAAGGAATCGAACAGCACGATCCGCTTGGTTTTTCCGATTCCTGAAAAATATGCATTGGTATGCCGGGTCCTGCGGGTGGCGTCCATCTGATATATCCCTTCAATCATGAGACCTTCTTTCTCTGCGAGCTGCTGAATATCGGCTTTAAGATCGCCATCCTCAAGGGGTGTGAATTTATTAAAAAGGGGGGCAATAATCGTTGGGTAAATGAGGGCCATGATCAACTGAAAACTCACAAAAACCACCCACGCCCAAACCCACCAGTTCCTGCCGGCATACTCTATCATTAACAGGAGCACGGCCAAGAGAAAACCGCCCAGAACCATCATTACAAGTAAGGACTTCATCAGATCGGAAATCCAAATTCTAATGGTTTTTGTATTAAAGCCGTACCTGTCTTCGATGATAAAACTATGATAATAATCGAAAGGAATACCGGCCAACATCTCTGCCAATCCGATAGAGGCAAAAAAGATCAAACCTGCCAACAAAAAATTGATGTTCGCCAAATGATCGGCGAGCCACGGGAGGATTCCCGATATGACAACAAAAAGAAAACAAATTTTGATGACAACGGCTTGTACATGTTTAAACTGGACCTTGTCTGATGTGTATCGGATGATCTTTTTCAACTCCTCTTCCTGAATCACCCCCTGAAAAGCATCGGGAACGTTTTGTCCGTGTGCATTGAGATAACGGATGTTTATCTGCTCAATACCCATTTCCAAAACAGCACTGATAAGATAGATGCACAGATAGGCGATCAAATACGTATTAAACGAAATCATTCAGAACTCCAGGGACATACGGTTGTTACATAATTCTACAAAATTCAGGCACCCAAAATACCGGGCATGCTGCGGCAAGATTCATATCGCTTTTTTTGAAAATTTAGGGCAATGTGTGATATATATCACAATCCATTGGAATAAAACCTTTCCGGCCTTACCGCATAAGGCTTTAACCGAATAGATGAGCCCAAAACTCGAGCCGCTTTTTATCGTAACATGACATGTTTCGGCAATCAAGATACCATCGCATTCACAGTGCCGCAAATGATGATAATCCGGCCAACATACATCTTGCGCGACACAAGAAACTGTGATAATTTTATTTTTATGAAACAATACGTTATTGATGATCTCAGGCCCAATGATTATGAATTGATCAAAGCCTTTATGGAGAAGAACTATAGTTCCTCCAAAGTGGATGGCATTTACTGGATTCAGCTTGATCAGAATATCCTCACTGATATTCAAGCGGAGCATACCGATTGCCAGCCATTTTATTTTGCCGTTGACCTGGAACCCAATCTGATCGCCTTTGAGATGCTGATACGCACCCAAAAAAAGATGCGATGTGACTGCATGGGTTATGCTACTGAAACACAACGCAATTGGCTTATCAGGATTGCAGACTCGATATTTGATGCCCTCGAAATTAAAATATAGTCCGATTAGAGTTCAATCACACCCGTTTCATCACGGTGTCGAATAAAACCGGAATTAATAAAGGGAAGTTTTTAAGGACACCACCATTTGAATGGGGTGTCCAAGCCGACTGGGTATTGATGAAAGATTCATGATATTGGAATGATACGAACTGCGATCGTTACGTTATGGATTATTTTTGTGACTGCTTTTATGTCCGTAATGGCTATTTTTGTCTCCTTTATCACTTCAAGCGGCGATGCCTCACACAGGGTTGCAAGAATCTGGGCAAGATGGGTACTTGCGCTTTGCAATATCAAGGTCACCGTAAAAGGTCTTTCCAACCTGAATTCCGGCAGGGCATTCATTTTTATGCCCAACCATATGAGCAATTTTGATATCCCTGTTCTTCAGGCGTATCTTCCTGTTCAATTCCGATGGCTTGCAAAGGCCGAGCTTTTTAATATACCGATTTTCGGTCATGCCATGAAAAGAGCCGGTTATATCAGTATCAATCGTTCCGATCGGAAGTCTGCCATAGAAAGCCTGGATAAAGTAACAGGAATTATTAAAAACGGTATGTCTGTCATCATCTTTCCTGAGGGTACCCGTAGTCGCACCCACGATATCCAGCTGTTTAAAAAGGGAGGATTTGTTGTGGCGGTTGATTCCGGTGTCTCCATCATCCCGGTGGTCATTCACGGAACAGGACGGATCATGCCCAAAAATCAGATTTCCATTAAACCCGGAAATGTTTTACTTGAAATTTTAAAGCCGATTGAATCTTCGGATTATACCAGGGAAACAAAAAATGATCTTATGAAAAAAGTCAGACATGTCATCCTGGAATCCTTTGAAAAAGATAAAAAGAACGGAACGCCATGCTAAAAATAATACCCTTGGGCGGGTTGGGAGAAATTGGACTGAACATGATGGTGTTTGAATACGGCGATTCAGCATTTATCGTGGACGCCGGGCTGATGTTTCCGGAAGACCATATGCTGGGCATCGATTATGTTATTCCGGATATGAATTACTTAAAGCAAATAAAATCGAATATCCAAGGACTCGTCTTGACTCATGCCCACGAAGATCATATCGGAGCGATACCCTATCTTCTCAAAGAGATGAATCTGCCGATTTATGGAACGCCGTTTACACTGGGTGTTGTGCGGAAAAAACTTGAAGAACATGGCCTCTATTTACCGGTTTCATTTCATGAAATTTCTCCGAGATCAAAACTTAAACTCGGAATTTTTGAACTCGAGTTTATCCGTGTGTGTCACAGTGCCGTTGACGGGGTCGGCATCGCCATTAACACACCCCGAGGACTGGTTATCCATACCGGCGATTTTAAGATCAGCCACACTTCTGTTGACGGTATGATCACCGATGTGAACAAGTTTGCCCAGTATGGTGAAAAAGGTGTTCTTGCGCTCCTATCGGATTCGACCAATGTTGAAAGGGAAGGATATACCATCTCAGACCAGGAGATTGGCGACACCTTGAGAAGAATTTCGGCGGGTAGAAAAGGACGCATCATTATCGGTCTTTTTGCCTCCAGCATTACCAGGATCCAGCAGGTTATCGATATCGCCAGGGAAATCGGCAGGCAAGTCGTTTTCACCGGCAGGAGTATAGAAACAAGTGTAAGTATTGCAAAAGAACTTGGATACATTCATATTCCCGAAGAAATGGAGATCGGCATTGATCAGATCAGTGAATTTCCTGATGAAGAAATCATCATTATAACAACCGGCAGTCAGGGGGAACCGATGGCTGCACTTGCTCGCATGGCGGCAGGAACACATAAGCAGATAAAGATCAAAAAAGAAGATACGGTCATTCTTTCTTCAAAATTTATACCCGGAAATGAAAAAGCCATCACCAAGATCATCAATGACCTATACAGAAGAGGTGCCGACGTTATTTATGAAAAAATATCACAGATTCACGTTTCGGGCCATGCTTTTCAGGAAGAGTTAAAGCTGATGATCAATCTGACCAGACCCAAATATTTTATTCCCATTCACGGAGAATACCGGCATCTGGTTCTTCATTCCCGATTGGCAAAGCAGGTCGGCATTGCAGCTCAAAACATTCTCCTTGCAGAAAACGGACAGATCATAGAGTTTGATGAAAACGGCGGCAGAGTTCAAGACAGCGTTATGACCGGACGGGTGTTGATCGACGGCAAGGGTATCGGAGATGTCGGAAGAAGTGTGCTCAAGGAAAGACGAGATCTCTCGGAAGATGGATTGGTTGTGGTGAATATGGCCCTTGATGAAGAGACCGGAATTGTCGTTTTCGGACCTGAAATCGTTTCAAGAGGTTTTGTGTTTGAAACCGAAACAGGGCATCTTCTGGAAGATGCCAAGTGTATTATTCTTGAGATTGTTGAAGAAATAGGGCCTGAAGTGCCGGATCGCGCCAGCAAGATCCGGTCAAAAATACCCAAAGCCCTGAGAAAATATTTTTCCTTTACCATCAAACGCCGACCGGTTATACTCCCGTTTATCCTGGAAGTATAGAATTTATTTTATGGTTTTTTAGTGAGTGATTTTCAGGTTTTTAAAGGAAAGCGCCTAAAAAAGTGATAATGATGCGTAGAGAAATCACCGGAATTTTACTTTTTTTTCTCGTTATTTTAACGCTGGTCAGTCTTTTGTCCTATAGCCCGGCGGATCCCTCCATCAACAACGCCCGAGCTGCCGGACATATCCATAATTTCTTCGGTTTATTTGGTGCCCATCTTGCAGGTATTCTCATCGGGCTCTTCGGACTCGGGGCGTTCTGGATTCCGATTCTACTCCTTCTTACAAGTATCCACTTTTTTGGCGGTCATTCCGGTAAAGCCATTATTTTGACCATTATCGGCGGTATCATTCTGATGGTTACCACAGGAAGCCTGTTGGCACTCAAGCACAACCACATTATTATTTTTGGGAGTAAGTTCTCTTCCGGAGGCATTATTGGAATCCCGTTAAGATCATTTCTCGTAAAATATTCGAATGTCATGGGCGGCGTCATTATTCTGGTTCTTTTATGGATTATCGGTCTGATTCTTGCCACCGGTTTTTCCCTGATACGATTTTTTAATCGGCTTTGGCAAACCGTCCGATTTTCTGCTGATCGACTGAAAACCCTATTTATTAAATGGAAAGAACAACGGAAAAAATCAAAAAAAGACGCAATAATAAAACGAGATCCGGAAGCCGATCAAGAGCGGAAAATAATGATCAAAACCCCCAAACCCCGGCCGATAAAGGAAGCGCCAGTTCCGCGACAGGAAGTATTTGACTTTATGCACAGCGGAAAAGGATTTCAGCTCCCTTCCATCAATCTGCTGGACAATTTCAAGGAAGAGCTCTCATCCGCGGATGATGAAAATCTGAATATGCAGTCGAAACTTCTGGAAAAGAAGCTTGACGATTTTAATGTCAAGGGGAGAGTGGTGGCAGTATCACCCGGTCCTGTTATCACAACCTTTGAATATGAACCTGCTCCGGGAATTAAAATAAACAAAATCGTCAACCTTTCCGACGATCTTGCGCTGGCACTCAGGGCCACAAGCATCCGAATTGTGGCGCCGATTCCCGGAAAAGCAGTCATCGGAATCGAACTCCCCAATGCCAAAAGAGCGATTGTAAGATTCAGAGGGCTCGTTGCCTCAAGTGCCTTTGAAAAATCGAAATCCAAACTAACCATCTGTCTCGGTAGGGATATTATCGGGAATCCGGTGGTGGCGGAACTTGACAGGATGCCGCATCTTCTCATTGCCGGAGCCACCGGAACCGGCAAAAGTGTTGCCCTGAATGCCATGATTTGCAGCCTTTTGTATAAATCGGCGCCCGATGAAGTTAAGCTCATCATGATTGATCCTAAAAGAATCGAACTTTCAAGTTATGACGGCATACCTCATCTTATTACACCGGTCGTAACCGATGTAAATAAAGCAACCAATGCCCTTTTCTGGGCCGTCCGAGAAATGGAAAGAAGGTATGAACTCCTGTCGGAAATGAAATCCAGACATGTAAAGCAGTATAACCAGAAAATCGAAAAGGAGAAGGATTCCGACGAGGGCCAGACATTGGAGAAACTGCCGTATATTGTCATTATCATCGATGAACTTGCCGATCTTATGCTGGCAGCCTCAAGGAACGTGGAAGTCGCCCTGACGCGTCTTGCCCAGATGGCAAGAGCCGCGGGGCTCCATCTGATACTGGCTACCCAACGACCGTCCGTGGACGTACTCACCGGAATTATCAAAGCCAATTTCCCAACACGCCTTACATTCCAGGTTTCTTCAAAAACCGATTCCAGGACCATCATCGATACAAACGGTGCAGAAAATCTTTTGGGAAACGGAGACATGCTCTTTCTGCCGCCGGGCACCGCTAAACTCCAGCGCATCCATGGCGCCTTCATCTCCGAGGAAGAACTTTCAAGAATCATCGGGTTTTTGAAAAAGCAGAAAACACCTGAATACGACAAAACCATCCTCCAGGCGCCGCCAAAGGAAGAAAATGAATCCGATGAAAAAGAATATGACGAACGATATGATGATGCCGTGGCACTCATTACGAAAACAGGACAGGCTTCGATATCGATGATTCAGCGCCATTTGCGCATCGGTTACAACAGGGCCGCCCGAATCATTGAAATGATGGAAAAAGAAGGAATCGTCGGCCCATCGGACGGTGCAAAACCAAGAGAGGTTCTGGTTAAAGGGTATCAGGATATGCCTTAGTACATGTATTCGTAAATATGGCTACGTATTTATGATGAAGTTAGAAGTGAGCTAAAGTTAAGGAATTCTGTCAATTATATAAAATCACCGGAGCGAAGCGACTCAATAACTTCCCCGATAAACACGGGATAAATAGGCACTTTAGATCACTTCAAACTTCAAACTTTTGGACTTCAGCTTATATGGGCCAGTGTCCAGATAAAAATACGTCATCGTATTTATGAATTAGAGCACTTAGGCGTATCGTACGGGTGAATTTTTGACTTTTTCATTGCAATGCCAGATTTTCAAGTATCGCATCATACTGCCCGATACGATTTTCCCATGCAAACCGCCCCATAGCTTCGGAAAGACGATGTTGTTTTTCTTCAAATTTTGAATAATTTAAAATAAAAAAGCACAATTTCTCAACCAGCTCCGCTTCAGTTTTATAGAGAACATCCCCATGGAATTCCTTTGGAATGATTTCCGGATACGAAAGCCGATCCGGCAAAATGGGGATACAACCGTAACGGATGGCTTCAACCACTGAGATCCCGAAATTTTCCTGGGTTGCCGTGCTGATAACAATCGTCCCCTGAATTAGCCAATTGCGATATTTTTCCCTGGATGGTTCATAGCCGTAACAGACAATCCGGCCTCGAAAACGCTCCAGGGCAGCCACAAACGCTTTGGGTAGGACCTGAAAATTTTCTCCCAAAAGCGCGAGGCGGAAATCCAAACCTCGATGAAGGACCTTATCAAGCGCGTTAAAAAAAACTTCCGGATTTTTATCAAACTCCCACCGGTGATTCCAGATGATCAGCGGCGGCAGATCGGGTTTGGGAAAAGGGAATTCCGGCAAAACTTCTTCAGCAGGAAAATGACATCCCGGATGGAGGACATCGGCTTTATTCCGTATTTCATCAACAACCCACCTCGGTCGGTATTCGGGCATCATATTTAAAAAACCGGGTAGTGCGGAGAAAAAGGCGTCATAATGGGTTTGAGAATTAAAGCTTATTCGATCCGCAACCAAAGCAGTGGTGATATCTGTGAATCCAAACTGAAAATCCATGTTTTCTCCGGGTGCCAAGGGATAGGTCAGTTGATTCTCGTGAAAATAGACCATCGAAGGCGGACAAAACCGGCTGCATAGCGCCTTAAAATCCGACAGGCTCATAAGATCGGTTGTGATCAATCCGTTGTAGTCTTCAAGGGAGGGGATCATTTTTACAAAATATAAGGCCGCTCCTCGCATCCGCCACTTCCAGAAACGGGCAGGCAGCGTGACGAGGTCGATTGTATGTCTGGAGTGTGAAACCAGGCCTTGGGCAAAATCCTGATGGGATCCGCCAAAAAAAGGTTCCAAAAATAATAATCTCATATCCGTTCGGCCCTTCAAAAAAATTACCCCGTCAGATGGTTCAAGCTTTTAGCGGGAATCAGTTGAATGTTCGTCAACCGCTTTATCTCATGAGTTTAATTCTGTTCATGCTGAAATCGGATTAAAAAGCAAATCGGAAAGAAAGGCAAATACCTTTTTTTTCCAAATCAGCCGAAAGGTTAATCTGAGTATTATTTTTTAATTTGTGAATAAACTGGCCGGTTTTTTTTCGATTGAATTTGTGCGCACTTGATACTGCGCCGTATATGTTTCCGGCATAGAAGCCGAATCCAACAAACGTAATGACTCCGCCAAGTGCATAATGCTCTTCATCAAAAGATTCATAGGCGGCATATATCAGACCGCCGTTCAGTAAAAAGGCGATCAGGGCGTCCTGATACCTTTCGCAATAAAGATATCCTGCCCCTGGAAGGATCGATAGGAATCCCGCCAGATTTGGATTTTTTCGGGGAATTAATGCCTCTTTGTCAAGTTCGGCAGCGAGTTTTTCAAGCTTGTATTTGTGTTTATTTTGAAGGCTGATATTTGAAAATGAGCGTCTTGCTTTTTCCCATGATGCCGTTTCGATATAAATCCACCCCATCCTGTAAAAGGCTTCATCCCTTATATCCTCGTCATGTGTGACGGTAACAAGGTTGTTAAGATTGATTATGGCAAGATCAAAAGCATTTAGGTTTGTGTAGGCTTCGCTGATTTTGAAATACGATTTTATAGAATACTCGGTTTCATCATACTTCTCTGTTAATCTTTTGAAGGCGCTGATGGCCTCGGTAAAATGCTTGCCGAGGTAATAGGCCATACCGATTTGGAACATTGCCAGTTCAATCCTTTCATCCTCTGGGAAAAAGTGGATGAACTGCTTGTATTCACTGATAGCCGTTAAATAATCTTGGGTTGAAAAAAGTTCTTGTGCATAATCAAACTGTTTGTCCGGACTTAGGATGAGAAAAGAGTCGGGAACGGATTGGGATTTGGATCCGGCAAAAGACGGAGAAACGGCGATAATAGTAAAAAATATGCAAACGAGTGCGAAGGGTAGATAAACAGAATAGGCGTTTCGGATCTGCATGATCATTACTGTCGCCAGAAATCGTTATTACTTACAGGATCATAACTGTGCTTTACATTGTCTATCCAGACCGGATCCGATAATTTTGTCTCATCTCGACCGCAACGCAGGAGGCGGTCCGAACACATGATCCATCCCATGATGTAACCGTGTTTTGCGAACGCCTCGTTACAGTATTGCGAACATGTCGGATGCATCGGGCAGCGATTACCGTCAGCGCTTGAAATAAAATCTCTATAAAATTTGATGGGATAAAGGAGGGGATCTGTATGTTTTTCTTCGGCCCTGTTCGAAACCTTTGGATATTCGTCAACTTTCATTTCCTGTCCGGCAAATGAATTCTTCCATATTAAACCTAAAATTATAAAAAAAATGATGAGCCCTGATGTCTTTTTCATGGTTTATTTCTGGGTAACTCTGAGTACTTCTTCAATTGTGGAAATGCCGGCTAACACCTTTTGAACGCCGTCCTGACGGAGGGTAACCATATTCCGACGCACCGCTTCAAGCTTTATCCGGTTCGAATCATAGGTCTTAAGAATAAGGCTTTTTAAACCGGAATCTAAAACCATCATTTCAAAAATTCCGGACCGACCTCTGTAGCCTGTATGGAAACATTTCTCACACCCTTTCGCTCT